>ENA-OBIO01000246-OBIO01000246.1-metagenomes-genome-assembly--contig:-NODE-246-length-33196-cov-6.39652_pt1 | contig 33196 bp, 31 predicted proteins | sample MGYA00153383_OBIO01 | MGnify analysis MGYA00153383 | reverse complement strand
CTGCGTCGTCGCGAGCTGCGTGCGCAGTTGCTGGTTAGAGTCGTCGAACACCAGTTGGTTGAAGCCTTGTCCCGCGAATTCCTGCGACTTCCAGCCCGACAGCGCCGCCGCGTTCGCCTGCCCACCCGAGGCCACCTCGGCCGAGCCGGCGCCGTGCCACGGCGGCGCATGGCCGCCAGATAGATTGCCTTGACCGGCGGGCCGGTGATCGCTCGACTGTGCGAAGACGCTGGTGTCGGTCTGACCCGCCTGCCCGCCCGGCGTGGGCGCGATGCCACCTTCGCCTCGGCCGGTGAACAGCGCGCCCTGCACGAACGGCCGGTCCATGTCGTCGTCGAAGAAGCCGACGAGCACCTGCTGGCCGATGCGCGGGATGAACTGATGGCCCATGCCGGCGCCCGCAAACGGCTGCATCACCCGCACCCAGGTCGAGCCCTCGCCGGAGGCTTGGAACTCATGGCGGATGCGGATGCGACCGAGCCGGTCGGTGTGGATCTCGGGAGCGCCTGCGCTTGGCGAACTGGACCCATCGGCACCGACCACGGTGGCCAGCAGCGGCCCCGGCACCGCGGGGCGGGGCAAGGGCGCGGGGCGCCACGGCACATCGGCGCGAATCGCCTCGAAGGCGTTGGCGTAGCCGGTGGCGGCCACTTGCGTGCGCACGGCGGCGTCGACCCAGGCGGGGAGCAGGCCGACACTGCCTTCGTCGAAGCAGGCGGCGGCACGCTCGCTCAACTCCTTGGGCAGGTTGTTGATGCCGGCGGAGATCACGGCGGTGGTGACGAAGGTGCTGCGCTCAGGCTGGTTGTTGGAAAGGCCGCCAATGCCTTCGAGCGGCCCGTCGTTGAGCTTGAAGCGCTGGCCCGCGCCGAGCGTGCGCACCGTGCTGCGGCCGAGCCAGGTCTTGTTGCGGGCCTCGACGGCCTCTTGTCGCAGCACGCCGGCGCGGTCGGCCTGGGCGCTGTTCGCGTACGCATAGGCACGGGCGGGTTCGTAGTGTTCGAGGCGCGGCGCGTTGGCGCCACCGAAGGCTTGTCGCGTGGGAACGCTGGCACCGACCGAGCGCTTGGCGGCGTAGTCCCAGGCGAGCACGGTGCTGCAGGCGGCCTGAAAGATGCGCAGGCTGCCGAGGGCCTGGACGGCATCGGACGACTCGACGGCCGACGAACGGTGAAAGCGGATGCCGGGCAGGGCGCCGATGCCGCCGAGCCCACCCAACCCACCACTACCGGCCTTGCTGGTCGAATCCTCCGGGCAGCTCGATGCGCTGACCGAGTCGGCGAAGAACACGACGGTGTGGCCGGCCGGGGCCGAAGCGTCGGGCTCGACGCGCCAGCCGACGCCTTCTTCGGCCAGCAGGCGGGCGATGAAGTCGAGGTCGGTCTCGCGGTACTGGACGGTGTAGCTGCGCAGGCTGGCCGAGCCGCCGCTTGTGCCGCCGCTTGTGCCGCCGCTCTTGCCAGTGCCCGTGCCACCGAACGGGCTCTGAGCCAGGTGCGCAGAGATGTCGTCGGCCCAGCGCCATTGCGCGGTCGACGCGTAGCGCGCGAGCACGCTCTCGATCAACTCGGTGAACGGCTTCTCTTGCCAGACGCGGCTTTGCCGGGTGTGGGCGAGCAGCGCGATCCACGGTCGCACGGTCAAGGTGTAGCGCGCGAAGCCGCCGTCGGCGCACTCTGAAGACGCGTGAGTGACGATGCCGCTGCGCGGGTGCAAGCTGCCGTCGGCGAGTACGGTCTGCAGCGTGAGCTTCTTGCCGAGCATGGCGTGGATGTCGAGGCCGGAGCGGGTGCTGAGCGTGCTGAGGCGAAGCTCGTACGGCGCACTCAGGGCCTCGCTGCAGGCCCAGGCCTCGACCATCAGCTCCGAGAGCTCACCGTCGCCTTCGATTCGGTACAGGCGCGTGCTGCTGTCGTAAGCGAGGGCGGTGAAGGGCAAAGAAGTTTGGAGTGCCATGCTGCAGCCAGAGTCAATACGAACCACGGCGCATTGTGACGAACCGCCCGGCGCGGCAGCGTGCCACCAACAAACAAAGCGGTCTTACTGCGCGCAAGGGCGGGCCGCTCGACATCGGCCGGCGGCGGAGTGGTCAAAAGTGCAGCCGGTCTTCGGCCATGCGGTAGAGCCGGCGCCAGACGAAGTGGTTCATGCCCATCACGAACACGCTCATCACGCCGATGCCGAGCGCGATGCGCGGGAAATCGCCAGTCGTCGTCATCTGGCGGATGTAGCTGCCCAGGCCCTGCGCCTGCAGCGTGGTGTCGCCCCAGGTCACGTACTCGGCCACGATGCTCGCGTTCCACGAGCCACCGCTGGCGGTGATGGCGCCGGTGACGAAGCTCGGGAACACGGCGGGCAGCAGGTAGCGGCGCCACTTGAGCCAGCCGCTCAAGCCGAGGTTTTGCGCGGCATAGCGCAGCTCGGTCGGCACGGTCGATGCACCGGCGATGACGTTGAACAGGATGTACCACTGCGTGCCCAGCACCATCAGCGGCGAGAGCCAGATGCTCGGGTTCAGCTGCCAGTGCACGATGCCGACGACGGCCAGCGGGAACACCAGGTTGACCGGAAACGCCGCGAGAAATTGCGCCACCGCCTGCAGCCGCCCGGCCCAGACCGGGCGCATGCCGATCCAGACGCCGATCGGCACCCACACCACCGCAGCGATCGCGATCAGCACCAGCACGCGCGTCATCGTGAAGCAGCCGAGCATGAACACGTGCAGCACTTCGGCCAGGCCGACCTCGGCGTGCACGAAGTCGATCAGGCGCCAGACCGCGAGCAGCACCGCGGCGGCAATCAGGGCGTCCCACGCGCGCGACCACGCGCTGTTCGGCGGTGCGCCGCGCGCGCGGATCGAGGTGCCGTCGTGCTGGCGCTTGAAGACGCGGAACGAGCGCTCGAACAGCTCGACCGCCCGCCCACCCATCGCCTGCAACCGATCGGTTCGGCGCAGCCAGGTCAGCAGCCACGAGCTCGGCGCGGTCTCTTGCGATCCTTCTTCGAATCGAAATTTGTCGGCCCAGGCCAGCAGCGGGCGGAAAAACAATTGGTCGTAGAGCGTGATGCCGAGCAGCATGCCGAAGATCGCCCAGCCGATCGCGCCGAGGCTTTTCTGCTCGATCGCGAGCGCGATGTACGAGCCCACGCCGGGCAGTTTGATGTCTTGGTTGGCGACCGAGATCGCCTCGGAGGCGACCACGAAAAACCAGCCACCCGACATCGACATCATCATGTTCCACAGCAGCCCCGGCATCGCGAACGGCAGGTCGAGCCGCCAAAAGCGTTGCCAGCCCGAGAGCTGGAACACGGCCGCGGCCTCGGTCAACTCGCCCGGCACGTTCTTGAGCGACTGGTACATGCTGAACGCCATGTTCCAGGCCTGCGACGTGAAGATGGCGAAGATCGCTGCGCACTCCACGCCGAACAAATTGCCCGGGAACAACAGGATAAACGGCGCCACCGCGATCGCCTGAAAACCCAGGATCGGGATCGACTGCAGGATGTCGAGCAGCGGCACCAGCACCTTCTCGGCGGGCTTGTATCTCGCGGCCAACACCGCGAACACGCAGGCGAAGACGAGCGAGCAACCCATCGCGATGAACATGCGCAACGTGGTGCGCATCAGGTAGTACGGCAGCACGATCGTGTCGAGCGTGAGTGGCAGCGTTTGGCCCACTTGGTAAGGCCGCGCCATCTGCGAGCCGCCATACGCGAGCGCCACCAGCAGCGCGAGCACGAGCGGCAACAAGGCCCAGTCCCAGCGGTTGCCGCTGGACTCGACCACCTGGCGGGGGAAGAAGCGCTTGGTCGTCATCGGAGGTTCGGTGCGGGAGGCCGGCGTTGGGTTCGGCAGGGTCCGCGATTGTCACCGCTCGCGATGATTTGCCCGCGACGAGCGCAAGCCGGTTTGCGAAGCGTCGCGTGGGATCATCGAAGATGACACGCGTTCACGATCATCGGCACCGGCCTCTCGGCATCCCCTCCTTCCTGCGACAGGTCGGGCCGGGCGTGATCACAGGCGCGGCCGACGACGACCCTTCGGGCATCGCGACCTACACCCAGGCCGGCGCGCAGTTCGGCACCGGCGTGCTCTGGACCGTGTTCCTGACGATCCCGTTCATGATCGGCATCCAGCTCGTGAGCGCGCGCATCGGGCGGCAATCGGGGCGCGGCATCGCGGCCAATTTGCGGCTGCACACGCCGAAGGCTTTTTTGCTCGCGATCGTCGGCCTGCTGCTCGTCGCGAACACGATCAACATCGCAGCTGACATCGCCGCGATGGGCGAGGCGCTGCAGCTCGTGGTCGGCGGCGCCGCGCACCTGCACGCGGTGGCGTTCGGCGCAATCACCTTGCTGCTCCAGGTGTTCGTGCCGTACCGGCGCCTCGCGCCGATCCTGAAGTGGTTGACGCTGAGCCTGTTCGTCTACGTGGCGTCGGCGTTCACGGTGCAGATTCCGTGGGGCCAGGTGCTGCACGACCTGGTGCTGCCGCAGCTCGTGCCGAGCTCGGCGTTCTGGATGATGATCGTGGCGATCCTGGGCACCACGATCTCGCCGTACCTGTTCTTCTGGCAAGCCTCGCAAGAGGTCGAAGAGATGCGGTTGCACGGCGCGCACGCCGGCATCGACACCGATAAGGTGTTGCGGCGCGCCCAGCGCCGCATGCGCACCGACACCATCGTCGGCATGGTGTTCTCCAACGGCATCGCGTTCTTCGTGATGCTGACCGGCGCGGTCGTGCTGCACACCGCGGGCATCACCGATGTGCAAAGCGCGGCGCAGGCCGCACAGGCGCTGCGGCCGCTGGCCGGCGACTTCGCGTTCGTGCTGTTCTCGATCGGCATCATCGCGACCGGCCTGCTCGCGGTGCCGGTGCTCGCTTCATCGGCCGCCTACGCGGTGGCCGAGGCCTTCGGATGGCCCGAGGGGCTGGAGCGGCACTGGCGCGAAGCGAAGGGCTTCTACGCGATCATCGGTATTGCCACGATCGTCGGCACGGGGCTAGACCTCACGCCGATGGATCCGATGAAGGCGCTGTACTGGAGCGCTGTCGTCAACGGCGTGGTCGCGGTGCCGATCATGGTGGCGATGATGATTTTGTCGGGCAACGCGGCCGTGATGGGCGCGCTGCCGGTGAAACGCAAGACGCGCTTCTTCGGCTGGGGCGCGGTGGCGGTGATGTTCGCCGCCGTGGTGATGATGGTGTGGGACTTGTTCCGCTGAGTTGCCGTTCCGAAGCCGTGTTCAGCCCGGCAGCTTGGCGGCGAGCAGTTCGACCTTTTCGATGTTCGGCGGCGTCGCCAACAGGGCCGCGGCGTTCGCCATCAACGCTTCTGCGATCTTGCCGGTGAGGTGCGCCTGCCGGCCGGTTTCGTCGGCGAAGGCATCGAACACGCCGAAGGTCGACGGGCCGAACTTCAGCGCGAACCAGGCCGTGGTGCCCGACTCGGCATTCGCGAGCGGCAGCGCACCCGCGAGAAAGTCGGCGACCGCGGCCTCCTGGCCCGGCTTGGCTTCGAGGCGGACGAACAGTGCGAGCTTGACCATGGTGTGTTCCTTCGGTTGGGTGTTGGCAAGGCCCGCAGTCTGGTCTCGCAGCCGGTAAGCAGCCAGTGGCTGAAACGACAACATTGGTATCATTCCTGCCTTTATGGCAACGTCATGAAATTGCACCTGCTCGTGCTCGACGGCGTGTTCGATCTCGGCCTCGCGGCGCTGACCGACACGCTCGCCACCGCGAACGAACTCGCGGCGACCTTGCCCCACGCGCTGGCCCCGATCGAGTTCACCTTCGTCGGCGTGCGACGGCGCGTACGAACCGCGCAGGGCCTGACCGTGCCGGTGGTGCCGGCCGAAAGCGTGACGCAACCCGACGCCGTGCTCGTGCCCGCGCTCGGCGCGAAGATGCCCGACACGCTCGCCGCGCGACTGGCCCTGCGCGACGTGGCCGAAGCGGTCGCGGTGCTGCAGCGTTGGTCACGCGGTTCGACCTCGATCGGTGCAGCGTGCACCGGCACCTTTTTGCTCGCCGAGAGCGCGCTGCTCGACGGCCAGCGCGCCACAACATCGTGGTGGCTCGCGCCGATGTTTCGCCAGCGCTACCCGCGCGTCGCGCTCGACGAATCGCGCATGCTCGTCAACTCGGCCGGCTTCACGACGGCCGGCGCGGCGATGGCGCACCTCGATCTCGCGCTCAGTGTCGTGCGCAGCCAGAGCCCGGCGCTGGCCGCACTCGCAGCGCGCTACCTGCTGGCCGAGGCGCGCGGTTCGCAGGCCGAGTTCGTGATTCCCGATCACCTTTCGCATGCCGACCCGGTGGTCGAGCGCTTCGAGCGCTGGGCGCGCGGACGGCTCGCGCACGGCTTCTCGCTCGGCGATGCGGCACGCGCGGTCGGTGCCAGCGAGCGCACGCTGGCGCGCCGGCTGCACGCGGTGCTCGGCAAGACGCCGCTGTCGTACTTTCAGGACCTGCGCGTCGAGCGTGCGCTGCACCTGCTGCGCACCGGCAACGCGAGCGTCGACCAGATCGCGTCGCAGATCGGCTATTCCGACGGCGTGACCTTGCGCAGCCTGCTGCGGCGCAAGCTCGGCAAGGGCGTGCGGGAGTTGCGCGCGATCCGGTGAGCGGCCGAGCAGGCCAGCGCCTGGCTGCTCCCAAGCGGCCTGCGCACCCCCGCGGGGGTGGATGCGGTATTCCGCATCCGGGTGCCAATCGGGCACGGCGATTGCACGCCACGGCGCATGCCGCCCGCCGCCGCTCCGCTGAGTACCACCACTTTCGCGCCTGACACCGCGCCCGAGGCCGCGCGCGCCTCGGCGCAGCGCCTGCAGCTGCTGCTCGAATCGACCGGCGAGGGCATCTTCGGCATCGACACCGAGGGCTGCTGCACCTTCATCAACCGCGCCGGTGCACAAATGCTGGGCTGGACCACCGATCAGGTGCTCGGCCGCAACATGCACGACCTGATCCACCACACCCATGGCGACGGCAGCCACTACCCCGAGGCCGAGTGCCCCATCTTCAACGCGTTCCGCCAGGGCCTGCCGTGCCGCATCGACCGCGAGGTGCTGTGGCGCGCCGACGGCTCGCCGTTCAGCGCCGAATACTCGTCGCACCCGATCCTCGACGCGGGTTCGGGGACCAACACGGTGCAGGGCGCCGTCGTCACCTTCGTCGACATCACCGAGCGCCGCCGGGCCGAAAACCTGCTGCACCAGGCGCGCGCCGAACTGGAGCAGCGCGTCGCCGCGCGCACCGCCGAACTCTCGAACGCGCTCGGTCAACTGCGTGAACTCTCGGCTCACCTCGACACGGTGCGCGAAGACGAACGCACCCGGATCGCGCGCGACATCCACGACGAGCTCGGCTCGCTGCTGATCGCACTGAAAATGGACGTCGAGTGGACGGCCAAACGCGTCGAAGACCGCCCGCCGCTGCACGCCAAATGCGAGGGCATGGGCCGGCTGATCGCGACCGCGGTCGACAACGTCGGCCGCATCATCACCGACCTGCGGCCGAGCATCCTCGACCACCAGGGCATCTGGGCCGCGCTCGAATGGCAGGCACAGGAGTTCATCGAAACGTCCGAACTCGACCACGACCTGCAGGTGCATGTGGCGGCCGGCGTGGAGGCGCCGCAGGGTGTGATCGGCGAGCGCTGGGCGATCGCGGTGTTCCGCATCTTCCAGGAGATGCTGAGCAACATCGCGCGGCACGCGAAGGCGGGCTCGGTGAGCATCCGCCTGTATGTCGACGGCCCGCCCCGCCCGGCGCTGCACCTGATGGTTCGCGACGACGGTGTGGGCGCCGACGAAGCAGCGCTCACGCACCCGCACAGCTACGGCGTGCTCGGCATGCGCGAGCGCGCCGGGCACTTCGGTGGCCGCGTGACGATCGCCAGCGCACCGGGTCACGGCACCATCGTGCGGCTGTCGATGCCGTTGCCGCACACGTCGCCGTGATGATCAAAGTCCTGATCTGCGACGACCACCAGATCGTGCGGCAGGGCGTCCGCCAGATGCTGGCAGACGCGACCGACATCGCGCTCGCCGCCGAGGCCGACAACGGCCCGTCCGCACTCAAGCTGGTGCGCGAATCGAACCATGTCGCAGCCAAGCCCGAGGCGCGCCTGCACGTCGTGTTGATGGACATCGCGATGCCGCACCGCGACGGGCTCGACGTGCTGCGCCAGTTGCGCGGCGAGTTCCCGCGGCTGCCGGTGCTGATGCTCAGCACCTACCCCGACAAGCAGTACGCGGTGCGCAGCTTGAAGCTCGGCGCGGCCGGCTACCTCAACAAAAGCGCCGATTCCGAGACCATGACCGGTGCGATCCGCAAGGTCGCGGCCGGTGGCCTGTTTATTACCCCGACGGTCGCCGAGCAGCTCGCCAACGCGATCGGCGGTGGGCGCCGCAAGGCAAACAACGGGGCGGCCGATGCGCCGCTGCACGAGCGCCTGTCGCACCGCGAGTTCCAGGTGTTCCGCCTGCTTGCCACCGGCAGCTCGGTCGGCGAGATCGCCGAGCAGCTCGCGCTGTCGAGCAACACCGTCAGCACCTACCGCGCCCGCATCCTGGAGAAGACCGGCGCCCGCAATGACGTCGAGCTCGCGCTCTACGCGGTGCGTGCCGACCTCGCGCCGATCTGAAGTGAGCGCATGGCGCGGCGTTGGCTCCTTCTCCCGCACGCGGGAGAAGGCGGGGGATGAGGGTCTGCGGTGCGCTACCGCCCTCACCCCGACCCTCTTCCGCGCGCGGGAGAGGGGGGCAACGAGCTTGCTCGCGGCCTGTAGTGCCAGCCCTACAGCGCAAAGCCGATTGCCGCGATGGCGGCGGACCTCGGCGATCCGTACTCTCTTCACCAGTGCAAGGAGCTTTCGATGACCCGCCCGATGACACACGACAGCAACACCTTCGACCCGTACAACGCCGACCGCCCGCTGATGCTCAAGTGCAGCTGCGGTGCCGACCACGCGCCCGGTGAGCACGCAGCAGCAGTCACCGCGGAAAACTATTCGCGCGACTTCATCGAGGCCACGCTCGTCAAAGCGCTGCTGCCCAGCGAACCGCAGCGCCGTCGCTTCCTTCAAGCAGTCGGCGCAACCACCGCGCGGGCCGCGATCGCCTCGCTGCTGCCGATGGGCGCGCTCGAAGCGATGGCGCAAGACAAGGGGCCTTTGGAGAAGAAGGATCTGAAGATCGGCTTCATCGCCATCACCTGCGCGACGCCGCTGATCATGGCCGACCCGTTGGGCTTCTACAAAAAAGAGGGCCTCAACGTCCAGCTCAACAAGACCGCGGGCTGGGCGCTGATCCGCGACAAGATGCTCAACAAGGAGCACGACGCGTCGCACTTTCTCTCGCCGATGCCGCTGGCGATCAGCATGGGCCTCGGCTCGGTCGCGCAGCCGATGCGCGTAGCGACCATTCAAAACATCAACGGCCAGGCGATCACGCTCGCCAACAAGCACAAGAACAACCGCGACCCGAAGAACTGGAAGGGCTTCAAGTTCGCCATTCCCTTCGAGTACTCGATGCACAACTTCCTGTTGCGCTACTACCTCGCCGAGGCCGGGCTCAACCCCGACACCGACGTGCAGCTGCGCGTCGTGCCTCCGCCCGAGATGGTCGCCAACCTGCGCGCCGGCAACATCGACGGCTTTCTCGGGCCCGACCCGTTCAACCAGCGCGCGGTCTACGACGAGATCGGCTTCATCCACATCCTGTCCAAAGACATCTGGGACGGCCACCCGTGCTGCGCGTTCGGCGTCAGCGAAGACTTCATCAAGGCCAACCCGAACACCTTCGCGGCGCTGTACCGATCCGTCCTCAGCGCCGCGGCGATGGCGCGCGAGCCGAAGAACCGCGAGCTGATCGCCAAGGTGATCGCGCCCGCCGCTTACTTGAACCAGCCCGAGACCGTGCTGACGCAGGTACTCTCCGGCAAGTTCGCCGATGGCCTCGGCGGCATCAAGAACATGCCCGAGCGCACCGACTTCGACCCGGTGCCGTGGCAGAGCATGGCGGTGTGGATGCTGACGCAGATGAAGCGCTGGGGCTACATCAAAGGCGACGTGAACTACAAGCAGATAGCAGAGCAGGTCTTCCTGCTGACCGACGCGAAGAAGCAGATGAAGGCCCTCGACCAGAAGGTTCCCGAGGGCGCCTACCGCAAGTACACCGTGATGGGCAAGGAGTTCGACCCGGCCAAGGCCGATGCCTATGCCAAAGGGTTCGCGATCAACAAGCTGGGCTGATCGCGATGAACGCTTCTTCGCGCTTGAATCTGCAGGCCGGCTGTGTCTCGGTCGCGATCCTGTTGCTGCTGCTCGCGGTGTGGCACTTCGCGACGCTGCCTGCGGGCGGTGCAGCGCCGGTCGGCCTGACGCCGGAGCAGCTCGAATACCAGAAACTGCTCGGCAAGGACCCGACGAAAGACGCCAAAGCCAACAACGGTTTTCCCACGCTCACGCAGATGCGCGAGACCATCGTGCGAAACCTCAGCCACCCGTTCTACGACAACGGCCCGAACGACAAGGGCATCGGCATCCAGCTCGGCCATTCGTTGCTGCGGGTCGCGCTCGGTTTCGGCATCGCTGCTCTGGTGGCGATACCGCTCGGCTTCGTGATCGGCATGAGTCCGCTGATGTACCGCGCGCTCGATCCGTTCATCCAGGTGCTCAAACCGATCTCGCCGCTCGCGTGGATGCCGCTCGCGCTCTACACGATCAAGGACTCGGGGGTCTCGGGCATCTTCGTGATCTTCATCTGCTCGGTCTGGCCGATGTTGCTGAACACCGCGTTCGGCGTCGCCGGCGTGCGGCGCGAATGGCTCAACGTGGCGAAGACGCTGGAGGTGACGCCGCTGCGCAAGGCCTTTCAGGTGATCCTGCCGGCCGCCGCGCCGACCATCGTGACCGGCATGCGCATCAGCATGGGCATCGCCTGGCTGGTGATCGTCGCGGCCGAGATGCTGGTCGGCGGCACCGGCATCGGCTACTTCGTGTGGAACGAATGGAACAACCTGTCGCTCACCAACGTGATCTTCGCGATCCTCGTGATCGGCATCGTCGGCATGGCGCTCGACCTGATGTTCGCGCGGCTGCAGAGGGCGATCTCGTATGTCGACTGAAGCCACGGCCGGCACCCGATTCCTGCGCGTCGAAGGCCTCGGCAAAACCTACCCGGGCGCGACCGAGCCGGTGTTCGACAGCGTCAATTTCGGCATCGAGAAGGGCGAGTTCGTCTGCATCATCGGCCACTCGGGCTGCGGCAAGACGACGATCTTGAACGTGCTCGCGGGCCTCGAGCAGGCGAGCGCCGGCCATGTGTTCATGGACAACCGCGAAATCGCCGGGCCGAGCTTGGAGCGCGGCGTCGTCTTCCAGGGCCATGCGCTGATGCCGTGGCTGAGCGTGCGCAAGAACATCGCTTTCGCGGTGCGCAGCAAGTGGCCCGGTTGGTCGGCCGCGCAGGTCGATGCGCAGGTCGAGAAGTACGTAAAGCTGGTGGGCCTGAGCGCCGCGATCGACAAGAAGCCCTCGGCACTGTCGGGCGGCATGAAGCAGCGCGTGGGCATCGCGCGCGCGTTCGCGATCGAGCCGAAGATGCTGCTGCTCGACGAACCCTTCGGCGCACTCGATGCGCTCACGCGCGGCACGATTCAAGACGAGCTGCTGCGCATCTGCGCCGAGACGCACCAGACCGTGTTCATGATCACGCACGATGTCGACGAGGCCATTCTGCTGGCCGACCGCATCCTGCTGATGAGCAACGGCCCGCAAGCGCTCGTTGCCGAGATCGTGCGAAACACAATGCCGCGCGATCGGCAACGCGCCACGCTGCACCACGACCCGCAGTTCTACCGGGTGCGCAACCACCTGGTCGACTTTCTCGTCACGCGTTCAAAAGATCTCTCGCACGGCCGCGCGCCGGCGGTACCAAAGGTGGTTACGCCCGGTCTGGTCGCCGACGAAGCAATGACCAGCACGCCACTGGCCGAGGTCATCGCGCTGAAGGGAAGAAGTGCATGAATGCCTCACCCACCGACCGCCCGCCACTGCCACCCTTCACGCTCGCGAGCGCGACAGAGAAAGTGCAGAAGGCCGAGGACGCCTGGAACAGCCTCGACCCCGTTCGCTGCGCCGCGGCCTACACCGAGGATTCGGTCTGGCGCAACCGCTCCGAGTTCTTCAGCGGGCGCGAGGTCATTCGGGCCTTCCTGCAGCGCAAGTGGGCGAAAGAGCTCGACTACCGGCTGAAGAAAGAACTCTGGGCCTTCACCGACGACCGCATCTCGGTGCGCTTCGAGTACGAATGGCACGACGCCGCCGGCCAGTGGTGGCGCTCGCACGGCAATGAGCAGTGGGAGTTCGATGCCCACGGCCTGATGCGCCGGCGCGAGGCCAGCATCAACGACCTGACCATCACCGAGGCCGAGCGCAAATTTTGCTGGGCGCGCGGCTGAGCCGAGCCTGTTTTCAAACGCAACAACGGAGCAACACAATGAACCGCAACGACGTCACCGAAATGATCATCGAGGCCAAAGTGAAGAAGGGCCTCAAGTGGGACGACGTGGCCAAGAAGGTCGGCTTGAGCAAGGAGTGGGTGACGGCCGGTTGCCTCGGGCAAATGACCTTCGATGCGAAGCAGGCAAAGGTGATCGCCAAGGTGTTCGGCCTGCCGGCCGAAGCCGAGAAGTGGCTGATGGTCGTGCCCTACAAAGGCTCGCTGCCGACCGCGGTGCCGACCGATCCGCTGATCTACCGGTTCTACGAACTGATCAGCGTGTACGGCACGACCTTCAAGGAACTTATCCACGAAGAGTTCGGCGACGGCATCATGTCGGCGATCGACTTCAAGATGGACCTGCAGCGCGAAGCCAACCCCAACGGCGATCGCGTGAGCATCGTGATGTCGGGCAAGTTCCTTTCGTACAAAACCTACTGAGGCCTACGCGCTGCGCGTGCAGCTCGAGGTGCGACGCTACGGTTTGAAAGCCTCTGGCCACAAAAAGTACGGGCCGAATTTCGACCCGCGAAGTTCACCTCCAGCGTCCTTGCCCATGGTCGTGAGGATGTGCTTGCCGTCTTTCATCTCCAAGCATCGCTCAGAGACCAGCTTGTCGAGAAGCTCGTTCGTTTTCATGCCCAGTTTCTGTGCCAGCTTCGACGACGTGAGTTTCGTGGCGTCGTCGTCGCCGGTTGATTTGGGCTCTGCTTCGGGTGTCACGCGTTCGAGAGATATCCGGACCTCTTCGCTGACGCGGATGATGCGTTGCGCTTCTTCGTACGCTTCCCGGTACAGCTCGGCGTCGTCGGCGCGCCGAATGAGAACGCCCATCTCGTTGTTGTTGACTTGGCTGAACTCGTACAGATTGAGGCTGGTGATGATGCAAAGCTCTTCGTTCATGTAGCACTTCGCATGCAAGTTCTTGCAATAGCTCGTGCGGATGTAGGTGAGGTCCTGCAGCCACGACATTTCTGCCGGCTGAAGCTCGCTCTTGCCATAGACGATCCGGACATCGATCTTCAGTCGATTCTTGTCCGACAGGAGTTCTTTGACGCGGTCGTTCAGCTTGAGAAACGGGCTGATCAGAATCAGCCGGTCTCGCGCGTCCTTGATAAGTTCTTCGAGAAAGTAATTGGTCGCACTGGTGTTGAGGAATTTGGCCATCGCTCGATCGTATCGAGATTGCGATTCAAGTCGCTCGATGCCAATGCGGAATGTTGGGTCCGTTGACGTCGACCGAGACAAGTTGCCGGAACCACGCGAACAAACTTTCGCCAGCGTCAGCCCACGCGACGTGTCAGGCGGCGAGGCGACGCGGTCTCACGGTCGACTTGCCTCGCAATGCTTCAAGCCGCGCGACCGCCTCGTCACCGCGCCACTGCGTCATGCGCAGTTCGGTGCCGCAATCGCTGTCGATCGACCAACCGACGTTTGCTGCGGGCGTGCCATGCAACGTGAATGGCATCGAGCCGGTCTTCACGCGCAGCGGCACGGCCTTCGGCTCGAAGTGCACGCTGCCGTCGCCGAGGATCGCGCTCGCGATCGCTTGCGCTTGACGCGTGATCGGCTCGATGTAGCGCTGTGCGCGGCCGTCGATGCTGGCGCAGTCGCCGAGCGCGAAGACGTGTGGGTCGCTGCTGCGCAATGTCGCAGTGTCGACTTCGACGCCGCCATCGTCGACCGCGAGACCGGCGCTTTGCGCGAGTCGGGAGGCGTGCTGCAGGCCGGTCGCGGCAATGACCTGATCGGCCTCGAAGCTTTGGCCGCAAGCGGTTGTCAAGCAAACCATGCCCTCACAACGCACCGCGGTCGCGACCTGCACGCCGCCGACGAAGCGCAACGGCAAACCTTGCCACGCTTCGAGCAACCGCTGCGATGCGAGCGGTGGCAGTTGCGCGGCGAGCGGGCGCGGCTGCACGTCGAGCAGCGTGACGCCGTGGCCTTCGAGCGCAAGGTCGTTCGCGAGCTCGCTGCCGACCAGCCCGGCGCCGACGATCACGACATGTCGGCGTTGGGATCCCAGCGCGGCACGCAATCGTCGGTACGCCGTCAGGTCATTGATGCGCCAGCAGAGGTCGGCTGGCAGCACGTCGACCGGGCGCGGCGCGGCGCCGTGTGCGAGCACGAGCTGGCAGTAGTGCAGCGTGCCGCGCGTCGTGCGGAGCTGGCGCGTGGCGGTGCCGATGCTGACCGTGTGCGTGTTCGGTAGCAGCCTGACGTGCAACCGCTGCGCGGCTTGCGCTGCAGGCTCGCGCACGAGTCGGTCGACGCCGATTCCTCGCGCGCAGGCGACCGAGAGGGTCGGCTTGTCGTAGACATCGCCCGCGCACGCGCTGACCATCGTGATCGGCACGTCGGCATCGAGCGCGCGCAGCGCTTGTGCCATCTGCCAGCCAGCGCGGCCGGCGCCGACGATCACGATGCCGGCGTTGCCACGCTGCGCATTGTCGCGCGACGCCAGCGCCACGCGACGCGGCCGAGCCTGCGCGTCGTGCGGTTCGAAGTCGGCCTTGGTCACGCCGCACAGCGGGCAGGCCCAGTCGTCGGGGATGTCGTCGAAGCGCGTGCCAGGTGCCAGGCCGCTGTCGGCGTCGCCTTTCGCTTCGTCGTAGATCAGGCCGCACGCTTTGCAGATGAACTTCCGCCAAACGAGCGCAACCACGACCGCGCTCATGCCGGCATCACCGCCGCGCTCAGCCGCGCGATCTCCTTGCGCAGGTGCTTGATCGCCGGCGTGACGATCGCGACGAAGTGCGATTCGCGCACGCGGCGCTGCACCGGCGAGCTCATCAGGTAGCCGCGCGCGCCTTGGTGCAGCAGCGCGGACTGCGCGGCCCGCAACGCGAGCTCGGAGGCATGCGCGCGCACGTCGAGCACGTCGATCAGGAATGGCGTGTCGGTGCCGAACGGCGTGCGTGCGAGCGCCATCGTGCGTGCGGTCAGCGCATCGAGCTCGGCCTGCAGGTCGTCGGGCCGGTCGTCGAGGTGTTCGTTGACATGACCGAGCTGGCGCTCGACCGTCCACATCGAATCGATCGCGCCTTGCGCCACGCCGAGGCCCATGCCGCATTGCAGCAGGATGAACGCCGCGCGAATGCGGCCGATGAAAGGCCGCACCGGATCGGCGACGAGTTCGGCGGCGCCGATGAAGTGGTCGGTCAACCGCACGGCCCAGGTGTTCGTTCCTTCCATCGCCGAGAACGACGGGCAATCGCGCAAGTCGACGCCGGCTGCACCGCAGCGCACGATGAACATGATCTCGCGCGACGCGGTCGCCCCGTCGTCCACGACAGCGACTGCGCCGAAATAGTGATCCGGCCCGAGGTTGCTGACCCATGGCAGCGTGCCGTTGACGACGAAGCCGCCGTCGACCGGCCGCGCGCGCAACAGCAGCGTTTCGATACCGGCGAAGGTCTTCATCGGGTTGCTCATGCCGGTTGCACCCAGCGTGCGGCCGGTGGCGTGGTGTTCGAGCGCGCGGCCGTTCAGCGCCGGGTTGCCCGAGGCCTGCATGTAGAGCCCGCACACGTCGTGGCACCACACCATGAAGCCGGTCGCACCGCAGACGCGTGAGACCTCGCTGATGGCGCGGATCGCGGCGCCGTAGTCGGGCTCGGAGCCATCCAGCGCCAGGTGGGCACGGTACGCGCCGACCTCGCCGAGCCGCGTGAGCACGGCCTGCGGGTAGGCGCCGCGGTCGATGTCTTGCGCCGTTTCGGCGAGCACGCCATCGGCGATCTCGCGCACTGCGGCGAGCATTCTTTCGGCGTCGGTGAATGGTGCGGCGATCGGGTTGTCGAGAACGGCTGACACGTGGGCTCCTCGGTTCAGGCCAACTCGATTTCGAACGCGATCGGATTGCGCATCGTGTTCGCGACCGGCGAGTATTTGTTCGCCTGCTGCACGATCTCGTCGAGCACCTCGCGCGGCGCATCGCCTTCGATCACGACCTTGACGCGGATCGCCTGGAAGCCCATCTCGCCCGCAGCCTTCTGCGCGCCACCGGCGCCCCAGGCGGCCGGGTTGCCGATGTCACCTTCGAGAAAAAGTTCGAGCTTGCTCAACGTGACCTCTTTCCAGGTCGCGACTGCGGTAATGCCGACGGCGAGGCAGCCGCCGAGGCCCGACAGCGCGATCTCGCCCGGCGCGGGCGCGGTGTCTTGCCCGAACAAATGCAGCGGCTCATCGACCACCACCGGGGCGTGTCGCCCAACATAGCTGAGCGTGCGGTACTGGCCGTCGACGACGGTGTGCACCTTGTTCGTGGCGCGTGCGGCCGGGTTGTTGCGGCCCTTCTCGGCAAAAGCCATCAGGCCCTCACGGTCGATCGGGCGCAGGCTGGTTTTTACCGTCGTCGGCGTGTCGAGAATTTCAGGCATGGGGCGTGTCTCCGTCGTGTCGTTGTGGTTGTTGTTGTTGATGTGATCAGGCGGCCATCGCGAGCTTCGGCCGGGCGTCGGCGAACGGCAGGCCGCTCTCGATCGGCAGCGCGTCATCGCGCGACCATTCGTTCCACGAGCCGAAGTACATGCGCACGTCGCTGAAGCCGGCTTGCTTGAGTGCCAAGAAGGTGTTCGACGCGCGCGCGCCTTTGAAGCAGTAGAGGTAGACGGTGTCGGAGGTGACGATGCCAGCGGTCGCCGCCTCGGCCTTCACTTCGTCCGGCGACTTGATCATCGGGCCGCTGCTCGAGGGCTTCATGAAGCGGTACCACTCGAGCCACTTCGCGCCGGGGATGCGGCCTTTGCGCGGCGCGAAGTCTTTGCCGTAAGGCGATGAGCTGTCGCCGATCCACTCGTCGATGTCGCGCACGTCGAGCAGCACGGGCGCGTTGCCACTCTTGTCCACGCTCTTGCCCATCACCGCGGCGAGCATGTCTTCTTTCGTCAGCATCACGTCGGCCATCGGCAGCTCGGGAAAGGTGGCGGGTGTCGGCGTCACGGCTTCGGTCGATGTGTCGAGGCCGGTGGCGTTCCACGCGGTGTAGCCGCCGTTGAGCACCTTGATCTTCGGGTAGCCGAGCCACGTCAGCAGGTAGTAGCCGCGGCACGATTGGCCGTAGCCGCTGTTGAGCGCGTCTTCGTAGAACACGGCGGTCTCGGCGCCCGAAAGGCCTGCCGCGCCGAGGTGTTTGGCGAACGTGCTTTTGAGTTCCTTGATGCCTTCGGCCGAGGAGGTCGCGAGAAAGGTGAAGACCTCACGCACGTTGACCGCGCCGGGGATGTGGCCGGCGGCGTAGGTGTCGGCATCGCGGGTGTCGATCAGCACGACGGGTTCGCTCTTCATCAGCGTGTCGAGCTCGGCGGCGGAAATGAGGACGGCGGGTGAGGTCATGGCAGCGCTCCGGGTTGCGGGTGGGGTAGATGGCATCTGCTAGCGCAACGCCTGTGCCAGATCGAGCCGGTTTGTCGAAGATGTCGCGCAAGCCGCGCCGGCAATGGGTTTACAGCCAACGCGTGAAGCGGCACCAGGCTCGGGGCGCAACCGGCGTGCAACGCAATGTCGACAATGTGGCGACATTGCGTTGCGGCCGCGTTCGCCGGCCCGACGTTCAGAATCAGGGCGGTGCACCCACGCCATTCACGCCACCCAGCTTTGCCGATTCGTTTTCAGCTTGCGGTCTCCATGTTCGCCGCGACTGCGTTCGCGGTGGCATTCACAGTTGCATTCACGGTCGCGGTCGCAGGCTGCGCCAGCGCACCGTCGGCTGCGGCCGTGGTCGCCGCATCGCCCGCGCAAGCACCGGCCGTCGGCAGACCGGCAGATGCCGCCCCCGACGACGCCGCGCTTCCACAAAGCTTCGCCCGCTGGGTCACGAATTTTCGCGCCAGCGCTCGCGCCGCGGGCATCACCGAGGCCACGCTGAGCGTCGCGTTCGATGACATCGGCTACCTCCCGCGTGTCGTCGAGCTCGATCGGGCCCAGCCCGAGTTCACGCGCACGGTTTGGGAGTACCTCGATGCCGGCGTATCTCCACAACGCGTCACGCTTGGGCAGAGCAAGCTGCTGCAGTTTCGCGCCGAAGCCGAGGCGGCGGCCGCGCGCTACGGGGTGCCGGCAGAAATGCTGGTCGCGATCTGGGGCATCGAGAGCAACTACGGCAGCAACTACGGCAGCATCCCGACGATCGACGCGCTCGCCACGCTCGGCTTCGAGGGCCGGCGTGAAGAGTGGGCGCGCGGCCAGTTGCTCGCGGCGCTGAAGATCATCGAAAGCGGTGACATCAAGCGCGCGCAGATGATCGGCTCGTGGGCCGGCGCGATGGGCCAAACGCAGTTCCTGCCGTCGGTGTTTTTGAGCTATGCGGTCGATGCCGATGGCGACGGCCGGCGCGACATCTGGGGCAGCATGGCCGACGTGTTGGCCTCGACCGCGAACTTTTTGAAAGGCTCGGGCTGGCAGGCCGGCGAGCCTTGGGGTGTCGAGGTTCGACTGCCACCGGGTTTCGACATCGCCCGCGCCAGCGATGCGCTGCGCCAGACCGGTGCGCAGTGGGCCGCCGAAGGCATGCGCACGCTCGACGGCGCTGCGCTGCCCGAATTCACCGACAGCGCGATCCTGCTGCCGGCCGGTGCGCGCGGGCCGGCGTTTCTGATGGGGCCGAACTTTCGCGCGATCCTGCGCTACAACAACTCGACCAGCTACGCGCTCGCAGTCGGACTGCTCGCGCAACGCATCGCCGGCGGCCCGGGCGTGCAGGCGCCGTGGCCGCGCGATCTGGTCGCGCTCACGCGCAGCCAGTTGCAGGCACTTCAAACGGCGTTGAACGCGCTCGGCTTCGCGAGCGGCACGCCCGACGGTTTGATGGGCCCGGCCACGCGCGAGGGGCTGCGCGTTTATCAGCGCAGCGTCGGCCTGCCGGCCGATGGCTATCCGACGCTGGAGGTGCTGCAGCGCATGCAGGCGCGTTGATTGGCCTGCCGGCGCGTGCCGCTACGAGCGGTCGACGCGCTGCAACCGATACCCGAACTGCCGCGGCGTGAGCCCGAGCGACTGCGCAGCGCGCGATTGGTTGCCGCCGTGCCGCGCGAGTGCCTGCTGCAGCTCTTGCGCGCTGTGCGAGTGCAGCGCGCGGTACTCGCGCACCAACGGCGCAGCGTTTCCCGGCGCTTCGTGCAGCTCGCTCGCGGGCGCCACCGTCGGCACGGGCATCGTGGCCTCGCGCGGCAAAAAGCGCGCGACCTCGGCCTTCGACACGACCGTGTCGTCGGCCAGCAGCACCAGCCGCTCGATCACGTTGGCCAGCTCGCGGATATTGCCGGGCCAGGCGTGTGCTTCGAGCGCATCGAGCGCGGCCGGCGAGAGGTAGATGTTGCGCTGGTTCGCCTGGTTCGTGCGGTTCAAAAAATGCAGCGCGAGCGGGCGGATGTCTTCGCGGCGTTCGGCCAGCGAGGGCAGGCGGATCGGGATCACGTTGAGCCGGTAGAACAGGTCGCGCCGGAAGTTGCCGCACGCGACTTCGACCGACAAATCGCGGTTCGTCGCGGCCACGAGCCGCACGTTGACCGGCAGCTCGCGCTTGCCGCCGAGCCGCACGATCGTGCCCTCCTGCAGCGTGCGCAGCAGCTTGGTCTGCATCGGCAGCGGCAGCTCGCCGATCTCGTCGAGAAAGATCGTGCCGCCGGTTGCCTGCTCGAACCACCCGGCGCGCGCGGTGTTGGCGCCGGTGAAGGCGCCACGGTCGTGGCCGAAAAGTTCGGACTCGAACAGCGTGTCGGGGATCGCCGCGCAGTTGACCTTGATGAAGGGCGCGCCCCGGCGCGGGCTCGCGAGGTGCACGGCGCGGGCGAAAAGTTCTTTGCCGGTGCCCGAATCGCCCAGCAGCAGCACGCTCGCCGTGGCTTGAGAAACGCGTTCGAGCTCGCCGAGTGCCTGCAGCAGCGCGGGCGAGGTGCCAATGATTCCGTAGCGCGCCGCGGCCGATTCGAGTGCGCGCGTCAGCAGTGCGTTGCGGGCTTCGAGCGCCCGGGTTTTTTCCTCGACCAGCGAGCGCAACTGCAGCAGCTGGCCGGCGAGCGTGGCGAGGATCTTGAGCACCGCCACGTCGTCGTCGAGCAGCCGGTTGCGGTGGCGAATGCGGTGCACCGCGAGCACGCCGACGGCGCGGCGGTTGACCTCGATCGGCAGCGCGATGAACGCGACCGTTTCTTGCGGCAGCCGGTCGCGGGTGACGGCGCGTGCCAAAAAGCGCGGCTCGGCGTCGATGTCCTGCACGATCATCGGCTGGCCGGTCGCGAGCACCGCACCGGTAATGCCTTCGCCAGCCTTGTAGCGGCCGCGTTCTTTTTCCGCTTTCGTCAGCCCGTAGCAAAAGCGGATCGACGCCGCGCCCGCGCCGTCATCGTCGGCCAGCACGATGCGGCCCCGGTTGAGCCCGAGCAGCTCGGACAGCAGGTGCAGCATCTCGCGCAGCACCACCTCGGGTGCGAGGCTTTGGCCCACCAGGCGCATCACCTCGCTCATCAGCAACAGCTCTTGGGCGCGCCAGGGCGGGTCGGTGGGCGAGGGCGTGGAGGCGGGCGATGGGGTCACGCCGAGTACAGAGCAAAAAGCTCGCCACGTGCACCGCGCCGGGGCGGCGCTGTGGCCGGCAGCCTTGCTGAGGACACGGCAGAGCGATGACTGTATATTCATCCAGTCACCACCGGCCACGCCATTGGAAACCTCCCAAAAACTCGCGATCCTCGCCGACGCTGCCAAGTACGACGCCTCTTGCGCGTCAAGTGGCACGATCAAGCGCAGCTCGTCCGGCGGGCGCGGCATCGGTTCGACCGAAGGCGCCGGCATCTGCCACAGCTATGCGCCCGATGGCCGCTGCATCTCGCTGCTGAAAATTCTGCTGACGAACTACTGCGTGTACGACTGCCTCTATTGCGTCAACCGCGTCACCAGCAACGTCGCGCGCGCGCGCTTCACCGTCGATGAAGTGGTGCAACTCACGCTCGACTTCTACCGCCGCAATTGCATCGAAGGTTTGTTCCTGAGCAGCGGCATCATCCGCAGCGCCGACTACACGATGGAGCAGGTGGTCGAGGTCGCGCGCGTGCTGCGCGAGGAGCACGACTTTCGTGGCTACATCCACTTGAAGACCATCCCCGAGGCCAGCCCCGAACTGCTTGCGCGGGCCGGCCGCTACGCCGATCGCCTGAGCATCAACATCGAGCTGCCGACCAACGAAGGCCTCGCCGCGCTCGCGCCCGAGAAAGACGGCCAGGCGATCCGTCGCTCGATGGCCCGGTTGCGCATCCACATCGACGACGCGAAAGAGGCCGCGAAACCGCAGCCGGTCGCCTCGCAGCTGGCTGTCAAACCGAAGCGCGCGAAGCCGCCGCGTTTCGCGCCGGCCGGGCAGAGCACGCAGATGATCGTCGGCGCCGACGCGGCCGACGACCGCAGCATCCTCACGACCAGCGCCACGCTGTACGGCTCGTATCGCTTGAAGCGCGTGTACTACTCGGCCTTCAGTCCGATCCCCGATGCCTCGCGCGACTTGCCACTCGTCTCGCCGCCGCTGGTGCGCGAGCACCGGCTGTACCAAGCCGACTGGTTGATGCGCTTCTACGGCTTCGCGCATGACGAAATCGTCGGCGCCGACAACGGCATGCTCGCGCTCGACATCGACCCCAAGCTCGCGTGGGCGCTCGCGCACCGCGAGTGCTTTCCGGTCGACCTGAACCGCGCGCCGAAAGAGATGCTGCTGCGCGTGCCGGGGCTGGGCGTGACCTCGGTCAAGCGCTTGCTGCAGGCGCGGCGCGGGCGCAGCTTGCGGGTCGACGACCTTTCGCGGCTCAAGGTGCCGTTGAAAAACGTGCTGCCTTTCGTCACCGTGCCGGGCCACGGCACGAAGGGCGAAATCGACGCCGCCGATCTGGCGGCGCGCTTGCGGTCGAAGCCGCAGCAGCAGTCGCTGTTCGACGCGTGAGCGCGCGTTAAGAGCTGAGTGAGCGATGGCCGAGCGCGTCGTCACGCTGGCAGGCGAAGCCGATGTCGACGGCTTCCGCGTCGAGGCGCGGCGGCTGCTCGCCCAAGGCGTGGCGCCGGCGCGCGTGAGCTGGCAGGTCGGGACACGCGCCGAAGTTGATTTGTTCGGCGCTGCGCCCGATGCGATGGACGCGATCGACGCACCCGCCGCACCCGAAGCAAACGGCGCGTCGCATCGGTCAGGCGCCGCGCGCACGAACGTCCCCGCGTTTTTCGTCTCGCTGTGCGAGCGTGCCGCGCTGCACTCCGACCCGAACCGGTTCGGCCTGCTGTACGGTTTGTTGTGGAGACTCGTCCACGAACCCGCGCTGCGCCATGACCCGCTCGATGCCGACCGCATGCAGGCCGAATTGATGGCGCGCGCGGTGCGGCGCGACATGCACAAGATGACTGCGTTCGTGCGCTTCCGGCCGCTTGCCACGGAGACCGACGCCGAGATCCAGCACATCGCCTGGTTCGAGCCCGACCACCACATCGTCGAAGCCACCGCGCCGTTCTTCGCGCGGCGCTTCGCGCAGATGCGCTGGGCCATCCTCACGCCCGACCGCTGCGTGCGCTGGAACGGCCGCGCGCTCACCTTCGGCCCCGGCGCGAACCGCGGAGACGCACCCCCGGCCGATGCCGCCGAGCAGCTTTGGCTCATCTACTACGCGAGCATCTTCAACCCCGCCCGCCTCAAGTTGAAGATGATGCAAAAGGAGATGCCGCGCAAGTACTGGAAGAACCTTCCCGAGGCGGTGCTGATCCAGCCACTGACGGCGCTGTCGGCGCAGCGCAGCGGGCAGATGATCGAGCAGGGCGCGAGCGAGCCGGTGCACCGGCGGCCGAGTGCGTCGACGGCGCTGCGCATCGATCAGCGGGTCGCGGTCGTGCATGCGCCTGGCACGCTGGCGGCGTTGCGCATTGCCACCGAGCGCTGCCGCGATTGCCCGATCGGCGCGGTGGCCACGCAGGCGGTGCCGGGCGAGGGCCCGCTGCATGCGCGGCTGATGCTGGTCGGCGAACAACCCGGCGATCACGAAGACCTGCACGGCCGCCCGTTCGTCGGCCCCGCGGGTCAGCTACTCGATCGTGCGCTCGCGCAACTCGGCTGGCCGCGCGAGACGATCTACCTCACCAATGCGGTCAGGCATTTCAAGTTCGAGCTGCGTGGCAAACGGCGCATCCACAAAACACCGGCGCAGCACGAAGCCGCTGCCTGCCTGCACTGGCTGGAGAGCGAGATCGCGCTCGTGCAGCCGGGCGCGGCGATCGCCCTCGGCGGCACTGCGGCACGCGCGCTGCTCGGCCGAAGCGTGGCGGTGATGAGCGAGCGCGGCCAGTGGTTCACGCGCGCCGACGGCCTGCGCGTGCTCGTCACGCTGCACCCGTCGGCGCTGCTGCGGATGGATGCGGGCGAGCGTGATGCGGCGTTCGTTCGTTGGCTCGCAGACCTGCGTCAGGCCAGCTCCGGGCCGCCCCAAGCGGACTGAGCGCCCCTTGGGGGCAGCGAACGAAGTGAGCTTGGGGCAGTCATCACGCCGCCACGAACTTTAGCGCCACGCCGTTGTTGCAATAGCGCTTGCCGGTCGGCTTCGGGCCGTCGTCGAACACATGGCCTTGATGGCCTTCGCAGCGCGCGCAGTGGTATTCGGTGCGCGGCACGATCATTTTGAAGTCGGTCTTGCTGACCACCGCGCCGGGCAGCGAGGTGAAGAAGCTCGGCCAGCCGGTGCCGCTGTCGAACTTGGTGTCGGACGAAAACAGCGCGAGCTCGCAGCCGGCGCAATGGAACACGCCTTTGCGCTTCTCGTGGTCGAGCGGGCTGGTGCCGGCGCGCTCGGTGCCCTCTTGGCGCAGCACGGCGTACTGGTCGGCGCTCAGGCGCTTCTTCCACTCCGCGTCGGCCAGGCGGAGCGGTTCGATCTTCGGCGTGGGTCCTTGTGCCGACACGAGTTTCGGCGCGAGGCCTGCGGTGAACATCAGCAGCATGCGGCCGACGAATGGGCGACGGGTCATTTCGATTTCCTTTCAACGTGAGCCGGTAGGTCGCAGCGCGCAGGCGAATCTTTCGTTCTGCCTCTGCTCTGCGCTTCGCGCTAGCATCATGCCCTGCACAGTACGGCAGAGTCACCCCACGGGTCATGCGTTGCCGCGATTGAGTCTCGACGAGTTCATCGTCTGGGAAAACGAGCAGCCCGAGAAGCATGAATTCGTGTGCGGCGAGGTGTTTGCGATGGTGGGTGCACGGCGCGTGCATAACCTAGTCGTCGGCAATGTGTTTGCCTCGCTCAAGCAGCAGTTGAAGGGCGCGCAGTATTGGGCGTTTCTCGACAACGCCAAGCTGCAAACCGCGGCAGGTGACATTTTCTACCCCGACGTCTTCGTCACGTGTGGCCCGCAAGACCTGCGCACCGATCAGATTTTTCGCGCGCCGACCGTGATCGTCGAAGTGCTGTCGCCGAGCACGCAAGCTAACGACCGCGGCCTGAAGTTCACGCTGTACCGCAGCCTGCCGAGCCTGCGCGAATACGCGCTGGTCGACCCGGACACCCGCGAGGTCCAGCTGTTTCGGCGCGGTGACGATGGCCTGTTCACGCTGCACGACCTGACCGGTGCGCAGCACCTGCGCTTCGCGAGCATCGAGTGCAGTGTGCAGGCGGACGACCTGTTCGAGGGCATCGAGCGCGGAGTTGTCACAACCGCGAACACACCCGCGGACGCACCCGCTCCTTGAACCTGGCCACCTCGACTCACCGCTTCGGCCAAAGCACCCACAGCCGCAGTGGCTGCTTCATCCGACCGGCCTGGTTTTCGGCGGTCTCGCCCCAACCCCAAAAGTAATCGGCGCGCACTGCGCCGGTGATCGCGGTGCCGGTGTCCTGCGCCATCACGATGCGGCGCAGTGGGCTGTTCGAAAGTGGCTCGGTCGTGTCCAGCCAGACCGGCGTGCCGTAGGGAATCGCGAGCGTGTCGACCGCGATCGAGCGACCCGGTGTCAGCGGCACGGCCTGGCCGCCTTTCGGACCGAGCTGTGGGTCGGGCAGCGGCTCTTCGCGGAAGAACACGGTGCGCGGGTTGGCCCACAGCATCTCGTTGAGCCGCTTCGGGTTCGCTCGCGCCCACGCCTTGATGCCGGGCCACGAGGCTTGCACGTTGGTGAGCTCGCCCTGGTCGATCAGCCAGCGGCCGACCGACTTGTACGGCTGGTCGTTGTGGGCGGCGAACGCAACGCGCACCAGCTTCTTCGTGCCGTTCGCCTCGGCGAGGTTCAAGCGCCCCGAGCCCTGGATCTGCAGGATCAGGGCGTCGAGCGCGTCGGCCACGTAAGCGATGGCGCGGCCGCGCAGGCTGGCCTTGGCGGCGGGGAGCGAATCGATCTGCTGGCGGGTCCAGTACGGCTTGCGTGTCGCGAGATCGGCGGGTGCCCCGTACAACGGCACCTGAAACGCGCCGCGCGGCGCGCGCGTCGCCTCGACCAGCGGCTCGAAGTAGCCGGTGATCAGCCCCTCGGGCGCGCCGTCGAGCGACTCGACGCGGTACGCCTGCAGCCGCTGCCGCAGCCACGCGCGCGCCATGTCGTCGCTGAACGCTGGCGTCGCAGCGGCTTGGGCCTGCGCGCACAGTGCGATCCAGTCGAACGCCGGCTTCACGCAGCCGCGCAACAGTGCCGGCCAGACTTCGCTCGCGCGGTCGGCGCTCCACGCCGGCAGCTCGGCCCAGTCGACCGGCACCCAGCGCGCACGGGCGCGCACGATGGTGGCGTTGACCATCGGCACGGCGAGTGTGTTGGTTGCGGCAACCGGTGGCGCGCTCGCGGGCGACGTGGGCGCTCCCGGCGCAAGCGACGGCGGGCTCGCGCAGGCTGCGAGCAACCCTAAAATCGCAGCTGCCAGCAGGCCTTTGCAACGCGTCAGGACATTCGACATGTGGGTACTCATTCTGGAAGCGTTCGGCGCGGTGGCGCTGCTGGTGCTCATCGTGTGGTGGACGATGTTCCACGGGCGCAGCAAGGGCGAGCGCGATCGGGATACCTGAGAAATATCGTGATGCTTCGACGCATCGAGCCAAGGTCGAACTTGCAACCTGATCGGGGCAAAAAAGCTTCGACCTTCAACCCCCGGATCGGCGATAAGTGTTTGACGTTGGCCGTAAGCACCGGCAATCCGTGATCGAGCGCGGTGGCGGCGATGAGCGCGTCGCCCATCTGCAGGCCATGGCTCAAGGTCAGCGCCTCTATCAAATCAATGGCCGTTTGCGTAATGCTTTGGGGAAACAGGCAGCAGAGTTGCCGCCCGCCGCGCGAGCATCTTCTTCACCGCTGCGAGTTCTGCCTTGTCGCGCAAGCCCTGCAGCACTTCGAGGTAGCTCACCGCCGAGAGCGTGAGTGAGTAGTCCAGCTGATGCAAACGGCGTGTGGCTTGGGCATAGCCGCGCAGATGCCAGATCAACACGTCGGTATCGACAAGCATCAGGATGGCAGTCAAGACTCGGTTCGCGAGCCGTCGCGGTTGTAGCGAGACGCGCGCAGTTTGCGCACATAGGCGGTCACATCGGCCATGTCTTCACGGTCGCGCCAAATGCCGAAAGCGGGATCGTCGGTCACGAACTCCTCGGTCGGCGCCACCGGTTGGGCTTCTTCCTCGATGTGCACCGTGACCCGCAGGTCGGCAACCTGGGCGAACCGGTCAAGCCAGGCTTGCGGCAGTTCTTCGACCTTCACATGCTTGATGACGATGGCGTTCATCGGAGCTTCCTTCGTGTTGCTTGCTCGGCCATTGCGCGGCGGCAGCGAGCCTTCTGTGCGGGCGGAAAGCCGATTATTACAAAACCTCATTCACTCGGCGGGCCAAAGGAAAGACAGCGGCCTGTGCCACAGACGGGCCCGAATCGCGCGATAGATGCGGCTCCGATCGACGAGCCGGATGCCGCGCGAACGCAGCGCGACGCGAAACGCCATGAAGAAGCTGACCGTCACGTTCAGCACGCCCGTCAATGCGATGCCGGCCACGCACCACCAGAACGGCGCGCTCGCCATGATCCCGAAACCTTCGGCGCCGACCGCGGCGGCGAGCTGACCGGTCGACAAGGTGACGTGCCGCACTTCGATCGGCAGCCCGAAGAACAGCGCGACGACCGGGATCACGCCGAGCATGAAGCCGAGCGAGATGTTCGACGCGAAGCCCGAGATGTTGGCGCGCCAATATGCGCCCCAGCGCTGTGCGCGCGCGGCGCCGAGCTTGGAGACGATGCGCGGGTTCCAGGCGATCGCGCTGTCGAGCCGGTGCCAGACGAACCAGTTCTCGACCCAGCCGGCAATCAGCGAGCTCGCGAACAACAACACGCCGGTGAACGCAGCGAAAAAGGGCGTCCAGCCGAGCAGCGTGAGCGACTCCAGCACATGCTGCGCGTCCTTGTTCCCGACCAGCGGCGCGCCGAACGCGGCATGCCATGCGAGCTGCACCGCGAGCACGATCGGCGCCACCAGCGCGAGGTTGCCGAAGATGCCGGCCGCCTGCGAGCGGATCAGCTGCGCGACCTCGTCGACGAAGCCCTCGACGTGCGCGTCGGTCGACAGGTCGACCAGCTTCTCGGCCATCGCCGGTGCCGTCATCGCCGGCTGCTTGGTCGCGACCGTGAAGTGCAACAGCTGGATCAGCACGAAGCTCGCCGCGTAGTTCACGCCGGCCCAGAAGCCGCCCCAAAACGCCGACAGCGCCAGCGCCAGCACCGCGAACTTGACAAAGGTCGTGGCCGCCAGCACCGAGCCGCCGCCAGCCGCCGCCAGCAGCATCCGCTTGTACTCGGCGCGGTTGCGCGTGATGTAGTGCTGGCCGGTCTCGGCACTGCGCTCGGCGACCTTGCGCGCGAGCAGCGAGTAATGGCTCGCGAGCAGGCCGCGGATGCTGCGGCGCTCGTCGGCGGTGCGCACCAGTTCGGCGAGCAGCCGCGTGATCTCGCGCGCCGGCTCGGGGCTGATCACGCAATTGAGCAACGAATCGATGCGCAGCGTGCGCTCGCGCAATTGGTCGACTTCGAACACCACGTCGACCGAGACGCCGTGCGCTTCCAGGTGCTGGTGCACGCTCTCGGCGCAGCGCCGGCAGGTGTCGAGCAGCGCGCGCAGGTACTGGGCCTCTTGCAGCAGCGCGGCTTCGGTGATCGGCGTCGTCCGGCGGTACCGCATGTCGCCGGCCTGCATCGGCGGGTCGCCATCTGCAGGTGAACCTCGCGCCTGGGCATGGTCGCTGACGACTTCGGCTACTCGCGCAAGCTGCCGAAACGGCTGGTCGACGATCAGCTCCGGGCTCATGCGTTGGCGGATCGCCGGCGCGAAGCCCGAGGCGCGCACCGCGCTGGCGAGGAACACGATCGCATCGAGAAACGGCGTGCGCCAAGCGATGCCGCCGCGCTCGGGCGACACGTAGGTGCGCAGGCGTTCGAGCGTGGCGTCGTCGATCGCGAGCAGCCAGCCGGCATCGTCGGCATGCGGGAACAGCAGCGCGAAGAGCTCGCCGAGGTCGGTGGTGGCAGGCGTCAGCGGCAGCACGCGCGCGCGAACGCGCCGGCCGAGCTCGCCCCACAAATCCATGCGCGGCGCGAAGCCGAAATCGGCGAGCAGCGCAGCGTTGTCGACCTCGGCCCAGATGCGCCGCAGCAGTTGCGAGACACGCTCGTGGTGTTCGGGGTGGCGATCGAGCACACCGAGCAGGTGGCGCAGCCGCAGCACCGGGCGCGGCGTGGGCAAGGCTTCGATCTGGCTGTCGAGTGGCTGGCGTGACACGAGTGGCGGCTGCGGGGCGGATTCGATCGTCGCGTGGCGCAGCCACTCCATCAGCCTGATCAGCCACAGGTGGCGCTCGGGCAGGCTCGCCTTCGGGTCGGCCGCATTCAACAGCGCGGTCAGGTCCCAGCCGCCGCGGCCAGGATTCCTCTTTGCCTTCTTCGCCATCAGTGCAGCGAGGAGACCAGCGCCAGGCTGAATTCAGGCACCACCGCCTCGAACGCGTGCGCGTCTTCGGTCATGCAAAAGAAGGTGCCGCGCATCGTGCCCTGCTTCGTTGCGAGCCGCGTCCAGCTCGTGTACTCGAAGCTTTCGCCGGGCTTGAGCAAAGGCTGGTGGCCGACGACCGCGAGGCCGCGCACTTCTTCGCTGTGGCCGGCTGCGTCGGTGACGATCCAGTGGCGGCCGATCAGCTGCGCGGTCACATCGCCGCTGTTGCGAATCGTCACCGTGTAGGCGAATGCGTGCTGGCCGGTCGCGAAGTCGGATTGCTCGGGCAGGTGGCGCACGGTGACGGTGCTGGTCAGTTCGGGGTGAGGCATGCGCTAGATTCTGGCAGCAACGCCACACACCGTCGAACGTGAAGAGGGCGAGCGTTATGGCGTCGAAGCTCGCACCTAGAATCTGCGTGATACCCGAGTACGCACCATGTCGAACCGCACTTACCGCATCGCCCCGAGCATTCTTTCCGCCGATTTCGGCCATCTGGCCGACGAGTTGCGCAAGGTCATCGCGGCCGGTGCCGACTGGATTCACTTCGACGTGATGGACAACCACTACGTGCCGAACCTGAGCTTCGGCCCGATGGTCTGCGAGGCCTTGCGCAAGCATGCTGTGCGCGCCGACGGCACGAAGGTGCCGATCGACGTGCACTTGATGGTCGAGCCGGTCGATGCGCTCGCGCTCGCGTTCGCGGGTGCCGGTGCCGATCACATCCTGTTCCACCCGAGTGCGAGCGAGCACGTCGACCGCACGCTGCAGCTGATTCGCGGGGCCGGTTGCAGCGCCGGTCTGGTGTTCAACCCGGCGGCGCCGCTCGACGTGCTGGCGTGGACGATCGACCAGCTCGACGTGATCCTGGTGATGAGCGTGAACCCGGGCTTCGGCGGGCAGAGCTTCATCCCCGGGTCGCTGAAGAAGATCGAGGCGATTCGCAAACTGATCGACCAGAGCGGGCGCGACATTCGCCTCGAAGTCGACGGTGGCATCAAGGCCGACAACATCCGCGCTGTGGCCGATGCCGGCGCCGACACCTTCGTCGCCGGCAGTGCGATTTTTGGCCACGAGAACTACAAGCAGGTCATCGACGCGATGCGCGACGCGCTCGCGTGACGCCACGCGATCACCCTCACCCCAACCCTCTCCCGCGTGCGGGAGAGGGAGCCAGGCCTACAGCGCTTGCAACGCTTGGTCGCGCAACCCCACCAGAACCGCTTCGCCGCTCGCACGGTCGACGCGGAACTCGCCGTAGCGCGCGCTGGTGAAGCGCTCGGCCGTGCCCTCCTCGAAGAAGAACGCGTTGGTGCCGAGCCAGACCTGACCGTTGCGAATGCGGTAGCGCAGCCGCATCGGGGCGGGCGTGCCAGGCGCGTCACGCGTGTCGATCGAGGCCAATCGCGCGACGCGTTGCGCGTCGAGTGCGATGCGCGCGAAGCGGGTCTCGCCTTCGCGGCGCGGCGTGCCGGCTTTCTCGTCGCCGCGTTCGAGCTCGCGCGCCAATTCATCCGCAAGCGCGAAACGAAGCGCCATGTAGTCGCCTTGCATCAGCGATCGCGGGTCGACCGGCGCGAGCGCGAGGTACACGACGTCGCCGTCGCGTTCGATGCGCTCCTTGCCGACGATCGAGACGTTGACGGCGCCCAGCACCAGCAATGCGCCGAGTGCGATCAGGCCGCGAATGCAAAGGGACTTCATGCGTGTTCTCCTCGGGCAAACCAACGCGCCGCGAGCACGAAAGCGCCACCCATCGCGAGCATCAACAGCGACTTGAGCAGCAGGCTGGTGCCGAGCTCGTAGTAGCAATGCGAGACATGCAACAACACCGCGACCGCGCTCGCGCCCATCAACGCGCGGCTGCGCAGTGCGAAGGCCGCTGCGATGCCGCCGAGCGCGGCGAGTGCCGAAAGCATCGGCCACAGCGCGAGCCAGTTCTGCTGCACCGGGCCGGCGTCGAACCAGCGGAACGACTCGAATGGCTGCGATGCAACGGTCGCGAACCCGAGGCCGATGACCAGCCCGGTGAGCACTGGCCGCACGACCGGTTGCCAGCCGCGCGCCATCCAGCCGGGCTCGTTGCGCAGCAGCAGCACCAGGCCGGCGCCGACCGGCAACCATGCCAGCAGCCAGCCGCCGAGGGACTGGCCAAAAGAGGCCGCCACCTCGCGTTCACCGCGCCAGAACTCGGGTTCGCCGAAGAGCGAGAAGCGCACTGTCAGCGCCCACGCGATGGTCGCGAAAAAGGTCGAGAGCGTGCGGTGCAGCAAGTTCGGCATCACGAGCGCGAGAACGATTTGCAGCCCTAGCGCGCTTGCCGCGATCGGGCCGAGCTCGCGTGCGTGCTGGTTCATCGCGAACAGCAGCAGGCACTGGCCGGCAATCGAGAGCGCGAGCGCGAACTGCGCCACGAAGGCACCGTCACGATCGGCCTTGAACAAGCCCCACGCAGCCGCCAACAGCATCGCGCCGGCAACCGCCGCTTCGGCTGGCCGGCTCGGCTGGAACAGCATCGCGACGAACCCGAGCAGGAACAGCCCGGCTAGCCAGCCGCTCACGCCGAGCAGCAGACCGATGTACCAGGGGCGGTCGTGTACAGCACCGGCCTGCGGCGCAGTCGAAGACGAGTCACCGGTGCGCGCTGCATCGGCGACCATGCCGCGCGATTGCAGTTCTTGCAGCAGGGCTTGCGGGGTCGTGATCATGTGGCGGCTCCTTCGACAGCAGCGGTGGGCGCGGTGTGCCAGGTGCGCACCCAATGCATCAGCAACAGGCCGGTCGCGGTCGACGCGGCGATCAACCAGAACGCGATCAGGAAGAACGAGCCGACATCGTCGAAGCGCATCGTTTGCGCCAGCCAGGTGGTCGAGATCGCGATCCAGCTCGCGGCGATCAGCGCCATCGGGAACACGTCGCGCTTGGCACGCCATGCCGCGAACGCGATGCCCGTGCTGAGTGCCGCGAACAGCGACCCGACCAGCGCGTGCTGGCCCGATGGCGAAGCAGGGTCGGCGTGGCGCGAGCCGTCGGTCACGGCCACGATCACGGCCAGCGTGCCGAACACGAAGCCCAGGCTCGCGAGATACCGCACCAACCAGACCGGCGCTGACGCCGCGAAGCGCGTGCCTCGCAGCCACAGAAACGCGCCGGCACCGAGCAGGTTCACGAGGCAGGGCAGCATCAGCGTCGTCGAGCGGTCGAGGCCCCAGCCGCTGACCACTCGCCAGAAGAGGTGATCCAGACCGAGCCAGCCGCACAGCAGCGCGAGCCCGATGTTCAGCACCGTCCACCACAGCGCCCACAGCGCGCCCGACAAGCCGGCGAGCGCGAACGGCAGCGCGAGTGCAGCCCAAGTGAAGAAGAGCTCGTGCACGTCGGCGCCGGTCTGGTACGACTGCCCGAACAGCGCGAGCAGGCCGCCGGTCAGCAAGGTCGCCAACATCAATGCGCCTCGCCCCGGCAACGAGGGTGGCGCCCGCCACAGCGCGACGCCGATGCACACGACGAGGCCGGTCTGCAGCAGCGCGAAGCGGCCGAGCACGCCGTAGTGTTGCCAGTTCGCGGCGACGAAGAACAGCGCGCCGGCGCCGACCGCGCCGAGGCCGGCGGCGTGCAGCAAGCGGGCGGCGAAGGCGCGCCATGCGGGCGCGTCGGGGGTCAGGCCGGTGAGCCGAAGCGCCTCGACGATCGCAGGCGGCGCGAGCCGGTGCTGGCGGGGGGCGGGTG
>ENA-OBIO01000243-OBIO01000243.1-metagenomes-genome-assembly--contig:-NODE-243-length-33339-cov-4.74363_pt1 | contig 33339 bp, 30 predicted proteins | sample MGYA00153383_OBIO01 | MGnify analysis MGYA00153383 | reverse complement strand
GACCCGACGCAGAATCACGCAGCGCCGCTGCGATTTTGAATAAAGAAGCATGGACTAATCCACGTGATGGCGGCGAAAGCAGCGTACGCGACAAAGGCAGAAACGTCAAATTTGATGCGATTCGTTCGGTGCTCGAAGGCCGTATTTTCGACGGCGGCATGCAAATTCGCAACGTGGCGGCGGATGGCAAGCCGCTTAAATTCACGATCAATAAATCCATAATGCGGATTGACCTGCCGACACCGCTGAAGGCGGGAGAGAGCTATGTGTTTTCGCTGGAATGGCAATACAACATTAACAACCAAAAAGTGTTGGGTGGGCGTTCTGGTGTGGAACTATTTGATGACAGCAAGAACGGTATCTACGAAATCGCGCAATGGTTTCCGCATCTGGCGGCCTATTACGATGCCAAGGGTTGGCAGCATAAACAGTTTCTGGGCGCGGGTGAATCACGCTCGAGTTCGGCGATTTTGATGTCAGTCTGACCGTGCCATCTGATCATATCGTGGCGGCCACGGACGAATTGCAAAACGCAGACGAGGCCTTATCCAGCTTGCAACGTGAGCGCCTCAAGCAAGCCCGTAGTGCGGCCCAGCCGGTATTGATTGTTACTCAGGCCGAAGCTGAACTGGCCGAAAAATCACGCAGTGAAGCGCAAAAAACCTGGCACTTCAAGGCCACTAATGTGCGTGATTTCGCTTGGGCTTCAAGCCGAAAATTCATCTGGGATGCGCAAGGGTTCAAGAAGGGTGAGACCGATACCATGGCGATGTCGTTTTATCCCAAAGAAGGCAATCCGCTTGGGGCCAATACAGCACGCAGGCAGTTATTCATACTATCGACCAGTACAGCCGTTTCAGCTTTGACTATCCATATCCCGTGGCGATCTCGGTCAATGGATCGGTCGGCGGCATGGAATATCCGATGATCTGTTTTAACGGCCCACGCCCGGTGAAAGATAAAAAAACCGGCGAACTCAGTTATTCCAAACGCGCAAAATACGGCCTGATTTCGGTCATTATTCACGAGGTAGGCCATAACTATTATCCGATGATTGTTAATTCAGATGAGCGCCAGTGGACCTGGATGGATGAAGGCCTGAATACATTTTTACAATCCATCGCCGAGCGCGCGTGGGAAGAAAAATACCCCTCCGGCCGTGGTGATCCACGCAAAATCATTGACTACATGCGCAGCCGGAATCAGGTGCCGATCATGACCAATTCGGAATCGCTGTTGCAGTTTGGCCCCAATGCCTATGCCAAGCCCGCCACGGCGCTGACCATCCTGCGCGAAACAATCATGGGTCGTGAATTATTCGACTTTGCTTTTCGAGAGTACGCGCGCCGCTGGAAATTCAAGCGACCTACGCCGGCGGATTTTTTCCGCACCATGGAAGATGCGTCTGGCGTAGATCTGGATTGGTTCTGGCGTGGCTGGTTTTACACCACCGACGCGGTTGATATCAGTATCGATAACATCACCGAATACACAATCAGCAGCAAGAATTCAGAAACCGAAAAAGCCCTGAAAAAGGCCCTCGCCGATAGCGAACCGGTGTTTTTGGGCGAACTGCGTGATCGCACGGAAAGCAAGCGCTTGTCGCGAAATCCCGAGCTAAGGGATTTTTATAACGAGCATGACGACTACACCGTCACCAACAAAGACCGAAACAAATATAACGAAACCATGGAGACGCTGGAGCCGTGGGAAAAACTTCTGCTGGCCAATAAAAAGCATTTGTACTTGGTCGATTTTTCTAATTTGGGTGGCTTGGTGATGCCGCTGATTTTGGAGATCGAGCTCAAAAGCGGCGCGAAGACAATTGAGCGTATTCCCGCAGAGATTTGGCGTTACTCACCGAAAAAAATTACCAAACTCATTGTCACCGATGAACCCATGGTGGGCCTGACGCAGGACCCGTATTGGGAAACCGCCGATATCGATATCAGCAACAATAGCTGGCCGCGCAAGCTCGTGCCCTCGCGATTGGAACTGTTCAAGACAGATCGCGAACGCGGCGAAAATTTAATGCGTGACATGAGAGAGCCGCTTAAAGATGTCAAGAAAGAATCCAAGGTCGATAAAAAGTGTGGCTGATGTCCGATCAGCGGGCGAGAGCCGACAAAGGGCGTTTTGCAACACCGAGCGACAAGCCCGCTGGCAATTTTGTGGGATCGCGTTTTACCAGTCGCCGTCAATTTTCATTTGCCGTCGCATCGCTGATTTTGTTCTCTGATGTTCAGGCGCACGATTTTCATGTGTCGATTTGCGACATCAAATTTAATCCGCACAGTGGAAATACTGAAATCGTGCATTCGTATCCGATGCACGATATCGATTCGGCTTTCTGGTTAATGTACGGCAGGCGAATGGACACCGCGCTTGCCGTTGATGAAGCCTTGTTGCACGCGTATTTCGATAAAACTTTCGTGATCGAAACCGCCATCAAATCGCGGCTGAAGATTCGCTGGGTGGGCGTTAATAGCGATGCGGATACATTGACCGTCTATCAGGAATTGCCCGGCATCCGGCTAGGGCCCGCGTTGACACTACAAAACACGGTGTTGATGGAGCATTTTCCCACCCAGACGAACAACGTGAATGTGCGCATGGACCGAGCAGCGGGAACCACGATTGCCAATGGAACCACGACAATCACGCCGACCACAACTACGCTCACGTTTGATCGCAAAAATACCGTACAGCGGCTGTCGTAATCGCTGCATGAGTCCGCCGCAATTGCGATTGGCAGAGCTTAATTCGAATCTTTATGCGAATTTTTAGGGGAATTTTTTTATGGGCGCTTTTACATCGTGACTGATTTACCCGATTGGGCCAAAAAGGCGAGAGAACACTGGAAATGGCGCGGCGAATCACGCCCCCATTTCGCGGTCGTTCCCGCCCCCGACGAGATTTCAGTTTGGGATTTTCCACGTCCGCCCGTGGTGGTGCCCGATCATCGCGAAGTCGTGATTTCGCGGCATGGTGTGGAAGTCGCGAGAACGCAGCGCGCATTGTGTGTGCTCGAAACGTCGCATCCGCCAACGTTTTATCTGCCGCCGGACGACATTGCACAGCATCTTCTGGTGGCGGGGTCGGCCACCTCGTTTTGTGAGTGGAAGGGGCCCGCGCGTTACTGGACTCTCGCAATGGGCGACGAAAAACTTATCAATGTTGCATGGAGCTATCTTGAGCCGCTGGCCGGCGCTGAAGCGCTCGCAGGCTACTTGGCGTTTTATCCGCACGAATTAGCCTGCACCGTAGGCGGCGCGCCTGTCACACCGCAGCCTAGCGGGTTTTACGGCGGCTGGATTACGCCGGAATTGGTAGGGCCATTTAAGGGCGAGCGGGGGAGTGAGGGTTGGTAGGCGGTAAAATTTTTACCAAACACTAAAATTGACGAGCATCTTGAGAACTTTTTGCTCGGAAAAGCGCTCCTTTGCTAGATCTGCTTAGGAAGTCTTTGGATACTCAACCGAACGTTGTTTCGGCTTCACATCAGGCACAAAACGAATTTGCAGCTTGAAGCCCAGTGCGCGCGCATATTTTTGAAGCGTTCCCACTGACGGAGAATGACTGCTGGTGGGCGACTCCAATCTTGCGATCGCCGACTGCGTTGTGCCGATCCGCGCAGCCACCTCAGCTTGCGTTAGCCCAACGGCAGTGCGCGCCTTCAGCACTTCGTCCAGAAACGCAAACTCGTCCGCAAGCGCGTCATACGCGGTTCGTACTTTCGGTTTTGAGAGCACGTGTGCCTTGAATTGTTTCAGCGTTCTAGTCATTTTCAAATTCCTTCATTCGTGTTCGAGCGACCAATAATTCTTTCGGCGGTGTCTTGTCCGTCTTTTTGATGAAATGATGAAGCACAACAATTTTTCGACCGATTCGCGTGCAATAAAAAACACGGGCAATTCCTTCTCCCGCTTTTAATCGAAGTTCGAACAAGCCATTGCCCATCGCTTTTGTATGCGGCATACCAAGGTCAGGCCCGTAAATTTCCATGCGCTCCGCATACCGCACAAAGCGCGCCACAAATCCCGGCGGCATTTTGGTGATTTCCGCCTCCACACGATCATTGTAAAAGACAACAGACCAGTCCATCAATTCAGTATAGCATTTATGCTATTTTGCGAAATTTGATTTAATATAAGGATCACGTTTGAATCCTGACCGCAGTTCGGTATGGGCTGACATGATGAAGCGCTAGCCTAGGCGTTGAATTAACGGGAAGTGCGTTTTTGCACCGCTCCCGCTGTGCGAGTTTTTACCTGCTTCTGCGGTGGAGGCAAGACTTCTTTCAATATTTTTCGAAGCGAAGTCTCGGTGATTGGCCGAGACGCGTCAGACACGAATTGCTTCAACGCATCATTCATCATCGTTTGATAGCCGATTCCCGCAGCCTCTGCCGTTCCACGAAACGCATCCAGCACGGCGTTATCAATAAAAATTGAAATGCGCGTTTTACCGCTATTGGGAATGAGCGCTTTACGCTCCGCTTTAGAAAAGTCGTATTCAGCTCGCATATGCTTTTACCTTGCTGCCGCTAGATTTAGTAAGTCGGGTGGGCTTCATCAAGCCTGAAATCGGTCGCGAAAAAACGAAACATGTTCAGCGTAGTTGTGGGCAGCGTGGATTATGAACGCTGATATTGGGGTTGATGACCCCAGCTGAATCTACCAGCTCAGCCTATAAGTCCAATTTGATCCTAGTCCGAAGCATGCGAAATCTGCGAATTCCTAGAAAAAACACTAAAACCGTTGCCGCGATAAGTAGCCAAGAAAAAACAGACTCTCCCACTAAATCGCCTGCAAACTTGCAGGCGAGTAACGCCGCTAAGCATAAAGATAGCGCGCTGATTTTAGTTAGCCACCAGATAGACTCGGCGGTGTGAAATTTAAGAAACTGCATTCTTGAATTCAGAAGCAAAATTCCTGTTGAACTTATTTTGATAAACATCGAAATTACAAACAACCAACTGACGAAATCAGAGGTTTTTGAATAGCCAAAAGTTAGATAGTCCCCAATATTCATCTGTCTGTTGATGTCCCTTTTTGCCGACAGCCTGATGGCGTCGGAGCACAGCGTATTGATGCAATTAAGCCGCCTTAGCAATCCCACCCACCAAATCAGCCCGCATCTTCTCCAGCGCCACCGCCAACCGTCTAATGCCCTCTTCCAACTGCTTCGGCGTCGGCGTGGCGAAGCTCAAGCGAATGGAATGATGGACCGGCGCATCGGCGTAAAAATGTTCGCCGGGAACGAAGATCATTTTTTCGGGGAGCGCGTATTTGAGTAGCGCGGCGGAGTTGATCGACGCATCGGCCCACTTGGCCCACAGGAACATGCCGCCATCCGGTTGTACATAGGTTAGTGCGCCGGAAAGGTGGCGTTTGAGCGCATCGGCCAGCGCTTCGTTGCGTTCTTTATAGCTGGCGCGAATGCTTGGCAGGCGCTCGTACAAGCGGCCGGAATCGAGATAGCGCGCAGCGACGGCTTGAGTGAAGGTGGAGGTATGAAGATCCATGCCCTGCTTGGCGATTTCGGCGTAATTGCGCAGGACGGTTGGCAGGATCATCCAGCCAATGCGAAAGCCGGGGGAGAGAATTTTTGACAGCGTGGAAATATAGCCGCACCACGCTTCAGCGCCCGGAATGCTCTTCGCAATCGTAATCAGCGGCGGCAAGGTTTCGCCGCGTGAACGCAGCTCGCCGTAGGGATCATCTTCGACAACAAAAACCTGATGCTTCACCGCCAGTTGCAACAATTTTTTGCGGCGTTCAAGCGGCATCGTGGCACCAGATGGATTTGCGAAGGTGGCAACCGTATAAATCATTTTTGGCTTGACCGCACAGGTGGCGAGCATCTTCTCCAAGGCATCAACATCCATGCCGTGATCGTCCACTTCTACGCCGATAAAATTGGCTTCTGCCAGCGCGAATGTTTGGATGGCGGCCAAATATGAAGGCCGCTCGATGCAAACAATATCGCCTGCATCCAGCATCACACGCGCCATTAAATCGATGCCTTGCTGCGAGCCTGTTGTCACCACGATTTCGCTTGCATCAACGCTTGCACCGCGTGTTTTCATCAGCTCTACCAATGCCTTGCGCAAATCCGGCTGTCCCGCGGTGACACCATACTGCAACGCCGAAATCGGCGCATCGCGCATCACGGCAGCGCTCGCCTGCGCTAATCCTTCGAGGTCAAACAAGTCAGGCGCGGGCAATCCGCCGGCCAGAGAAATCATGCCCGGCTCTGCTGCGTGCTTGAGCAAATCGCGAATGGCAGACGAGGATACGTTTTTCATTCGGGTCGCAACGTTGTAGCTAGTTTGGTAATTGGTCATGTCCATCATAAGGTCCTTGAATTCGATATGGAATCGTATCATGCGTGGCGAATTGATTGCTTTCGCGTCGCACAATAGCGGCGTGTCGAGCGATGTAAAATTGCCTGCCTGCCGATACAAACAGCTTAATCAAAGATAAATAAATTCCGGACGTGAACGATGCCGATTTTGGCGGAAAGGGTTTTTTTTCTGGCCACGCATTCAAACGACGTTAATTTGTCCGGCACAAGTGGTTGCCAGCTCACCGGCAATCTGATGGCATTCAAGTTTTTTCTATTCAATGCTTGTAAAAAAATCGTTATTTTGCAGGTGTTTCGCAGCAATAATGGCTGCAAAGCCGCTCTGAGCTTGGTGTCAATATTTAGGGAACTTCTAAAAACCCCTCACCTCCAACTGCACAACAGAAAAACATTGCACACAAGCCAAGGGGATCACAAATGCAGAAACAAAGCACAGACCTATTTGCGGCGGATCAACGTCTGCAGAAGATGGCACAGTACACCAAAGTCTTGGACGCGCTTAACAAACTGGTTGATTGGGTCGCTCTGGCTAACGTAGTCAACGACGACACCGGGCGCGAAGCCCCCCAGCCCAAAGGCGGGCGTCCCGCCTATCCGACCCAAGCGCTGGTCAAACTCATCGTCTTGCAACAACTCTACGGCAACCTATCCGACGAAGACACCGAATACGCCCTACTTGATCGCGGCAGCTGGCAACGCTTTATTGGCATGACCGACGCCAGGAACCTCCCCGATGCCCGCACGATCTGGCATTTCAAGAACCAACTCGCCCAAGCCAAAGGTGGCGCGGCCCTATTTGCCGACGTCCAGCGCCAGCTCAATGCGGCCGGGCTACAAGCCAAGGGAGGTCAAATGATCGACGCCACCATTGTCCCCGCCCCCAAGATGCACTTTACGAAAGACGAGAAACAATGCCTAGCCGACGCTAAGACCCCTGAGCACTGGAGCGACAAACAGATCGCCCACAAAGACACCGATGCCGGCTGGACGGCCAAACGTGGTCAGTGGCAATACGGCTACAAAGCACACGCCAACGCGGATCAGAAGCACAAGCTCATTCGTATTCTGGACATCACCTCCGCCAGTCATAGCGACATGACCCACTTTGCACCGGTACTCGATACCACGCTGTCACGCCAAAAGACGGGCAAGACCGTCCACGCTGATCGCGGTTACGACAGTCAAAGCAATCGACAAACGCTCAATGCCCATAAGCTGCGTGATGCGATTGCGCGTAAAGACGACCGCAAGCGCTTTGACCAGACCGACATTCACGCGCGTAACCGGCGACTGAGCCGCATACGTGCGCGGGTCGAACATATCTTTGGCGCATGGGAGCAGGTGATAGGCAAATCGATACGATGTATCGGCTTGGTACGCGCGACATCACAGATTACCGTGCAAGCGGTGGTGGTGAACCTGCGGCGTTGGGTGACGCTGTCCGCCCGAGGTGCGTCCTGTGCATGAGCGGCAACCGCAATACGGGGTATTTGCCCCAGAAAACGAGCGACATCAATCATGGAAACATAAATAGTTGATCGGGCGCGTTGCAAAAAAATCGCGATATGCGAATGACGAGGGAATTAGGGGATTTTAGAAGTTCCCTTTAAATATTGAGCGGCTGTTCGTTGTCGAGCATGGCAAAGCGGCCTAACTTCTTAAGTTGACTTGTTACAAATTGTGAACAGAGTTGCACCCTCGGCTGATTTGGTAGGTGGCTTGTTGGGTGACGACAGGCGCCACACACTGTTGTCGCGCGCTTGCTACGCGCCTCGTGGTTAACGGATTAGCTCTCGGTTCTAGACCCCGGAAAAAAATACACATCGTTACAACCGCCGCCCCGCGCGGTTCGCTATCCCTCGTAGTCTTCCGTGTGGACGAATAACGAGAGGTTGCTGTGAACATCAAATCGTCAAATCGCGACGCAGTGCATTTCATCAATCCTTTATGGGATCCGAACGGTGGGGCAGATCGTCGAACCATTGCGACATGGCAACTGGTGCGCGAGCAAGCGGAAACACATCTGTGGTCTGAATATGAGCCGGTGAAAGAATTCACCTCTGCATATCCCGTACGAAAAATTCAGCGTCGCTATTTATCGTTTCCTCGGCGTGGCACGTTTGTCTTTATGGGTGTCTATTTCCGTATTGGTCACTGGATTTGGGCAACACGCCCGGACCGCATTGTTGTCATTTACAACACGGATCAACCTGACCGGCTCGACAAAAATCTGCGCCGGATCGCAGGCTGCGGTGTGTTACCCGAGGTCGTGTCATCCTCTCAAGCGTTGAATCGCAAGCTGGGACTGGAATTGCCAATTTTAGAAAGCCCCATCGAACTGGCACCGTTTTTAGGCCTCGGTGCGACGCGGCCAAAGCATCACATGTTTACCGTGGGCCGCCTTAGCCGTGACGATGATTACAAGCATCATGCAGAAGATCCATCGCTGTATAAAAAGCTCGCGGCTAATGGCTGCCGCGTTCGCATCATGGGCGGCACCTGCCTCGCCGCCGCGCTCGCGGGCATTCCCAATGTTGAGCTATTGCCTGCCGGTGCGGAAGATCAAGCTACCTTTTTACGCTCGCTTGATTGCTTCATATATCGCACAGCAGAGACCTGGTTTGAAGCATTTGGCCGCGTAATATTCGAGGCGATGGCCTCGGGATTGCCGGTAGTAGCGGCGCAACGAGGCGGCTATGCGGACTATTTGAATCATGGTCACGATAGCTTGCTGTTTGCGAGCACCGCATCAGCAGTCGCTCATGTCGAACGGCTGCGTGGTGATACGTTCCTTCGCCGCGCGATGGGCGAGGCCGCGACCGCAACCGCCAAGCGTGTCGTGGGCGAGCCGCTGTTTGAGCGCACCCGCCAATTTTTGTTGCCCGCAAGCGGGTAGGAGAAACTTACCCTAACAAGCTTTCGGCCTTGACGTAGGGCAGGCCAAGCGCTTGTGCGACCGCTTCGTATGTTACTTTGCCCTCGCATACATTCAAACCGTTTTTTAAATGCGGATTGGCTTTTAGCGCGACTTTCCAGCCTTTATCGGCGAGCGCTAAAGCATGGCCAATCGTTGCATTGTTGAGTGCAAAAGTGGAGGTACGCGCCACGGCTCCCGGCATATTGGCGACGCAATAGTGAATCACGCCGTCGACCACAAAAGTCGGCTCTGCATGGGTCGTTGCGTGCGAGGTTTCGAAGCAACCACCTTGATCGATGGCGACATCCACCACCACTGATCCAGGCTTCATGCGCGCGATCATATTGCGTGTTACCAGCTTCGGTGCGGCTGCACCGGGCACCAGCACGCCGCCAATAACCAGCTCGGCGCTCAACACGGACTCCTCAATTGTCTGTGCATTTGAATAAAGCGTGGTGATGCGATTGCCATAAACCAGATCAAGTTGTCGCAGGCGATCCAGACTCTTATCCAACACGGTCACGCGCGCGCCAATGCCGACAGCAATTTGCAATGCATTGGTTCCCACCACCCCTGCACCAATAATCACCACGTGCCCCGGCGCAACACCCGGCACGCCGCCCAGCAACATGCCCATCCCGCCTTTGGATTTTTCGAGATGCGCCGCACCTGCCTGAATCGCCATCCGCCCGGCAACTTCGCTCATCGGTGCGAGCAGCGGCAAGCCACCATTAGCACCGGTAATCGTTTCATAGGCAATGCAAACCGCGCCCGATTTAATCAGCGCAGCGGTCTGCTCAGGGTCGGGCGCAAGATGTAGATAGGTGTACAAAATCTGTCCTGCGCGCAGCATTGCGCATTCATCCGGTTGTGGTTCCTTTACCTTGACGATCAGAGCCGCACGCGCAAAAATCTCCTGCGCGCTATCGACAATCGAAGCGCCTGCTGCCAAGTACATTTCATCAGGCAGGCCAATCGCCGCGCCCGCATTCTTTTGCACAATCACCTGATGACCGCGCAGCGTTAATTCACGCACACTGGCCGAGGTGAGACCAGCGCGATATTCATTATTTTTGATTTCTTTTGGAACGCCTACCAACATAATAAAGCCCCTCAATTTTTGGTTTTGGAAAATTAATGATCTAGGAAAGTTTGCTTTTGGCTAACTGTCCTAGTTTTGTTTGTGATGCATGAGTTTAGAGCCGATTTGAGTACTCCGAACGCAGACCGATAAATCGTTCCTCAAGTGGTCTCGTGAAGTGATCATGCAATCGTTGCGAGCAGACGAAAACCTATAAATTGACATAGGCCAAACTTTGCTCGCGAGGAGGCAATCAATTTAAATGTTCAACGCGACTCAAGCGGGCACTTAAAAAATTGACCAATGAATATCGGCTGGTGGAACTAATCTGCGCATTAAAAACTTTGCGTTTTATTGACAAGTGGTACATTCCGCGGGTCGTTGCAGTGCGCGATTCACTTAATCGAATCGATTTCAACACAATTGCTGTTACCCGCTTTAGTGAAGTAACGCGCCTGATCTGCGCTACGCAAAAGGCATTTATGAAACCCTTTAATCCACGGACTTCAGCAAGCACTTATGCTCGGAAAGCCGCTCCTGAGCTAGTGTTTTTTAAATGTCACGCACTTAATCGGCGCGCATAGTAATATTCGGTGATGTCTACATCATCAAATCGGCATCCTAAATTTCTTGCCCAGCCCGCAAATTCCGCGCACGCTGTTTCCCATTCCGGCACTAACGTTTCCCGCTCAGCTCGCACTCGAGAACGAATTCTAAAAACGAGTCTTGATCTTTTTAACGCGCACGGTGAGTCGAATGTCACTACAGGTCATATTGCGGACGAACTGAACATCAGCCCCGGCAATTTGTACTATCACTTTCGCAATAAAGATGAAATCATTCATCACCTCTTCGCGGATTTTGAAAGGCAGATTGACGTGGCGCCCGCGGGTGTGGCCGATGCGTCAAGCGCGATGGAGGATTTGTGGCTTTACCTGCATGTGATGTTCGAGCAAATCTGGGCGTATCGCTTTTTGTATCGTAATCTCGATGATCTGCTCACGCGCGATACAAAATTAAAATCGCATTTCAATATCATCGTGAACCATAAACGCGAAGCGGTGATCGTACTTTGCCATTCTTTGGTTGATGCGAAAGCGATGCGTGCGACCGAGAATGAAATCAACGCGTTGGTGGAAAATGTGATTGTGGTCGCTAGCTATTGGCTGAATTATGAGCATCTTCGTGCGCGGGCAAGTGAAGCTAATGACATTGAAAAGCATCTGACACGTGGCGTCTATCAAGTGATGGCGTTGGTATCACCGTTTCTGATTGGCGATGCGCGTGAGCATCTGAATTATTTGAAGGCAAACTACTTGGAATAGCGTTGCGCCAAAAAATAGCAGTTGAAAATATGGGGAGAAGAAAATGGCAAAGTGGACAAAGTTTCCGCACGATCAAAAATCCATCACGTACGCGGGTGACGCGCTAAAAAAGAATTGGGATGCGTTGCACAAGGGCGACAATGAGCCTTTTCCCGAAGACGCGAATTTGATTGACGCCTGGCGCGCCTATCACGCCGGAAATTTTGCGGAAGCCGTGGATGCAGGTGGGGGTTTAGTAGTCGCCGCCAAGGCGACCGCAATTTATACAACCTATCTTGAGCCCAAAGATTCCGCCAAGGCAGGCCACTATCAAGCGGCAATGGGAATTGCCGATAAGCTTCGCGCGAAAGAGGTCAAAAATATCAACGCGCATTATCAATTTGCCTATGCCGCCGGGCGTTATTCACAATCTATTTCGATCATCAAGGCGTTGAAAGAAGGATACGGCGGCAAGATTAAATTGGCGCTTGAAACGGTGCTGAAGCTCGACCCCAAACATGCGGAAGCGAATACCGCGATGGGCGCATATCACGCCGAGATTATCGACAAAGTGGGCGTTATGGTCGGCAAACTGACCTATGGCGCGAGTAAAGACGCTGCGGTGGAGCATTTTGAAAAAGCGCTTAAGCTCACTCCACAATCGCCGATTGCACATATCGAATATGCGAATGGTTTGCTAATGCTATTTGGCGACAAGGAAATGGATAGAGCCACCAAGCTTTATGAAAAAGCCGCGAAGATGAAGGGCAGGGATGCGATGGAGATGCTCGACATTGAAATGGCGAAGGGGGAACTGGAGGACGAGTAAGAAATGCGTTCAGCCCTAAAAGTTTGATCTGATGTGCCGAGTAAGAGCGCATGCGTAGCTTCCGGCAAATTTCGGTTATGAACGGTCGTTCGCGAGCTGACGGCGAATATTAGCAACGCAAGCTGAGCAGACGATCCGAGCCCGACACTGGCAGAACAGTATCACTTGACGACGTATGAACGTGACGCACCATAGCCGTCCAGCGATCCAGATAGGCATTGCCACGGTCGCCGCGATTGCGGCAATGGATTAGCGCGTGACATGCGCGCTTGCTGGGTGCTCGAAGAAGGAAGCCGACCCTACGACGTTTGTCTTGTATTGTTCGCTGAGATAATGGAACCCGTGCATCGTGCGCTCCATCCTTTCGGACAAATTTGGGCCTATGAAGACAGCGATCTCGCCCTGCTTAAGTCGGGGGGCAATCGTGCCCCATGTCGCGCAGCGCCAAGTCGGCCTGCTGCCAGACGAGGTGAATGTCCGGGCGCGCGCAGTCACATGGATGTTTGCGGCGCTCAACACGATGAAGCCGCCGCCCCTGGAAATTCGGCATTGCAGGGATACCGGAAGATGCGGGCTGGCTCAATGATGAGTTCAGCACCAGTGATCTAATGATAGTGACGGTGCTGCGCAGGTCGAACAGATTGGGTATTTTGGAGGAACATCCGAACCTCTGCGCCTACCCCGCCCGCGACGAAGCACAGCAAGCCTGCAAGCGTGCTTTCGACGCTCATTGAGTGGTTTTCACTGGTACGCCATGTGCCGGCTGACAAAGCCTCGAACTGGGCGCAAAATAGGCGCAGATGTACACGGGTCTTGTGCAGGCTTCGGGTAATGATTTACCGTTCGCCAAGTATCTGCTCAGGCATGGATAGCTAACATAAATCCGAACTTCTTCAACTCAGCTTTCCGCCATTTTTTGAATTTCATCCGACAAATAAACGTGTGCGCCTGATCTCTGTAAACACGCAGCCCTAACCATAGCGCGCGCCACATCGGTAACTTCAATCGCGCGATATTTCCGCGCGGGTCCAAACAGCAGCGGTGAAATGAGTTGAAATGCGGCAATCCCAAAGCGTTCGCCGGGGCGTGATTCCGCGCGATTGCCGAGTAAAAATGACGGCTGAAAAATGTGCAATTCAGCGAAGCCGATTTCGCGTAAGGCTTCCTCCATTTCGCCTTTTACTTGGCTGTAAAACACGCTTGATCTGGCATTCGCGCCGAGCGAGCTCATCACCATAAACCGTTGCACGCCCGACTTTTTTGCAGCGCGTGCAACGTTCACCACGTAGTCAAAATCGACAATGCAAAACGCCGCTTTTGAGCCTGCAATCTTGATCGTAGTGCCGAGGCAACAAAACGCGTCGTCGACGCTTTTGGGTAGCGTCGGCAAATTTGGAAGGGCCGCAAGATCGACGATGTGTTCGATGAGCTTTGTATGTGGAGCGAATACGTGTCTACGCACTAGCACATGCACTTCCGTGTAACGCGCATCGGCCAAAAGTTGTTTTAGCAGTTGCTGACCAGTAAGGCCGGTGGCACCGGCAATGAGTGCGGTGCGCGGCATTTTTATTTTCGCAAACTTCGCGTTCTTTTCTTTGCTGGTGTTGATTCACCCGATGCAGCGCCACCAAATGCGCGTTCCAATTCACCACTAAATTCAGGCCCATACGGCCCCATCAAAGTCTGCATCACTAGCTGTTCGAATTCATCGCCAAATTGGTTGATCACGCTTTCCGGGTCTGGCACCAGGCCCGCGTCGGTAATCAAGCCGAATTGCACCTTGCCGTTGTAAGTGAGAATGGAAAGGCCCATGCCAATGCCGCCCGACTGTGGCACCCAAAAATCAATTTCATCAATCTCGCGACCCGCAAAAAACAGCGGCGCTTGCGGTCCCGGCACGTTAGTCATTACCGATGTTGCATTGCGGCCAATGAGGGCACCGATCTGATCCTGCAAAATTTTGGGGCCCAGCCCGACGGCCGATAACAAGACGAACGCCACAATAGGCTGCGGCGAGCCCTTGAGCGCCTGCATTCGCTTGCGTACCAGCATAACGCGCTCGATGGGATCTTCGATACCGATGGGAAGCTCTACAAATACCAAGCCAAATTGATTACCGAGCTCATGAGCTTTTTCGATGGGGCGCAAATTAACTGGCACCACTGCACGGATTTCAACGCCGTCTGCGATATCGCCTTTTTTGACCATGTAGTCGCGTAACGCACCGGCGGCGGTGCCCAGCAATACATCGTTTATAGAGCAACCGAGCGTCTTGCCAATCACTTTCACTTCTGCAAGGGGCAGCGGATCGCACCACGCCACGCGCTTCTGGCGGCCTAGTGTGCCTTTGAAGCGGGTGGGCGAATCCGCGGGCATCATTGCAATTTTGCGCAATTCCTCGGCCAGTTCCATCCCTTTGGTGGCGAATTCACGCATGCTGGACGGATCTTTGGCGATTTCCAAGCCTTGCTCCACCAGTCCCCGCGTCAGCTTCATCGCCCCAGACCATACGCTGGCCATTGGTTTGGTCACGCTGGTCCAGAAATCCATTTCATCTTTGGGTCGCTTTGCGGTGACTTTTGGCTTTAGCAAACTGGCCTCGATGCTATCGCCGGTCATCGACATCATCACGCTAATCAGCGCGGTACCGTCGGCATAGCAATGATGGATTCGTGTAATCAGCGCCGAGCCGCCCCGATAGTTTTCAACAATCTGAAATTGCCATAGTGGTTTGGTGAAATCCAGCGGCTCACTCGCCAATTGGCTCACGTAATTTTCGAGATCCTGCTTGCTGGCTGTGTTGCTGCCGAGCTTGGCGGCAAGTTTTACGCGTTTGACATGATTTTTGAGATCAAACTTGTTATCGGTATCCCACCACGCGCCGGCCGGGTCTTGAACCGCCTTTTGTTTGAAACGGGGATAAGTGAGAAAGCGTTGCTCGAGCGTCGCCGCTACTTTTTTGAAATCCAGTTTGTCGCGAAAAATCATTACCCCGACAATCATCATCAGATTGTTCGGGTGTTCCATCCTCAGCCAAGCCGTGTCCACACCGGACATGCGTTCGCGATTCAACATAGAAAAGCCGGGAATGTTCGCCATATTCGATCTTTAGTCGTTTTATTCGAATGAAATTGAAATTCGGCAAGTATCTGCTGGGTGTCCTGCGATACCTCCACTAGCCGCAGTCATTCTCAGGGTCGTCACAGTCATTTATAACTAATTGCAGGCCAAGATCGATTCCGTTACAGTTACTTTAGCTGGTATGCACCGTTCTGAAAACCCCTAATCGCGGCATTCGGACTATGTTTTTACTTGTTTCCCTATAAATCTAACGAATGATGCTGCTTGGCGCCGCGCGGAGAAGATTCCCGCCTGGCGCCTGGTTGCCGAGGAAAAATAAATGTCCGACATAAAAAAGCAGTTCGATAAAGCCGTAAAGGATGTCACCAAAGCCAAAAAAGATCCTGGGAATGATCTAAAGCTCCGCCTTTACGCGCATTTCAAACAGGGCACCGAGGGCGATATCGTGGGCGATAAACCAGGCTTTACCGATTTCGTGGGCCGCGCCAAATATGATGCATGGGCCAAAATAAAAGGGATGTCGCAGGACGACGCGATGAAGGCGTATACCAAACTGGTGGACCGCGTTTTGCGCGAGGACGATTAACGGCGGGCAGCAATCTATCCAAAAAGCTTAAAAAAAAGTCCAAACCTTGCGGTTTGGACCTGAATCGTCCGATATTCAGGACGAGGAGGAGAGGTAAATGAAAAAACTAATAGGCGATAGTTGGGAGAGTGTCGGTTTTAGTGTTCGTTGTAAATGCTTGCTCAACCGCCATGTGATATCGCTTAATTAGTTTTACCAACCACTTTTCTAGCGGTTGCTTTGGTGGTTGAGATGGCTTTTTTTACTAGCGGACGGACAGCGGCTCTTACTGTCTTTTTCGCAGCTGTCGGTTTTTTAATGGCCTGTTTTGCAGAAGGCTTCGAGACAGGCTTGGCAGCAGCTTTCATGGCGGGGGTACGTTTTTCCTGCGCCATCAAAGCGCGTACGGCTTCAGATAATTCTGCCACCTGGCCCGACAGCGCCTCGACATCTTTGCTCGTCAATACACCCAGACGGTTAAGTGACTTGTGAACGCGGTTTTCAAAAACCTGTTCCAATTTGTCGAATTTGCCGCTGGCCATGCCGATTGTTTTGCTGGCTTGTTCTTTAGCGGTTTCGAGTGTGGATTCCGCTACATGACGGGTTTGCTGCTCCAGTTTTTCGCCTTGGCTAACCAAACCCTCAAATACCTTGCGGCCTTCGTTTTGAGCTTTCGAGAATGCACCCAAACCAGCTAGCCAAATTTGCTGCGCGGATTCCATGACTTGTTTGGCAGTAGGCTGCTCGGAGAGGCTTGATGCCATTGCTGCCACCTTTTCGCCAATTTGATTAATGGTGCCCATTGCGCCACCCGCTGTTTTAGCGGCGGCAGCTGCTTTTTTGAGTCGTTTTGCCATTTTCTGCTCCTGGATTTGATAATTCTGGTGGGGAAATTTCGCTTTGATAAAAAATGACATCAAAACTAAAATAACGCTGGGCCCAAACACGAGAGGAAAATGTGGCATTTAACTTGACACCGGACGTGACACTTAGCGTGGCACGGACGTCGTGGGCTTTGCGAATAGAAAAACTATATTCCCAATTTATGTTTAATATTTAGAGCAAACACACTATTCGTAAATACCACAAGCGTCGCACGGATAGCACCACAGCCAGCTCTGGCTAGCAATACGATCAGGTGCACAGACTTTTTTGACCTTGGCTGTTGGCACTGGTTGTTTGTCGGATGCGCCTCATTTCGTGATCATTTTTTAAATGAACGGCATTAAGTTAAGATTTGCATTGACGAAAAACGGTACACATAATTGCTGCGGTCGCACAATTGACTTTATAAAAAACGCCCAAAAAAATTATACAAAAGAGTGCACAGAATAAGGAGGTCGCTTTGAACGTACCTGTATCCAAGTCCACCGCAGCCGAGGAAATCGCCAGCACCGTCCCAGCACCGCATGTGTGGCTTAAATCATATCCCGACGGCGTTCCCGCAAATATCGACGCGGACAAATTTTCGTCCATTCAAGACGTGTTCACGCAGAGTTGCGAAAAATTCGCTGAAGCGCCCGCATTTACCTGCATGGACAAAACTATCACCTACCGCGAGTTGGACCAGTTAACCCGCGCGTTTGCGGGGTATTTACGCGGCGTGCTGAAGCTGGAGGTCGGTGATCGCGTGGCGATCATGCTGCCTAATATTTTGCAGTATCCCGTGGTGTTGTTTGGTGTCCTGCGCGCAGGACTCACCGTGGTGAATGTGAATCCGCTTTACACGCCGCGCGAGCTGGAACATCAGCTTCATGATTCGGGTGCAAAGGCGGTGGTGATCCTTGAGAATTTTTGCGCCACGCTCGAACAAGTTGTGGCAAAAACCCGTGTCGAGCAAGTTATTACAACCCAAGCTGGCGATTTGCTGGGCTTTCCTAAATCGCTAATCGTGAACTGGGTGGTCAAGCACAAGAAAAAAGCGGTACCGCCATGGAACATCGCGGGTGCGGTCTCGCTCAAAGCCGCACTTTCGCGCGGTAATGAGGCGGGCTCGGATTACACTGCGCCAAAAATTCAATCAGGCGATATCGCGTTCTTGCAATATACCGGCGGCACCACCGGCATCTCGAAAGGTGCCATGCTCACCCACCGTAATATCATTGCCAATCTTGAACAGCTGTCGGCGTGGACACAAGACATATTGGTGGAGCGCGAAGAAGTGGTGATACAGCCGCTGCCGCTTTATCACATCTTTGCTTTGTCGACGAGCCTGGTCTACATGAAGCGCGGTTGCGAAAGTGTGTTGATCCCCAATCCACGCGATTTGACGGCCTTTATCAAGGATATGTCCTCCCGTCGCTGGACCGTGCTAACAGGCGTAAACACATTATTTAATTCGATGCTGAATCACGCTGATTTCGCAAAGCTGGATTTTTCAAACGCAAAGCTGTGTTTGGGCGGCGGAATGGCCGTGCAGCGGGCGGTGGCCGAGCATTGGAAGCGTGTGACCGGCAAGGCGCTGGTAGAAGCCTACGGGTTGACTGAAACATCTCCTGGTGCATGCGCAAATCGCCCTGATCTGGCGGAATACTCCGGATCAATCGGCCTACCACTGCCGTCAACCATCATCACCATTCGCGACGATGACGAAGACATTCTGCCTATGGGGAGCATTGGTGAAATCTGCATTGACGGTCCGCAGGTAATGAAAGGTTATTGGCAGCGTCCGGACGAAACCGCGAAAGTAACGACTAAAGATGGTGCGTTCAAGAGCGGTGATATTGGCGTAATGGATGCCAATGGCTATTTCAAAATTGTTGATCGAAAGAAGGACATGATTTTGGTGTCAGGATTCAATGTTTATCCAAACGAAGTTGAAGACGTCGTGGCGGCGTGCCCCGGGGTGATGGAGGTTTGTGCCGTGTCGGCACCCGATGAAAAATCAGGTGAAGCCGTGCGTGTGGTGATTGTGAAAAAAGATCCGTCACTGGATAAAGCCAGAGTGCTTGAATATTGCAAAGCCAATCTGACCGGCTATAAAGTACCCAAGATTATTGAGTTCTGGAGTGAGCTGCCCAAGACCAATGTAGGCAAGGTTTTGCGTCGAACGGTACGCGATACGGTAATAAAAAAGGGTAATTAAACGCGGCGGTGAATAAAGTAGTTGGGTGGTGACTTGAGACGAGGACGACGCGCTAAAATAGAGTCTTTTCATCTTACAAAGAAGCTCATGTATCAAACTTACATAAACGGAAAATGGTCCGAAGGCAATACGCCAATTTTTGGCGCGATGGATCACAGCGTCTGGCTGGGTTCTTCAGTATTTGATGGCTCGCGCTCCATCGGCGGTGTGGTGCCTGATCTTCGCCTGCATCTGGCGCGCGTGATTTCATCAGCAGAAAAATTGGGCATGCAATGCCCGCATACCGTGGCAGAAATGACTGCGCTGGTAAAGCAGGGCGTCGCCCTTTTCCCCAAAGACGCGGCGCTGTACATTCGTCCGCTCGTATTTGCGACAGAAGGACTGCTGATTCCGGAAATATCCAAAACCGGTTTTGCGCTGACATTATTTGATGCGCCGTTGCCGCCGTTTACCGGCTTTTCGGCCTGCCTTTCTGCACTGCGTCGGCCCGATTCTTCCATGGCGCCTACAGATGCGAAAGCGTCCAGCCTTTATGCCAATAGCACGCGTGCGCTCAAAGATGCGAAAGCACGTGGCTTTGATAATGCGGTGATGCTAGATAGCGAAGGCTGCGTCACCGAATTCGCCACGTCGAATATCTTTTTCGTCACACCTGAAGGCGAGCTGACCACGCCGATTGCGAACGGTACTTTTTTGGCGGGTATTACTCGGGCAAGGGTTATCAAGCTGTTGGCCGAGGCAAATATCGCGGTTAATGAGCGTCGCGTGAAGCCGGAAGAATTAAACAGCGCCAAAGAGATTTTTAATACCGGTAATTTTGGCAAAGTGATGCCATGCGTGCGTTACGAATCGCGGGTGCTGCCGGTAGGTGAAATCGCCACGATTGCGCGTGAACGCTATATGGCATTTGCCGCGTTACAGGCCATTGAGAATGCCTGAAGAGCCGCGTGGATATTGGCTTTCAGGGCATCTGTCCAGCGACTTCCTGATCGCTATTCCGCGATTTATTTGACTGCTTGCTAGCCCCCTTACTTCACCACCACGCCTTTCCAGAATGCGACTCGTCCGGCAATTTCCTTGGCGGCATCTTTGGGCGTGGGATAGTACCAAGCCGCATTGGCATTAATGTCAGCTCCCACCACCACATCGTAATAGTGGGCGGTGCCTTTCCACGGGCATACCGTCTGGTGGCTGCTGGGGAGGATATGCTCGGGCTTCACGCTCGCGATCGGGAAGTAAAGATTGCCTTCGACAGTGACAAGATCGGCGGCTGGTGCGTCGGCGATTATGATATTTTTCCAGGTGGCGGTAGGCATATGCGGCTCCAAAAAAGATTAGAAACTGGGTTGACGAGCTTATGAACTGCTGCCATTTTGCCCGATTTCAATTCGCATTTTTTGGCTCAAGTGATGTGGCTGGCGATAAAGCGCCGCTTGCACGATAAAATGTAATCTTGTTATTTCCGCCAATCTGCTCACGGTTCGTTTTCTGTTCTTTACGGTTTCTCTTGCCTCCATGCTTCGTCTCAACGAAATTAAACTTCCACTTGATCATGCTGCAGATGCCCTTCAAGCAGCGATATTGAAGCGTCTTAAAATTGATGCAGGTGCGCTCACCCGTTTTACAATTTTTCGTCGCGGCTACGATGCCCGCAAGCGTAGTGAAATACTGCTGGTTTACACACTTGATGTTGAAGTCAAAAACGAAGCCGCGCTGCTAAAACGCTTCGAGGGTGATGGCAAGCTCAGCATCACGCCTGACACCCGCTATAAATTTATTGCGCATGCGCCGCTGGATTTGAAATCACGTCCGATTGTTATCGGCTTAGGCCCTTGTGGCCTGTTTGCCGCGCTGACACTGGCACAAATGGGCTTTAAACCTATCGTGCTGGAGCGCGGCAAGGCGGTCCGCGAGCGTACCCAGGACACTTGGGGTTTGTGGCGCAAATCGGTTTTGGACCCGGAATCAAATGTGCAATTTGGTGAGGGGGGCGCGGGCACATTTTCGGACGGAAAATTATGGAGCCAGATTAAGGACCCGTTTTTTTTGAGCCGCAAAGTATTGACAGAATTCGTTACAGCCGGTGCGCCAGCGGAAATAATGTACGCCTCCAAACCGCACATCGGAACCTTCAAGCTGGTGACGATGGTGGAAAAAATGCGCGCCACGATTGAGTCACTTGGTGGCGAAATACGTTTTCAGCAGCGCGTTACAAGTTTTGATATCGAAACACACCCGGATGGGTCGCGCCAATTGCGTGGTGTGGTTCTCGGCGACGGTAAAATCCTTGGAGCAGACCACGTGGTGCTGGCGATTGGCCACAGCGCACGCGATACCTTTTATGCGCTGCACGAAAGTGGGGTTCACGTCGAGGCCAAACCGTTTTCAATCGGCTTTCGTATCGAGCACCCACAGTCACTGATAGATCGTGCGCGCTTTGGCGAAAATCAGTCCAGCGAACTATTGGGCGCTGCCGACTACAAGCTGGTGCATCATTGCGCGAACGGCCGTAGCGCCTATAGTTTTTGTATGTGCCCCGGCGGCACGGTGGTGGCCGCGACCTCTGAAGCAGGCCGCGTGGTGACCAATGGCATGAGCCAGTATTCGCGTAACGAGCGCAATGCGAATGCGGGCATTGTCGTGGGTATCACGCCCGAACGTGATTTTCCCGGTCACCCACTTGCAGGCATTGATTTTCAGCGTCATTGGGAGGAGCAGGCTTTCAAGGCGGGTGGCGAAAACTATTGTGCACCTGCGCAGTTGGTCGGTGATTTTTTAGCAGGCCGTGCATCCACCGCGCTGGCCAGCGTGGAGCCATCGTACAAGCCCGGCGTGCGGATGACTGATCTGGCCGCGTGCGTGCCGGCGTTCGTCATCGAGGCGATACGCGAAGCACTGCCCGCCTTCGCCAAACAGATCAAAGGATTTGCCATGCACGATGCGGTGCTAACAGGCGTTGAGACGCGTACTTCTTCCCCGATTCGCATCACTCGGCGCGATGATGATTTTCAAAGTATTAATACAGCTGGCTTGTATCCTGCGGGTGAGGGCGCAGGCTATGCCGGCGGCATCATGTCGGCGGGTGTTGACGGCATCAAGGTCGCTGAAGCTGTTGCTCTAAGCATGATCGGTGGCGCTGCCGCGGGCCGCGTGGTGACCCGCCACAAGCGCTTGATGATTGACGATCAAGCCCCCACTTACTGAACACGCCCATCACCCGATTGAAAGAAAACAATGCCGCGTCCCATACTTGCCGAATCAAATATTCATCCTGCAATAAGAGAATTGGTTGCCAGTCATCATGCGGACATTGTCCGAGACGTACAGTCAGCAATCGCCGCCAATGCAGTCGTGGTGGTGGGTATGTCACAAAATCCGATGCCTAAGCGTGCGCGCCAGTCGCTTGACCAAGCGGGTGTTGCTTACCAATATCTTGAATACGGCAGCTACTTTAACAACTGGCGTCGCCGCAACGCGCTCAAAAATTGGACAGGCTGGCCGACGTTTCCGATGGTGTTTGTAAAAGGCACGCTGGTCGGTGGCGCAGATGATGTAAAACGGCTTATTGACAGCGGCGAGATGAAAAAGATGTTGGCCTGAGTTGGCATGATTTGTAAAAAAACAGCGTCCCGCTTTGTTTAAAACATTGATGCGAGCAGCATGAGTATTGCGGAAGCCGATCAATTTCTCGCACGTGGCGAATATGTTGCCGCTCGTGATCGATTGAATATCCTGCTGGCGCATGAGCCAGAAAGCAGTGACACCTTAATGCGCGCGATTGATGTGCATATCGCGATGGGTGAATCCACTCAAGCACTTCAGCGCGCACGCCAATTGCTCATGCTTGCGCCAGCAAATCTTGCTGCGCAGTTTTATCTGGCCAAGGCCGAATACACGGACGGTCATTTTTTGCAGGCCGTAGCATTGATAGAACAATTGATTGCCACCTCCGCGAATGATTCGACAGCGTTGCATGTGCTGCGCGGGAACATTTTATTGTCGCAGTATACGTTTGCGCAGGCAGCGGTCGCGTGTGAACAAGCGAGTACATTAGATGCGGCTTGCGCAACTGCGTCTGCAGGCTTGGAAATTGCACACCGGCGCTAGGGCGATGATGAGGCTGCGCGAAAAGCGCTAACGCGCTAGCCCCTAGCAATGTAGTTGCATAAACCGAGCTGGCGCATTCGCATCGCATGGCTGGTGCGATAGCCGATGCTGAAGCATGCTCCGGGCGTGCGCTAGCGATTTGCCCGGACATGGAGGCAACCTGGTTTGCTTTAGGGCAATTGCTAGCCGAAACGTTTAAATTTGAACGCGCAAAACAGTGCTTTGAGCGCGCATTGGCGTTGAAGCCTGTAAACGAAAAAGCGCTTGAATCCACCTACGCACAAGACCATGAACAAACAATCAGCACGCTGAGATTTGTATTGGCCGAAATAGGTGAGACCGAGGCTGCGCTGAATATATTAACCACTAATAAAGATCAGAGCGCTGACGTTCTACGCGCTGCCCATATTTCATTGCCTGGGCAGGTTCGAAGTCTGCTGCTTCTGCCGCAAATTTATAGCCGTAGGGATGATCTGCTGCGCTGGCGCCATCGATTCAGTAGCGGGCTTGAGGCATTGAAGGGCGGTAATCATGATGGTGCAGATATTTGGCAAATTGCCCAATCCAATTTCATGCTGGCGTATCCGGGCGAATTGATCGTGACTTGCAAGCCACCTACGCAGGGTTTTTACGCGCCTTGATCTCGACGCGGCGGCCAAATTTACTTGAGCTGGCCGCACGGAAGCGTATCCGAGTGGTGTTTGCCTCGAGCTTTATTCGTGAATGTACGGTGGGCCATTATTTTCGCAGCTAGATTAGCGATCTTGATTCGCAAATTTTTGAGCGCATCGTGATTCACACGGGCTGGCAGCCCGATGAATTTGCGCGCGCTACAAGCGCAGTGCGATCAATTTTTACTCGTTCGTGGTGGCGTCCTGTCGGTGGCCGAAACGATTCGGGCGCAGGTCGCAAATATCCTGATTTATCCCGAAGTTGGCATGGGAACGATGAATTATTTGCTCACCCACATGCGGCTGGCGCCCATACAGATTGCCGCCTGGGGCCATCCCGTGACCACCGGCAGTCGCGAGATCGATTATTTTTTGACTTGTGAAGCGATGGAGCCGCCGGGAGAATTCGTGGCCGCCGCGCACTACACTGAGCGCCTGCTGATGCTGCCCGCGTTTGATACGCGTTATATTATGCCAAACGCTAATAATTCCAATCTGACGCGAGAAACATTCGGTTTGTCAGCTGCCCGTCACGTTTATATCTGCCCGCAGTCGCTGTTCAAAATCCATCCAGACAATGATTCAATTTACATCAATATCATGGAGCGTGACGACCGGGCAATTGTGTTGTTCTTTCAGAGCGGGCACCGCGCAATTACGCATGCGTTTTTGCAACGCCTGTCCGCAATGATGGCGGCGCGCGGGATGGCCCCACGTGGCCAGATAAAATTTTTGCCACGTGTGGATGCCGCCAGTTTTCGGGGTGTTTTGTCGTTTGCAGAGGTCGTCCTCGATACCCTGCATTGGTCTGGCGGCAATACTTCGCTCGATGCATTGGCGGTAGCCGCGCCGGTCGTTACGCTGCCCGGCGAATTGATGCGCGGGCGGCAGACGCAGGCAATGCTGCGTGCAATGGGCACGAATGAGTTAGTCGTTGCCGGGCAAGAAGGCTATGTCAGCAAAGCCATTGAAGTGGCCTGCGACTCGGGCATTAGAGCAGCACTAAACCGTAAAATTGCTATGGATCGTGGCGCAGTATTTGATCGTCATGAGCCGGTGAAACAGCTGGCACAACATCTGTTACGGTTGTTTGAAACTGGTTCACAATAGCAACAACAGAAAGCGCGGCTGACCAATTCCTTAGAAAGCCGCGACAGTGCTAGAGTTTGAGACAATATGAGCGTAAATTGCTCGATTAAAAATTCGCCTTGAATTGCGCGCCCACAAAGCGCGGTTCGTTTATAAAACCGGTCAAATTATTGAAGTCGATACCGCCGACGACTCGAATTTGATTGGTGATATTGCGGCCGTACACTGCGACTTCATATTTATCGCCGCTCCATTTATAGCCCAGTCGCAATCCACCTTCAGTTAAGCCCTTGCCCGTGTATTCGCGGGCTTGGTACAAGAAGAAGTTGATCTTGCTGCGATAGGCCCAGTCGGTAAACACGAAAAATTCGCCATCGGCGACCGGCACGGAATAGCGCAGCGTGAAATTAGCCACGTATTTAGGTGCCTGCGGCAGCGGATTGCCGTCAATCGAAACGATGGCCGCGCTAAAAGGCCCTGCCGGAACCACCACCGGATCGGTTACCGTGCAGCCCGAGCCACATGCCTGCGTTCGCAAATTCGGGTCGCGAATTTTGGTGTCGTTAATACTGCCGCCCACGCTCATCCGCAGGCTGTCAGTGAGATAGCCTTCAAGATCCAGCTCTACGCCGCTACCTTTGGTTTTAGCCGCATTTAGCAGTCGGTTAAAGTTGGCACCACCGCCTACAGCGGTCAATTGCTGATCCTTTACTTCATACGAGAACACATTGAAAGAAATGCGCGCCCGTTTATCAAACAGGTCAGATTTGATACCCGCCTCTGTGGAAATAACTTTTTCCGAATTTGCAATGGAAAGCGAATCGCCGAATAGCAGGCGACCCTGGATCGCGGGTGCGCGAAAGCCTTTTGCCACACGCGCATACAGATTGGTTTCGCTCGATAGCTTGAATGTGCCAGACACATCCCAGCTAACGTCGGATGCGGACGTATTGGTCGTGAGCTGACCGATAAAGGTCGGCGAAAACGGCGGCGCTTGCAAGCGATTAGCCACAAAATCTTTTTTGTCGTTGGTGTAGCGCAAACCGGCACGTAAGCTCAGCGCATCCGTCGCCGCGATATTCACCGAACCAAACGCTGCGTAGGCCTTATTTTTTTGACTTTGGTTGGCGTAGCCGTTTTGTGGATTGCCGGGCGACAGCGAATCATAGTTGAAGCTGTCGATGTTAATATCTTCATTGAAATAATAAAGACCCGCCAGCCATTTAAGATTGCTTTGCCCGGTGGATTCTAGGCGCAACTCTTGGGTAAATTGCTTATGCTTGGGCAGGCCATCGGCGGACTCGGCGGCGAATGGGATAACACCCGGGCCGCTCAAGCCAGCCGGTAAAAATACCGCACCAAAGCCACCGTCGATATCGCCACGGGAAAACGACTTCACGGTTTCATAACCGGTGATGGAATTGAGCGTCATGCCGTCCAGCTGCCACTTAAGCCGAATGCTGCCACCCGTGTTTTTGACATCTTGAGAATTGACACCGTCGATAGAAATACGTGCTGGATCAAAGCCCGGAACAATATTGTTGCTGCCGGGTTGAATGATGTTGGCGCGAAACACGCGAGCGGAACCGTTCAGGTCGCGGCTATGAACGTTAAGGAGTGCGCTGAAGCTGGCCGAAGGCTGATAGAGGGCCTGTAAGCGTGCAGCGGTATCGCGATAACCTTCGAGGTCGCGTGTGGGTCCGCTGCCGTTGGAATTGTGAACCCAGTCGTCGCGATTCTGCGTTTGAATCGATAGCCGGAGCGCAAGTTCTTTCGACGCGGCAACGTTGATTGCGCCTTCCAGATTGCTACTGCTAAAGCGACCATAACCAATATTTGCATAACCTTCGTTGGCAAATTTTGGCTTGACTGAATCAAACTTCACCACGCCTGCGGGTGAGTTGCGGCCGAAGAGCGTGCCCTGCGGGCCCCGCAACACTTCGATCTGCTCGATATCAAAAACCGGGAAGCCTTTGAGAATGGGATTTTCCTGAACGACATCATCGTAAACCAACGATACCGGCTGGGATGCATTCAAATCGAAATCACTATTGCCCAGACCGCGAATATAAAAGCGCGGGAAGGCGCGCCCAAACGATGATTCGATATTCAAACTCGGCACGCGCGCAGCCAGCATGCGGATGTCTTGTCCACCAGAGTTAATGATGTCAAGGCTCTCACCTCGAATCGCCGAAATTGAGCTCGGTACATCCTTGATGTTTTCACTTCTTCGCTCGGCCGTCACGGTAACGGTCTCAAGCTTGCCGATTTCGGCGGCAGGTTTTGCTGGTTCAGCGGGTGTGGTTTGCTGGGCTGACACCTGGGCGGTGGGTATTCCAGCCGCCAGCAGCACGCCGAAAATAAACGAGCGCGAAGTCCTCGTTGTCCGACTTGGGGAGCGTGATGTGAGGTGTTGCCCCAGATTTTCGGTTGCGCGTGACGCTTTTGCCTTGAAGGTATCACTGTCCATTTTTGAGCCCCTGAGTTGTTGTCGTTGTTAGTGTTATGAGTTTATTACGGAAGTGAAATTATCGACAAGTGTTGCGGCGGTTTGCAATGCTTTTGTTGCAGAATCGATACGAACGGATGGCTACCAACCAAGCGGCTCGGGTTAGGACTAAGCCAGAACTAGATCAGCATTAATCCGGCCCTAAAGTGAGTAAGCCGCAGGGCAAGCCGCCGGGAGAACTGCGAAGCTGGCCTGTGTGGTTTAATCAAATACTAATTTCATAAACTGTTGAACTTCATGGCGAAGGCAAATATGACAATTCCGTATCGACTTGCTGCTGTTTTATGTTTATTGGTTTCCATGGTGCTGTTAATGGCAGGCAACGCATCCGCGCAGAAACTTACCCTGCCCGCGAAGTCAGCGCTTAGTTACACCGATTTGCTCAAAGCCTCCAGCGCCGCTGACTGGAGGCCGATCGACAACGACAACACACTTTATCTTGAACTCAATTCTGGTCGCGTAGTAATTGAGCTGGCCCCGCAATTCTCACCTTTGCATGCTGCAAATATTAAGGCGCTGGTTCGCGAAGGCTATTTCGACGGGCTGGTTTTTATGCGCAGCCAAGAAAACTATGTGGTGCAGTGGGGTGACCCAACCGAAAAGAAAACGCCGCTGAAGGCCAAGAAAAATTTGCCGCCTGAGTTCTTGGTGGCGATCAAAAAGGACATCCCGTTTACACGCTTGCCTGATGTGGATGGCTATGCGAAGCAGGTGGGCTTTTCAAACGGTTTCCATTCAGCGCGTGATCCCAAGAGTGCCACCACCTGGCTGACTCACTGCACTGGCGCGGTGGGGGTCGGACGCGACAACGACGTGGGTAGTGGGGGCGGCACCGAACTCTATGTGGTCACCGGCCACGCGCCTCGGCAGCTGGATCGCAACATCACACTGGTAGGACGTGTGGTTCAGGGGATGTCGTTATTGACCGTGTTGCCGCGCGGTACCGGACCGCTTGGCTTTTATGAAAAACCTGAACAATATGTACCCATCAAGTCGATGCGTGTGGCCGCGGATGTGCCCGAGGCAGAGCGCACCGCGCTCGAAATTATTCGTACCGATACGCCCGCTTTTACGGCGATGGTGGAAGCCTTGCGCAACCGTGGCGGTGAATGGTACAAGGTGCCGGCCGGGCATATTGATTTGTGCAACGTGCCGCTGGCCGTGAGGACGCGCACGCCTTGATTTTTAATTTTTAAAATAGCAAACGGGAATCAAAATGTCATGTCGAAGTCCTATAAATACTTGTTGTCTGAGACGGCCTGAGGAAGGTTTTAGGCGAATCGTAAGTAAATAAGGTCATCTCAAAAATACTTACATGGCACGATTGTCATGCGGTGCTTAGCCAAATTCAAATAAAGGATTTTCTTCAAAGTTTTATGGCAGAAATATGATGATTGTGGAAGAGATGCTCACCTGAGATTATGCAGGGCGTTGTGTTGTTTGGAATACTCTGGGAGATGTGCTGTGAACGCGATAAAAAAAGCTGCCAAATATATTTACAAGAATTCAGAAGCACCGGGTGCGCGCGTGCTTACCAATCTGGCGAGAGCCATCGAAACCAACGAGCCCTACGCTCTTGCGCCATTGTTTGATCTAAACCAGGAAGAATTTCAGCTGGCACTGGGGATGATTAAAGATTGGCGTGTAGACCGTCACTATCTGTCAAAGCTTCGCATGCTCGAACTCGGTGAGATGGAAACGCTGGGATTGTCTGAACCTGATTAACCGAAACTGAAATTTTGCCAACACGGGCGCGAGCGGATAAGCACCGGTCGCGCCGGTTTTTATTTTTTTGCGGCCCAATGATGGATGATGGTTATCAACGGCATCGTGATGGGGTGGAGGGGCTTACCAAAACGGACACCATGGTCTGGTTGACGTGCAGCAGTGGGTGGTGCAACACCGCGCTTGACCGGCCTGCTCTATGTGTTGTCCACACTGAACAAACAGGTTGGTTTTGTATGTGTCGGCAACTTCGTACGTTGCTGGGTTGCGCGATAACTGACATCGCTACCCTGGCAAAAATCCTACAAATGCCGCTGCGGATAGGTCACTTTTCCTACGCAAAGCACCGCGATTATTTGACGTGGTGGTGCGACGCTTGCGGCTGTGCATGAGTCAACGCACATCTGGGTTTTAGGTAATAGTCATGAGAAATTCCGCCATAGGCCACGGCAAAAAATCACCGCTGATATGAAACCAAATAATTTCCCATAAAATGGACGCATGCGTGGCATCGATCAAGTGCGGGATATGGCTCAGGCGGGCACCAATTTTGCACGGTGACCTTTGCTGATTTTGCGTTAATCTATTTTTGCGCTTACCCCTACGGCGAAATTTAATTCAACATTAAAACGCAAGTGCTGGCGCGCATTTCGGGCAAGAAATGGTCGGAACATTGCACTAATGAGGGGCCTAATATTGTTTTTCATGCAACACTGCGGAATTCAAAAATCACTCACGGTATGCTTTTTTACAAAGGAAATGGTGTGAACGTGCAACGTTTTGCGAGCGAGTCGCTGAGCCTTTCGAAGCAGGCAATTACCGCGTGGCTCGATGACGCCGCACCCAGCATGGGTGCAGCACTTTCTTACTACACTATTTTCTCGTTAGCGCCGCTGTTGTTAATCGTAATGTCGGTTGCGGGATTTGTATTCGGCGCAGAAGCCGCAAGGGGAGAGCTGTTTGGACAGCTGCGCGGCCTGATGGGGGCGGATGCTGCGCAATCCGTTCAAACGCTATTGGCGTCATTGGATAAGCCCGTACAGGGCGTTGGCGCGAGCGTGGTCGGCGTGGCGCTGTTGGTGATTGGTGCAACAAGCGTATTTGGTGAATTGCAAAACTCGCTGGATCGGATTTGGCGCGCGCCGTTGCGAAAGAAAAATTCGGGTCTATGGAACCTGCTGCGCGAAAGACTGCTTTCCATCGGCATGATTCTTGGGCTTGCGTTTTTACTGATGGTGTCGTTGCTCGCGGGCGCATTTGTGAGTGCACTTGGCAAGTGGTGGGCGCCGATTTTTGGCGGTTGGGAAATCGTTGCGCAGATTGCAAACGCGGCAGTCGGATTTATTCTGTCGACGCTGGTATTTGCAATGATTTATAAACTCATGCCGCGTGCGCAGGTGCGTTGGCGTGACGTGTGGATCGGCGCCATTGTGACATCGGCTCTTTTTACGATGGGTAAATTTTTGATCGGGTTATACATCGGCAAAAGCGCGGTTGCATCCGGTTTTGGAGCGGCTGGCTCGATTGCAGTAATTCTGGTTTGGGTTTATTACTCGGCGCAAATTTTCTTGATCGGCGCGGAGTTTACCTGGGTGTACGCGCAGAAATTTGGTTCGATGCGCGATTCGCCGCATCGCACCGTCACAAATTCCGAGCTGCAACGTGGTTAGCGCAAAAAGCTTTCGTCAAGCCGTAGGCGGCGCGTCTTGATGGAAGACGGTCTCTGGTTAACATTAGGTGGGGCGCTACTTTTGGCGATGAGCCTTGGTAGCTCTTACCTCTCGCGCCTGCCGTTCAGCAGCGCAATGCTCTACCTCGCGATCGGTGCCGCACTAAGTCCATGGTGGCTGGCGGTCACGGCCGTGAATGCAGAAATGCATTCGACGGCACTTGAAAGCCTAGCCGAAATGGTTGTGCTTATTTCGCTGTTTACGTCGGGATTAAAACTCTGTCCCGGGCTTCGCGACCGTCGATGGATGCCATCTCTTCGACTTGCGGTGGTGTCGATGTTAATAACGGTCGCGCTGGTCGTAGTGGCTGGTGTGACATTGCTGGGGCTATCTCTCGGTGCCGCCATTCTTTTGGGAGGCATTCTCGCGCCGACCGATCCGGTGCTGGCATCAGAGGTGCAGGTTGCCGAGCCCACCGATCGTGATCAACTACGTTTTGCGTTGACCGCAGAAGGCGGGCTTAATGACGGCACCGCATTTCCCATTGTTATGCTGGGTTTGGGGCTGATGGGCCTGCACGAGATCGGCGCGATGGGTTGGCGCTGGCTCGCGATTGATGTTTTGTGGGCCGTGCCTGCGGGGATTTTTATAGGTGCCGCTCTGGGCACGGGCGTGGGCAAACTGGTGCTGTATATTCGCCGCACCCATAAAGAAGCGGTCGGCCTCGATAATTTTTTGGCGGTGGGATTAATTGCTGCGGCCTACGGCGCCGCGCTAATGCTGCACGCTTACGGATTTCTAGCCGTATTTGCTGCGGGCGCCGCATTAAGACGAGTGGAACAAATCCAAACTGCCGCGAGCGCGTTGGTGCCAAACCCAGGTCCAGCTCCAACGCAATCTAATATCGCCACGCTCGAAATTGAGAACGGCCCGTCGATTAACGATCACGGGATTCTCGATTCTGCGCATAAAGAAGAGCTCGCGACTGATGCAAAACATGCGTCTGCTTACATGGCTCACGCGGTGTTAAGTTTTAACGAGCAATTGGAACGAATCGGTGAAGTGATTGTAGTCATCGTAATTGGCATGTTGCTGTGGAGCGTGGACTGGCGCGACGTGTCTTGGATATTTGTCGGCCTGATGTTTTTGGTGTTTCGGCCTATTGCCGTCGCGCTGGGGTTGGCGGGCTCACGTATGTCAAAAAATCAGAAGCTATTGATTGGCTGGTTTGGTATTCGCGGTGTCGGCTCACTCTTTTATTTGATGTATGCCATTAACCAAGATCTACCAGCAGCCGTAGCCAACACACTCGTCGCCACCACACTCTCGGTGGTCGCGGCATCGATCGTGCTGCACGGCGTGTCGGTAACCGGGCTGATGGATCGCTACCGCGCGCGCCAAGCTGGCAGGGCGCGGGTTTAGTAAGCGTCGCTAGGCAAACGTAATCGGGCTTGATCTTGTCCGCTGCATCGCTGCTGCAATTTCGCCTAGGTCGGCATCAAAATCAAAGCTTCCAAAAGGTTTAATTGGTGAGCCGCAACTGGCGCTTAGTTTGTTGACGTCCAGCGGCAAATGTTCGCTAGAACACAGCGCTAGGCATTGACCCGCACGCGCGCAGCAGATTTCTCACATATTCGTTTATGAACAGTATTTTGAGATCTGCTGTTCGCATTATTGCCGCCTTACCCATGGCGCGTCCGTTTATATCTCGCTTATTAATGTCGCCAAGCAGGCGCGTGATATCGAGATGTTGATTCACGCGTACCTTAAGACGCGGGTGGTGCATTCGACTAAAACCTATTCGCTGGCATCCGCTCAAGCATCGTGCGAAAACGCAAAAACGCTCACAAAGATCCGGCGGTTTTCCTACAGCATGGGGAAAGTCAGTTTGTCATCATCAACGTAACGCCAACGGTGATTCGCAGCCCCACGGCGGAAGTTTAGAAGTTACCCAATTAATGGAGAAATTAATCATGCAGCAATCTGACAAAAACTATGATAGCCCCACGCCGAATAATGTTCCTCAAACCCGTCGTCCCACTCGCGCTGAACAGCCGCCACGAGGGACGGATGGTTTGCCCGATGACAAGAACGATATGCCACCCGCACCCGATGTGATTGTTTCTGATCGCGGTCCTGATAGCGACGGCGACAATGATGATGAAATCGACAATGATGTGACCTCGCCGAACAATCCTGGCGCGAGTAATGATCACGTATCGAACGACCGCATGCCACCGCGTCCGCGTGCCTAACCAGAAACTGACGGTCTGGAATGATGGAAAGCTAAGTTTAAACTCTAGCACTGGCGGGTGTTTACAGGCAATTATGGCTGTA
>ENA-OBIO01000240-OBIO01000240.1-metagenomes-genome-assembly--contig:-NODE-240-length-33443-cov-31.7295_pt1 | contig 33443 bp, 28 predicted proteins | sample MGYA00153383_OBIO01 | MGnify analysis MGYA00153383 | reverse complement strand
AAAATTCTTAAAGAATTTGGAAATAATTATGTAATTAATTTTGCTTAACTACTTATGATGCCCAGTCGATCGACCACAATAAAATTGGTTTGTAGTGAGGACTAAAGTCCCCAGATTTATGGAGGACTTTAGTCCTCACTACAAACACCTTTAAACTCAAAGCTTTCAAGTTATTTAGTAACTGCGATTGTCGGTAGAGAAAAATCGACTTCCCAAATCCCGGATACAGATAAGTTGGATTTGTAGTAAGGGTTATGTATGCAAAAACTCAAGGAGGGGACTTAGAAAATGACTCAACAAGAAAATCAGCAGCCACAAGTCAGCCTTGAGACATCTTCTGAAGAAGCCCAGGTGGAAGAACCAGCAGCAACGGCTGAAGAATTACTGAGAAATCCTAATTCTGAAACTCCATTTCAAATATTTGAAAAGAGTGGCAACGATTATTTGAAGGCTCTAGGACATTTGACGATTGCGATCGTAGATTGGAATATGGTGGAACTTTCTAAACGCCAGTAATATCAATTTCGGTTGTACTCAAAAATGACTGTTGACTGTATATCGATTTAAAAATTGAAGTTTGTAGTGATACCAATTTAATGGGTCGTTGCACATATCTCGATCCCCTAAATCCCCCTTTTTAAGCTATGCCTTATAAGGATCTTTCTTAATAATCCTGAAAGCTCTGTAAATCAAGGCTTTTGGGAGCAATCACGACACAAGCCTTGACAATTTAACAACCTTGTTTATTGAAAATAGCTGGCATTTATTGAGAATTGGCGATCGAGGAATAAGGGTTTGATAGCCTCGATCGCGATCGCTCTCAAATGTTAAGAAAGATGTTTATAACGCATAGCTTATTAAGGGGGTTAGGGGGGATCGAAATTCTATGCAGCCTCATAAAAAATTGGTATGAGGACTACTTAATATTTGCGGAACCAACGGCTTGGGAAATTGAATTAAATCCGCATTCTTCTAACTTTTGCAGCAAACCTTGGAGAATTCGGCGCACCATCCAAGGCCCTTCGTAAACCCAACCCGTGTAAACTTGAATTAGACTTGCGCCGGCGGCTATTTTTTCCCAAGCGTCTTCGGCGGTAAAAATGCCGCCAACTCCGATTATTGGTAATTCGCCTTTTGTATACTCCCAGATAAATCGGATGACTTCTGTCGATCGCACTCGCACTGGAATCCCGCTAATTCCGCCAGCTTCTTCGGCGATTGGTTTGCCGGTTTCTCGCAATATTTGTGTTTTCAATCCGTCGCGGCGGATGGTGGTGTTTGTGGCGATGATTCCTGCTAGTTGGTAGGTTTTTGCTAAGTCGAGGATTGAGACGATCGCCTCTGATGTCAAATCCGGCGCAATCTTAACTAAAATTGGTTTGATTCCCTGATTTTCTTGTTGCAAATCTTCCAAAATTGTGCTAAGTCCAGCAGCATCTTGGAGCGATCGCAATCCCGGTGTATTCGGAGATGAAACGTTGACGACAAAATAGTCGCCGTAGTCTTTGAGTAGCTTAAAACTCTCCAAATAGTCGGCGGCGGCTTCCTCTAACGGTGTTACCTTAGATTTACCGAGATTGATGCCGATCGGGAACGGGGACTGAGGCTTGTGCTGTGCCGCTTGAAACCGGGCTGCCATTGCTGCGGCTCCTTGATTGTTAAATCCCATGCGGTTGAGGGCTGCACTGTCCTCTGTTAAGCGAAACAAGCGAGGTTGGGGGTTTCCCGGCTGTGCTTGGCTGGTGACAGTGCCGAGTTCGGCAAAGCCAAAGCCAAAATTTGCCCAAATATCGGCAGCTACGCCGTTTTTATCAAATCCCGCGGCTAAACCGACAGGATTTTGAAAGCTCAGTCCCCACAATGATTGTTCGAGGCGAGAATCTTGGACTCCCAAAGATTTTTGCAATCGGGAGAGGATTTGGCTAGTTGCTGGGTTTGACTGGTTTCTGGCTGCGAGTTCGAGGACTTGAAGAGTGCGGTTGTGCAGCCACTCGGCATCGGTTTTGAAGACCGAAAACAGCAGCGGGCGTACACTTGATTGATAAATATCCAATGATTTGTACTGGGGCAATTTACGAATGCAAAATAAAAATATTCGGGATTCAGACTGCGAAGGTGAGGTTTTGACTTCAACTTCGATCGACTTTATCCAATGTTTTAGATTGAAGCATAATTGAGACGACTATATTATAGGTTGATTCTGTTTATTTTAATTTTTTAAATTTTTAAGTTGGGAATTTGAAGTTGGACAAAGGTGCGGGGAAGCTGGGCAATGGGGCATGAGGAGAGACCGAAGGATTTAGACGAACAAATCACGGGGCTGGAGCAGGTTCTCCAGATTCTCCGAGAAGAGGAGAATGTGGAAGTGCTGCTGGAGGGCACTCTCGCTTATTTGCAAGCAGAGTTTGACTGGCGGTTGATTTGGATCGGGTTGTACGATCGACAAGCTCACAGATTGTTCGGCAAAGGTGGTATGACTCCTAACGGCGATCTGTCTTTTCTGAAACAGCGGTTTGCTCTGAACCCGGGGGATTTGCTGGAACAAGTGGTGATTCAGCTTCAGCCGGTGGAAGTCGCGGATTTGCGATCGTCCAACAGAGCCGGAGAATGGCGCAAAGCTGCACAAACTTTCAACATTCAAGGTACGACTGTGTTTCCGCTCCGCTACAAAGACCGTTGCTACGGTGTAATTTTGCTCGGGACTGATGTGTCGGGATACGAAACGGAGTCGGGGGAAAAAACGCAGTTGGCGATCGTATTTGGAGCGCTGGCAACTGCTCTTTATCAAATAGAAAAAGACTGGCAGCAACAACAAGTTAAACGCCCAGATGAATCTCTTTTGGCGCTGATTTCGGAGTTGCGGGAACTGCGATCGCTCGATCAATACTTGCAGGCGGTAGTCGAACAAGCCCATGAATTTATTGAGCCGACGCGCACTAATGTTTATTGGTTTGAGGGAGAGCGACGCTATTTTTGGCGGCGAGTCAGCAACCGCCAAGTTGCTCCTGGTTTGGGCGGGCAGAGCCGACCGGCTTCGGGTATCACGGTGCAAGAATTGGGCGAATTTTATCAGGCTTTGGCTGGGGAAGAAATTGTTTGGATCGGCGAATCTCATAGTTCTTTGAAAACTGAACTAACTGGGAAGTTGATGCAGCAAATTCGTGCTCGTTCTCTGTTGGCGGCGCCGATTGTTTTGGAAGGGGAATTGTTGGGATTTCTGGCAGTTGAAGCGAGCGAGCCGCGGATTTGGCAAGACAATGAAAAACATTACCTGCGGGGAGTGGCGCAGTTGGTGGCTCTGACGGCTCCTCTGTCGGAGATGGAGGACAGGATTGAGCAAATTGAGCTTGATCGAGATTTAACTGCCGGAATCGCTCGCGCCATCTACAGCGATGCTGACTGGGAAGCGACTTTGAAAAATACGGCTGAGCAGTTGTGCGGGCGGCTCAAATGCGAATACTTTTTGCTACTGCTGTACGCCGAAGAACAAAATTGCTTTGAAATTGTCTCCCAAAATCTGCCCCGCAACCGCAGGCAAGTACCCTCGCCATTGCTGGCTCTGGATGTTGCTGATGTGTTGCTGTTGCAAGCAACTGGCGAACCTCTGGCTATTGAGAATTGGGAGGAAGATAAGCGGTTGGGCGCTTGGCGGGAAGTGTTGGGGGAAGCGGGGGTGCGATCGCTTTTGGCATCGAGCACTCGGGGGAAAAAGGCAGAGGGAGAAAACCCGAGTCGAAAATCGAAACTCGAAAATCGAAACTCGAAAATCGAGGGTTTGCTGGTTGTCGGGCACAGTGCAACTCGTACTTGGAAGCGCGCGGAGCGAGAATTGGTGCGGGTAGTCAGCCAACAGCTAGGATTGATTCTGCACTCCTGGCAGCAGAGTTCGGAAATTCACAAATATCAGCAGTTTGAACGATCGATCAAATCGGGTTTGGCAATTTTGCAGCATTCTGGCGAGGAGAAATCTGGGCAAGGGAAATCTGCTGCTTCACCGATGATTTTCCCAGATTTGCGGTTGCAAAAGCTCGATCAAAACTTTGCTCAACACCTTTCCCAGACAATTTCCTGTCCTTTGGTAGTCATAATTACTTGGAACCCAGGCCAGGAAGAAGGTTTAATCGCAGCGGCGGTAGCTGCAAATCCGGTATTTGCCCTCAATCCCGAAGCCGTGATTCCTGTCCAAACAGATGCTTTGATCCAACAAACCTTGGCAGCAACGGGCGTGCTGCAACAGAGCATGAGCCAACTACCGCTGGCGACGAAGCGGTGGCTGCGCAGTCCGGGAATTGGCGAAATTCTGGCGGTGGCGCTGCGGAGTGCCCCAGAACACGCTCCTGTGGGCATTGTGTTGGTTGCGGACGCTCCGGGCCGACAGTGGTCTGAGTTGTCGGTGAATTTACTGAGTTCAATGGTGTCTCAGTTGGCTTGGTGGCGTAGGTATTTGGCGGTGCAATCTGCCCAGGATTCGCAGCGATTGGATCTGGAGATGCTCAACTGGTACAAGCAGCGCCGTTTCGAGGATTTTTACCGGACTGTGGGGGCGGGAATCAAGGAGTTGGGGGAGTTGAGTCAGTCGATTTTGCAGTCGGCAAAGGAGCAAAAGGATGCTCTGAAAACTTTGCGCTATCAACAGGTTTTGCGACAAGTTGGCAATGCTTTGGGGTCAACTCATTTGCTGCTGAAACAGGAACAGTGGCGACTGCAATTTGGACAAGATGCGGTGCTTGTGAGTGCTTGGATGAGGCGATCGATCGAACGAACGGCTCCCTTGGTCAAACAGTCGGAAGTCTTGCTAGAAGTCAACAGAGAAACTGCTGTGTCGCTGCCTGCGAACCAGACTTTGAGCGTTCGCGGGGACAGTATCAAGCTGGATTTAATCCTATGCGAATTGTTGATTGCCGCTTGCAGGCGATCGTCTGTTGGGCAGAAGATTGAGATTCGGTCTCAGCTTGTGGGGGAAGATTTGCTAGAATTGTCTGTGATTGATAGCGGTCAAAAGTCCGATCGACAGTTAATTGCTGCCTTCAACGGCGGTTCCGGCGATATATTAGCCGTTTCTGCCAATAGGTCGATCGGGCAAAATCTCTTAATTTGCCAGCGAGCGATACGCTTAATGGGCGGAAACTTTTATTTAGAAATGTTAGAAAATCATTTAATTGTCGCCCGCTTAGTGCTACCTCTAGCCAATTCTTAATCTTGCTGCGATCGAGGATTGTAGGGGCGGTTTCACCAACAATAATTACCTCTAAACCAATAATCTCAATTCCGGTTGTATCGGAATTAATCTTACCCAAAATCAGGACACGGCAGTGCCGTGTCCCTACAATTAATCCCGGTAGGGAAACGGCACTGCCGTGTCCTCGCTTGTCATTCCGGCGCAGCCGGAATTGATATAATCTCTTGACACTCCCCGGCCTAAAGGTAAATCATCATCAACCTCTTTCTGGTTTAGCTACGATCTATATTTTTAATGATATCTTCTTGCACCATTCTTAGGTATGAACGGGCTTTCCGGCCCGTTCCACAATCCATCAAGTTTCTTGTGTTGTCGGCATCTTGTCAGCCCCTGAAAGACTTTCAGAACTCGGGAAAAACCTTTGAGTAATCCAAGCAGTTACAATATGAGAAAGCAATCCCATCGGCCCAGCAAACAAGCACAAAGCCAGAGAATGAATCGTCCAAACTCCTATGCGCTGTCCTTCCAAATAAATCCAGCGCCCCACAAACAAATCCATCACTAAAAAATGTATCCATCCCGTAGCCGCCGCCGTTTCCTCCCCCAGAAACTTAGCAATATCTGCCAGCTTGGGATTGGACAAAGCAGCCGCATTTTCCGGGGTGAGACTGCTACCAAACAAATATATGTACAAGATGGCTAGCACTGCAAAGGGAATAAAGGAATTCATTACTTTTCGAGTAATTCCCCAGTTGGGCAATAAAATCATAATCGCCCAAAAAGGCAAAACGAACACATTAGCTGCATCAAAGATTAGTTCTGGTGTCATAGTTGGCTGTTGGCTCCTACGAATAAATGCAATGCAATCGAGGCTATTAAGATTACTTTACACAATTTTTGCTGAGATTTCTCAAGATTTCCCAAAAACCTAATCCACAAATTAAAGAAAATTGCTATACTTATCGAAAATCGCCAATCTAGGACTTAGACGAAAAGTGGCTTGACGCGTTATACCAATTTTTTATGAGGCTGTATAGAATCCGATCCCCCCTAGCCCCCCTTTTTAAGGGGGGAACAAGATTCCGATCAAAGTCCCCCGACTATCATGGGGATTTAGGGGGATCGAGATATGTGCAACGACCCATTAAATTGGTATTACGGCGGTAAGGTGCGCACCCTACTCACTAAAATCCCATGACAACAACTTATAATAACTTTCTCGATTGGTGCAAGCACAAAGATAATCTCTCTCCCGGTGCCAAACATACGGTAGATATACTGTTACAAGCCTCAGATACGACCGAGTGCGATCGGGCAAATCAACTGCTTTCGACTACAACAGAACTAAATCTCAAACTTTCTCAACTTACGGATATCAGTCCCCTTTCATCTTTCACTCAACTTACTAATCTGATCCTCGACAGCAATCAAATATCAGACATAACTCCCCTGCAATCTTTAATCAACCTAAAAAGTCTGATTATGGATGTCAATCAAATATCAGATATCAGTGCGCTTTCATCTCTCACAAATCTGACGAGACTCGTTCTAGATACCAATCAAATATTAGATATCAGTCCCCTGGCATCTCTAACTAATCTTAGCGCACTTGTCTTGTTTGACAACAAAATTTCTGATATCAGTCCCCTCAAAAAATTAACTAACTTAAATGCACTGATCCTATACAAAAATCAAATTTCGGATCTCACTCCTTTAGCAAATCTCACGGAACTTCAAACACTCTACCTTTACAAAAACAAAATATCGGATATCAGCCCGCTGGCTTCCTTTAAAAATCTCAATACACTGTTCCTTTTCGAGAATCAAATATCTGACCTGAGTCCGCTAAAATCCTTAACCAACTTAAAAAAATTGGTTTTATTCCAAAATCAAATATCCGATATTAGTCCCTTGGCATCGCTAACTAATTTAATTGAACTAAACCTCGGTAATAATCAAATATCAGACATCAGTCCGCTGAAAAGCTTAACCAATTTGACTCAACTTTATCTATTCAATAATCCGATTTCCGATAGCAGCCCGCTGCAAGCTTTAAATAACTTATTTTTGCTGGACTTGTACAATAATCAAATTTCTGATATTACTGCTCTGCAATCTTTGCAAAAGTTAGTTGGGCTCGACTTGCGCGGGAATCCGATTGTTAGTAAAATTTGTCCTGTCAATCCTGAATCTATATGTCGGTTTTAATTCAATAGGATTCAGATAAGACCGATCCCCCCTAGCCCCCCTTAAAAAGGGGGGAACAAGAAGTTGCTGAAAGTCCCCTTTCTTAAGGGGGATGCGAGGGGGATCTCCGGGGAATTAACAGTATTAACCCAAGCGTATTGGGTTTTAATTATTAAGACGACAGATGGCTGGTGATTAGTACGATATAATATCTAACACCAGTATAAGGAGAAAGTAATGAGTGCACACGATGCTTTGATGTTAGGATTGCTGCTGTTGCCAGGTTTGGCTTTGTCGATCGCAGTTATGAGCGCTTTTGCCGCTGGTGGATAATCGGTTTTGGGAGCACCCCGATTTTATAAAAAGCAAGAAATTAGGAGACTGCACGTGCCGTGTCCCTACAATATTATCTTGGCTAAGGAGACTGCACGTGCAGTCTTCTCTATCATGTCTGAGTGCAACCGGAATTTATATTATCTTTGGAAAACCAGCTCTTCCAACTACCAATTCACAAAAATTGTGCAGTCAAATCCGAATTTACCAGGGTATTTGCACACAAAATACCCGATGCTGCGACGGCGGGGACGCCAATTCCCGGCATGGTGCTGTCTCCCACCCGATATAAGCCTTTGACTGGGGTTTGTGGCCCCGGAAAAGTGCCTTTTCCGGCGGCGATTGCAGGGCCGTAGGTTCCTTGATATCGGTGCAAAAATCGGGCGTGGGTTAGCGGTGTGCCGATCGACTCCAAGACTATTCGCGATCGCAAATCCGGTATAATCTTTTCTAAAGCTTGAAACAAAGATTGCGATCGTTCTCGTTTTCTTTCCTGATAACCATCGCCGTATTCCCAACCTGCGTAGGGTTCCAATGTATAAGCATGAATCGCGTGATGTCCGGGCGGTGCGAGAGTTGCATCCCACACTGTCGGAATCGAAATCATGCAAGTATTTCCTGGTACTGTAATATCAACCTTGCTGTCATGAACGACGACATGGTGACCAGTCAATCCTTCTAGTCCTTCCGCTTTGATGCCTAAATGTAGGTGCATGAAACTATCTACCGCTGGCATCGACAAGCTATTTTTTCGATAACTTTCCGGCAAATCTTCCGGCCGCAGCAACTTTGTATAAGTATCCCAAACTGTGGCATTTGAAATGACAATTGGGGCCTGGATAATTTCGCCATTTTGCAAGCGAATGCCCGTGGTTTTGCCCGATTCAACTAATATTTGTTCTACGGGAGTTCCCAGGCGCAATTTTCCTCCCCAGCGCTGCAAACCTCTAACTAAAGCATCGACGATCGCACCACTGCCACCTACAGGATATTCGATCGCGCTGTGCGATCGTTCGCCAATCATAAAAGCTATTTCCGGCGCCACAGTTTCGTGTGCTTTCAAACCCGACAGCAAAAAGCACTCCAAATCGATCAAACGCCGCACCCAAGGGTCACGCACGTCCCGATCCATCAAGATACCGGCCGAACCCGCGATCGTACCTACCAACGGCAACAGCTTCAGCAAAGCAGGCGAATACCGAGACAGCAAAACAGATATCAACTGCCAGTCCGATCTCAGCGCTAAAGCCGGAATTCCACGCAAAGCCTCATACAAAACTAATAAGTTTTCTTGAAATCTATGTAATTCTACAGCACCTTGTGGTGTGAATTTAGCAACAGCATCTAAATAATTTCTCGCATCAGCATAAACCGGCAAGCTTCCCTCGGGAAAATGGTAATGACCCAACGGATCGTAAGAAATTGCTGCGATCGATTCCTCCAGCATATTAAGGACTCGTGACAAAGGATTGAGCGAGTGCGGGTCAGTCAAACCGCAATAAAAAGAAGGCCCCGAATCAAAGTGAAATCCGCGGCGCGAAAAGCTGTGAGCCGCCCCGCCCGCTATGGTGTGGCTCTCGCAGACGAGAACCCGCTTGCCGTAGCGAGCTAGCATCGATCCGGCGACTAAGCCACCAATGCCACTGCCAATTACGATTACATCAAAGTCTTGCATTGATAAAATGTGGTATGATTTAATTATTTCTTACTGACTGTTGACAGGGTATTTTTTGGGAGGAACACTATGCAAGCTTTATCTATTTTAGATGAAGTTGTTCGCGAATTAGAACAAGATGTCAATCTCTCGCGCATTAAAAAAATCATATTTTTTGCTTGTAAAGAGTGCTGGGAAAACGATCCGGCCCAGCTTGCTGGCGCCGATATCAGGAGTTTAATTCAAGAACTCTGTACTAAATACCGCAGGTTAGAAGATATTGAAGAAGTTTTAAACACTATAGTTGCCAAGGTTAATAAAAAAACCGAGTACGCTTTAGTGACCGATCAAATCGTCTGCCAACTGAGCCGACTTTATGAATATCAAGATTTCACAAAATTAGAAACAAACATATCTAATTTTGGCGGTTGCGAAGCACCTGCATTTGATGACCACTTCAGTTCGGAACTGCCAGCAGGAGACGCCAACGAAAGAGACGCCGGAAATCTATTTGATGTCCGACAAAAAATTTTACAGCAAACTAATCCACTGAGGGCGAAAATCCTGATTTTTTCTACCCTTTATCACCAGTTTACTTTTAGCGATCGCGACTGGCTGCTGCTGAAAACCCAAGAACTTGACAACCTGCTGCGACAACTGTTTAATGTCTGTGGCAGCCTCGCCGAACTCGAATCTCAGTTATACAAAACTTCGGAAAATCTCGACAATACAGACGAATGCGACCAAGCAGCTAGCGTGATTATCAAAGCGATGAATCCTTGTTACGCAAAATTGAAACAGGAAGAACGCGATCGAGCCGAAGATTCCGCTAGCGAAGATTACGATCAGACGCATTTAAACAACAGTGTTTATGAAGAGATCGAGCAGGTTGACAGGCGCAGTGATTATTTTGATGCGGGCGATATTACTCACATCATTCAAGCTGCTCCGAGTCACTATCATTATGACCCGCAAAAAGTTTACTTAGTGCCGGACACCGTAGAAAATGTACAGTTTAAAGAACCCGAAACCAGCAGCAATAATTCCAGTGCCGATTTCAGACAGGAATTGGTAGAAACACTCCCAGTTTCAGAAATGCCGACAGTTATCGCAAGTGTCGAGTCCGCAGAGCCTGTTACTATAAATATTAGCGATTCCATCAAGCGGAAGTTGGGATTGGAAGAAGAAATCAAAGGATTAGTTAATCAAAGTGCTAACTCCGCAACGGCGCAAATAGAAAAAATATTCAGCGAGTTAGAAACTGCCCTGAACGGAAAATTTTCTACAGAAAGTTCAGAGGAACGTTTATATTGGAAATATAAAAGTCTCCGAGATTATGTCGGAAAAGTTCATGTATTTACAGAAAAATTAATAGAAATATTGAGCGAAGTAGAGTCAAAAGAAAGTAGTCTCTCTCCTTCAGAAACCCAGAAAAATATTCCAGAAAATCTTTCAGAAACACAGCCGGAGCAAAACTCTAGCCCGAAACCAAATCAGTATCAGCTTGTGGAAATGGCCAAACAAGGCAAACCAAAGGCGATCGCCCTCTTGATAAATCAATTGCTACACCCTAAGGGAATTACTGCTACAGCCGGATTTAAAGATGGTTGGCTGCACGTCATTCTGGAGTCTGCCGAAGTACCAAACCAACAGAATACAGCTATATACATTCACAAAAAACTGTGTACTTTAAATTCACAATCTCTTACTCACATCAAAATTCACGGGCGGCAATTAGGTAACAAAACAGTTTCTTGGACTCAAGAATTTGTGAATCAAACTAATTAAAGGTTCAGACTGACTACTGAGACTAAACAAGCTAAATTAACAAACCAAAGACTGAGATTCAATAAATCTAGGAATAGTAAAATTTACCTAATTAGAACAAAAAAATATGAATGCTAGCGAAGTTTTAAGACGATATACATCAGGAGAGCTAGATTTTCAAGGCATGAATCTTAGAGGCATCTACCTAAATGGTGTCGATTTAATTGGCGTCAATTTAAGCAGTGCTGACCTCTGTAGTGCGAACTTAGCGATGTCGTACCTGAGCAGAATCAACCTTCAGCGCGCAAATTTAACTAATGCAAAGTTGTGCGGTGCTAACTTAAATCAGGCAAACTTAAGCGGAGCAAATTTGTCAGATGCAGACTTCCACGGAGCTACTTTGCAAGGTGCAGACTTTCGCAAAGCCAACATCTCTTTAGCAGTTTTCATCGATGCAAATTTGAGCGATGCAGATATGCGAGGCGTCAATTTGCAAGGTGCAGATTTGCGTGGAGCCTGCTTGCGTGGTGCAAATTTGCGCAAGGAGCAGCGACTTTTTGAGGGGGCAAATTTACGAGGTGCAAATTTACAAGGTGCTGATTTGCGTGGTGTCAATTTGCTAGGTGCAGATTTGACTAAAGCTAATCTTAGTCAAGCGAATTTGACTGAAGCATCTCTGCGGGAAACAAATCTAACTCAGGCGAATCTTAGCGAAGCTATTTTAGATGGCGCATTTTTGACTGAAGCAACTTTGGTAGAAACTAATTTTTCCTTCGCTGTAATGACAAATGCTAAGTTGGAAAGAGCTGTATTAATTGATGCTGAATTAGCTGGCGCTAACTTGCGGAGTGCATTTCTTCCTGATGTTAAGTTGAGCAATGCTAATTTAGTGATGGCTGACTTGAGTCGAGCTAATTTGGTGAGGGCTGATTTGAGTCGAGCTAATTTTAATCAGGCAAATTTGAGTGAGGCCGATTTGACTGATGCTTACCTGGCGCGAACAGATTTGCGGGAGGCAATTTTGCACCGCACAACCTTGACTAGGGCAGATTTGAGCACTGCTAATTTAGCAGGAGCTCAATTGCGCGGTACAATCATGCCTAATGGAGAAGTGCACGGGTAGTTGGGAATGGGGAATTGGAGAGTCTGATGTTAGTTTTTATATGAATTTCATCGGAATTAATATTAGTATTGATAATGATTTGATAACCAATCAAAATAGAAAATATCGCTGCGCCATCGGCAAAACAGTTGCCGGTTCGCAAATCAATAATTCTCCATCCGCCCTCACTTCATAGGTTTCTGGATCGACTTCCATGTGCGGCAAATAATCGTTGAGTTTCATATCTCTTTTACTAATTTGTCGCGTCCCGGAAACTGCTACAATTGACTTTTGCAAACCTAGCTGTGCGGCAATATCTCGATCGCACGCAGCCTGCGAAACAAACGTCAAACAAGTCGCCCCGATCGCACCGCCAAAACTCCCAAACATCGGCCGCATATGCACCGGCTGCGGCGTCGGAATGCTAGCGTTAGCATCTCCCATCTGTGAATAGGCGATCGCCCCTCCCTTAATCACCATCTCCGGTTTCACCCCAAAAAAAGCCGGCCTCCACAAACACAAATCCGCCAACTTCCCCTCTTCAATCGAACCAACATACTGACTAATTCCATGAGTAATCGCCGGATTAATTGTGTATTTAGCAATGTACCGCTTCGCCCGAAAATTATCATTATCTCCCTCTGTGGAACGGGCATCTTGCCCGTTCAAAATCCCTCTTTGCACCTTCATTTTATGAGCACTTTGCCAAGTCCGAATAATGACTTCCCCAACTCTTCCCATTGCCTGGGAGTCCGAAGAAATCATGCTAAAAGCACCTAAATCGTGCAATATATCTTCAGCAGCAATCGTTTCTCTTCTAATTCTCGATTCAGCAAAAGCCACATCTTCAGGAATACCCCGATCCAAATGGTGGCACACCATCAACATATCTAAATGTTCTTCCAAAGTATTGACAGTGTAAGGGCGAGTCGGGTTAGTTGACGAGGGCAAAACATTAGCTTGTCCGCAAACTTTGATAATATCCGGCGCGTGTCCACCGCCCGCACCTTCAGTGTGATAAGTATGAATTGCCCGATTCTTAAAAGCGGCAATTGTAGCTTCCACAAATCCTGATTCATTGAGAGTATCCGTGTGAATTGCAACTTGCACGTCGTACTCTTCAGCTACACTCAAACAAGTATCAATTGTTGCTGGTGTAGTCCCCCAATCTTCGTGGAGTTTCAAACCCATTGCACCGGCCAAGATTTGTTCCACTAATCCTTGAGGCTGACTGCTATTTCCTTTACCTAAAAACCCTAGATTGACTGGAAAAGCATCGGCTGCTTGCAGCATTCTGTACATATGCCAAGGCCCGGGAGTGCAAGTTGTGGCGTTAGTACCCGTTGCTGGGCCCGTACCGCCGCCGATCATTGTCGTGATGCCAGAGGCGATCGCCACTTCAATTTGTTGCGGACAAATAAAGTGAATGTGAGTGTCAATTCCCCCCGCAGTCAGAATCATACCTTCGCCGGCAATTACTTCTGTTCCGGGGCCAATAATAATATCTATTCTGTCTTGAATATAAGGATTTCCAGCTTTCCCAATTTTGTAAATTTTGCCTTCTTTAATCCCAACATCTGCCTTGACGATTCCCCACCAATCTAATATTAAAGCATTAGTAATTACCGTGTCAACAGCGCCGTCCGCATTAGAAATAGGCGACTGTCCCATGCCGTCGCGGATGACTTTACCGCCGCCGAATTTCACTTCATCGCCGTAGGTTGTGAAGTCTTTTTCAACTTCTATGAATAATTCGGTATCGGCTAACCGGACGCGATCGCCCACCGTCGGCCCAAAGGTTTCCGCGTAAGCGCGGCGATCCATTCTGTAACTCATATTAATTAGCTCCTGACTTGATTATTTGTTATTTTCGCAATATTGTTGATAATAGTCGAATTGTCTTTCATCCATCTAACATACCGTTCACTTTCCCATTAAAGCCGTAAACTTCACGACTTCCAACAAACGGTACTAATTGCACTTCTCTTTCATCTCCAGGTTCAAATCTAACTGCTGTACCTGCGGGAATATCCAACCGCATTCCTTTTGCTTGTTCTCGATTAAATTCTAAGGCTTCGTTCGCCTCGTAAAAGTGATAGTGGGAACCGATTTGAATGGGTCGATCACCCGTGTTTCCTACCATCAGCCGCACTGTTTCACGTCCTGCATTTAATTCTATTTCACCGTCTGAAACAATCATTTCTCCCGGAATCATATCTTTCTCCTGCGAGTTTATGGGGTTAAATATTTAACGAATTGGATCGTGTACTGTCACCAACTTAGTTCCGTCGGGAAAAGTCGCCTCCACCTGCACTTCATGCACCATTTCCGGTATCCCTTCCATCACATCTTCACGTGTCAGGAGAGTTGTGCCATAACTCATTAAATCGGCGACAGTGAGGCCATCTCTAGCTCCTTCTAAAAGGGCGGCAGAAATATACGCAACTGCTTCTGGATAGTTTAATTTTAAACCTCTTTGTCTCCGGCGCTCTGCTAACAGGGAGGCGGTGAAAATTAGCAGCTTGTCTTTTTCTTGGGGCGTGAGTTGCATTTTTATTCGGGTAAGTGCGATCGCATTATTGGTTCGAGTTCAACTATCAGCGGCGGTAAATCTATTGAAACTAAAATATGATCCTATTTTACCCAAACTCGGGGCAAACAGCAAGGGCGTTCTGAAAGAGACAAGCGCAATAAATCCCAAATGCCAACAAACCAGTCCCTAGCCGCAGCCGTGGATATACCGCAATATCGGCATACCAAACCGTTAGGAATACGAGTCACGCCGATGGTGGAGTTACCAGGATTAATTGTTGCTTCAGATGGCAAAGCTCGCACTTTTTCCAATAGTTCTGTGGTGATAGGTTCGCCAACCAAAGTGAGGGTAGCGACTACGGGTTTTCCTGCCAATCCGTGAGGACTTTCGAGCATTTTGTCGCCGCCTATGAGCAATTGTCTGTCAATCCACAAAGGACGGTTTTGCTGCCAAATCTCGGTGTGCGATCGCCATTTTCCCGACAAAAATTTTTCACCCCTGGCAGTGCGTCCAAAGCGCGTAATTTCCCATAGCAAAATACTCGCTTTTGGTGCTAATTCTACCCGCAAGTTTTGCTGATAAATTGCACCATCAAAAACAATTGTTTCCTGTGGTAGCCATTCTAAATTAGCACCTAGTTCTAGTTTAATGTCGATATTTTGTTGTGATTCTAACCTACTGCTACGGTAGATTTTACTAGCAGCAGCGCTGGTAATCAAGGCTTTGGCGTTGGGTTGGAGGTGAAAATTGCTCGAAAGCCGATCGCCCCCAACAACTCCCCCAGCCGTATGCAAGATGACGCTGTGACAAACCTCTTTTCCTTCAGGATAGAACGGGCGCTGCACTTTTAGTGGTGCTTGCATTTGATTTTGGATGATTTGAGTTGAGCCGTCCCGGTTAGCATAGACTAAATTTAGGCGGCCGTGCCATCCATTTTGAATGTTATTTGTAGGTTGTTTAGTCGAGTTTTGAATCACAGGTTTTTAGAATTAAAGAATAGACAATATCACAAATATACTATTACTCCCCGCTACCCAACATTCCGCCAGGGACTTAAGTCCCTGGCGGGCTATGACAAAAGGTAACAATAATACAAGATAGCAGATTATACTAATTAATATGCGTTTTAAATTATCCTCCCATGCCAGCCACCCCTGAAAGCCTCCAGAAATTCGTCACCTACTGCCAGCAACACATTACAGGCGATGAAAAAGGACAAGCACAGGTATTTTTAGACCGCTTCTTTCGGGCTTTCGGCCACGAGGGGGCATTAGAAGCAGGCGCAATCTATGAGGAACGCATCGAAAAAAGTAGCAAAAAAGGTCAAATGGGATTTGCTGATTTGGTGTGGAAAAAGCACGTGTTGATTGAAATGAAAAAGCGCGGAGAAGACTTGACTAAAAGAGAACACCGCACCCAAACAGAACGCTATTATATTCGCCTCAAAAAAGACGATCGCCCGCGCTACGTGATGATGTGCAATTTTGACGAATTTCACATTTACGATTTCGACCTTCAGCCGGATCAGCCTGTAGACATTATATCCCTAAAGCAATTGCCCGCGCGATCGCCCGCTTTTGCCTTCATGGAATCTACCAGCCGCCGCCCCATATTCAAAAACAACCAAGTCGAGATTACCGAAAAAGCTGCTAGCAGAATGGGAATGCTGCTGGAAATGTTAATTGAGCGCGGTAAAGAGCGCAAAGTTGCTAAATTTGATCGGTTTCAAGCACAGCGATTTGTGTTGCAGTGCGTCTTAGCAATGTTTGCCGAAGATAGGGGATTATTGCCGCCCGCACTGTTTACTCGCTGCGTCAAAGATTGTCTGGAGGGTGCAAGTTCTTACGATGTTTTGGGCGGCTTATTTCAAGCAATGAATCAGCAGGGAATTACCCCCGCAGGGCGTTATGAAGGAGTCGAGTATTTCAACGGCGGATTGTTTTCGGAAATACACCCGATCGAACTGCAACAGGGAGAGTTGAAAATATTAGAAGTTTGTGCGGAACAAAATTGGAGTCAGGTACGGCCTTCTATTTTTGGCAATATCTTTGAATCCGCTTTGAAAACAGATAAAAAACAGCGCCGCGCTTACGGGATTCACTTTACTACAGAGGGAGACATTCGCCGCATTGTTTTGCCCACAATTAGCTATTACTGGGAAGAGCGAATTAATGCTGCAAATACCGTAGCCGAACTGCAAAATTTGCACCGAGAATTAGGTCGCTATCGCGTCTTAGATCCGGCTTGCGGTTCTGGTAATTTTCTGTATGTAGCTTATCAAGAACTCAAGCAAGTTGAAAAGTTACTTTTAGATAAGCTAAACGAGTGCGACGGTACAAGAGGTTATATGAATTTAGTCACGCCGCAGCAATTTTACGGCATGGATATTAACTCGTTTGCGGTAGAGTTGGCGCGGGTGACGTTGATGATTGGGCGCAAGGTGGCGATCGACAATTTGGGATTGAAAGAACCTTCTCTGCCTTTAGATACTTTGGATAAAAATATTGTCTGTGCTGATGCTTTATTTACAGATTGGGTAAAGGCTGACGCGATTATCGGGAATCCCCCATTTTTAGGCGGAAAGCACATGAGAATTGCCCTGGGAGATGAATATATTGACCGCGTGTTTAAACGTTTTCCCGATGTGAAAGATTCGGTTGATTTTTGTGCTTATTGGTTTCGCATTGCTCACAATAATTTAGAACTAAATGGCCGGGCTGGTTTAGTTGCTACTAATTCAATTAGTCAAGGTAAAAGTCGTGCTGCTGCTTTAGATTATGTCGCGCAAAATGGCGGTCACATTTATGCGGCAGTTTCTACTCAGCCTTGGTCTGGTGAAGCTAAGGTTCATGTGAGTTTGATTAACTGGAGCAAGGAAAAGCCGAAAGTTTACTATTTAGATAATCTCGCGGTTTCCAGTATTAACTCTTCGCTGCAAGCTACGATTGATGTTTCTCAAGCTGCTAGGTTGTCAGCGAATTTAAATAAATGCTTTCAAGGTGTAATTCCGGTCGGAATGGGATTTATTGTTACTCAACAACAGGTTAATGATTGGATTAAAGAAGATCCTAAAAATCAAGAGGTTCTTAAACTTTTTTCAATGGGTGCAAATCTAGCAAAGAATCCTAACGGTATGCCGGAACGCTGGATTATTGACTTTAGCAATATGCCAATAGAAGAAGCTAGCAATTACGAACTACCACTAGAGCATATTAGGATTCATGTTAAACCTGAACGCGAGCAAAACCGCGAAGCTATTCTGCGAGAAAAGTGGTGGAGATTTAAGCGTACTAATCAAGGAATGAGAAAGGCGATCGCCCCTTTATCTCACTACTTTGCAGTTCCAGAGGTATCCAAATGGGCTGTTTTCGTTCCTTGCTCTTGTGAATGGCTGCCCGGAAATAAAACTAAAGTCGTTGTCTCTGATGATTTTTATGTTTTTGGCATCCTAACATCTAAAGTTCACCGAATTTGGATGCACGCTCAAAAATCAACTCTTAAAGGAGATATCGCATACACCCACAATACCTGCTTTGAAACTTTCCCTTTTCCCCAGACACCGACTCATCAATTAATAGAGGAAATTCGGGCAACTGCGGTGGAATTGCACGAATACCGCACTCAACAAATGTCAGCGAAACAGTGGGGAATTACTCAACTTTACAATAAGTTTTTTGAAGAACCAACAAGTCAGCTCTTTAAACTCCATGCTAAGCTCGATCGCCAATGTCATGCAGCTTACGGATTTACTGACAGTGACAATATCTTAGACCAATTGCTGGCATTAAATCTAGAACTAGCAGAAACCGAAAAACAAGGCGAGCCAATAGTTGGGCCTGCGGCCCCAAATTAAGAGACAATACTTAATCGCAATCTGAAAAATTTTATCGATTTCCTATCAAATTGTTGCCCAGGATCAAGGCAAAAGTGACATCCGTCCCCAAATAGGAAAGGGAACGGAATTTGCGATCGATTGGCGAGTTGCTGCCTAAAATACGATACACACCGATTCTCGATTTTTTTAAGAAGTTGAGAATCGGCGTGGATCGCACTTTTAACCTAGTTTTGATGGGGGCGGAGGGACTTGAACCCACACGACCGTTTCGGGTCAACGGATTTTAAGTCCGTAGCGTCTACCATTCCGCCACGCCCCCCTTTTGTGAAATTGCTGCGGGTTTTGAGCCATTCACAACAACAACCTTTGACTATACAGCCAAAACCCCAATTTACGCAACCCCTAATCGAAAATTTCCCAAAAGTCGCGCTGCATCTCCCGAAGCGGTACAATAGTTAACCAGCTAGCGGAGTGTGTCAGCCCACTTACCCTGTTATTTTTCCCTTAAACCAAATCTATGTATATTACCTTGCTGCTTTACGCCGTGTTGGCCGGAACCTACCTCCTGGTAGTACCCGCCGCTACCTACGCCTACCTGAACAGCCGCTGGTACGTGGCCACCTCTTTTGAGCGCGGCTTCATGTACTTCTTGATGTTCTTCTTCTTCCCAGGTATGTTGATCCTAGCTCCCTTTTTAAATTTTCGCCCCAAACGGCGGCAGATAGAAGCCTAAATGAGACGTATTGATGTAATTGGAATCTGTCTCGGCTTTTTTGTAGCAGGTGGGTTTGTCTACTTGCTGCTGCAATTCGCCGGACTTGACAGTATGAATGCAGGGATTTGGAGTCAGTTATTTTTGGTCGCCGGCTTGATTGGCTGGCTGGTGACTTATTTATTTCGGGCACTTACTCAAAGTATGACCTACAGCCAGCAACTGCAAGAGTACAAAGAAGCAGTCTTACAGAAGCGGCTGGATGAACTGACTCCCGAAGAATTAGCCAAACTTCAAGCCGAAATTGAGCAGGAAGAAAATAGTTAGTCATCAGTTATTAGTCCTGAGTTATTAGTCATTAGCAATAAACTGTGAAATAAGGGCTGCGGACTAAAAACTAAGGAAGAGGAATATTGACTACCAATTAATGACTAATGATAGATGACTAAGGGTGCATCTCTATGAGTACAAGGGCGAAGCATTTCGGCAGACAATTTGTTGGTGAGAACCAGAGATTTACTACCGAAATGCTTCGCCCCTACGAATATATTTGCACAAATGAGATGCACTAATGACCAATGACTAATGACCAATGACTAAGAACTAATGACTATTTCTAATTGTTTTGAGAAATTGCGCAAGAACAATCAATGTGCATTGATTCCTTTTATTACTGCTGGCGATCCAGATTTGGAGACAACGGCTAAAGCACTGCAAGTTTTGGATGATAACGGAGCAGATGCGATCGAGCTTGGCGTTCCTTATTCAGACCCACTAGCTGATGGGCCGGTGATTCAAGCCGCCGCTACCAGGGCCTTGCAGCGGGGGACGCGGTTAGATCCGGTGCTGGAAATGGTGGCGAAAGTTAGTCCGAATTTGCGATCGCCCATCATTCTTTTTACATACTACAACCCGATTTTGTACCGAGGTATAGAAACCTTCTTGCAGCAAATTAAAAGTGCCGGAGTTCAGGGATTGGTTGTACCAGATTTGCCCTTAGAAGAAGCCGACAGTCTCATCCAACCTGCCAACAAATTAGGGATTGAACTCACATTATTAGTTGCTCCGACAAGTCCCAAAAGCCGCATAGAAGCGATCGCTCGCGAGTCCCAAGGATTTATTTACTTGGTCAGCGTGACGGGGGTTACGGGAGTGCGCGAAGGCTTAGAAACGCGAGCCAAAGAGTTGCTGCAAGAACTCCGTAGCATCACCGACAAACCCATCGGCGTCGGGTTTGGTATCTCGAAACCCGAACACGCTCGCCAAGTGAAAGAATGGGGCGCAGATGCTGTGATTGTGGGCAGTGCTTTTGTCAAACGCTTGGCCCAAGGCACTCCCGAACAGGGTTTGGAAGCGATCGGCGAATTCTGCAAGAGTCTAAAAACAGCGATTCAAAATGCTTAGCAACTGTACAGATACTTTCAGCCATTAGACAGATGTGGGCGATCGCTATGTGCCACCACAATTACGATTAAAGACCTTGTTGTACTTGAGATTATACATCCCTTCCTTCTGGTTCCTGACTGGAAGGTTTTTTTTGAGCTTAAAACGCCAAACATTTCAACGCAATGCGCGCACGGAAAACCAAACAGCCATATAGGGAAACGGCAAGCCCTAAGTCCGGCGCTGGGTACGGCGCGGGGTGCTGCAACTTTTAATAATTGGTAAAACATTGAGGAGCGTCCATTCCTTCTTCCTTCTTCCTTCTTCTATAACTTGAGGAATCTAACTTGAGATAGATGAAAATATCCTGTTTATATTCGTATAATAAAAAAATTGTTTAAGTCCTTAATTTTGTAATGCTAGCCACCTACAAAAATATCAGACATTTGAGCAATTCACAATAGATAAGGAGCATTTTTATGAACAGACTAATTGCATTTCTGAAAAAAATTCGAGCCGTACAAATTTTAACAGTGTTTCTGGCTGGAATTTTAGTATTAGTGAGTACGGCCTGCAGCCGCCCTGACGTGACGGCAGGAAAAACTGATGGGATGACTGGAAAAACCGCAGACCAAATTAGAGAAGAAGTGCCTTCCGGGGCTGTAACTTCCGAATACAAAGGCGGGCAGAATCAATATAGCGATGTCGATCCCAGAACCCCAAATGTTACAGCAACAGAAGCAAAAGCTCAGCTTCTGAAAGACCAAGCGCAGCAAAGAATAGACACGAAATCTAGCAGCGATGTGCGCGAAAACGTGCGGCGGGTAGGGGAGGACGCGCCTGACAAACTAGACCAAATTGGCAAAAAGGTGAAGGACGATGCTCGCACGGCTCAGCGCAAAGCTGATGACTTTGGCGACAAAACCAAAAAAGGGTTTGCTAATCTTAAAGAAAACACTCGCGAAGGCTTGAAGGGAGCAAAAGATATTGTGAAAGAAGCCACCGAGGGAGCAAAAGAAAGAGCAGCAGAGGGTACTGAGTCTCTGAGATACAATACCAGCGGCGGCCAAGAAAATGTCAAAGATGCAGCGCGCAATGTAAAATACAAAGCTGAAGATGTCTCGGATAAGGTTCGCGCGAAAGTGAATCGAGATATTGACAAAACTCAACGAGCGGCAGACAGAGCGGCAGACGCGATCAACTAATCTCACATAACGCTATTTCCTGCTTTCAAAGCTACAGTCTGACAGGGGTTAAAACCCCTGTCTCATAGCTGGGCTTTGTCGCTTGTAGACTGCATATTACGATTTGATTCGGTTTTAATCGAAGGAAGGCTATTAGCCCAGACGATAGAGTGCAGGGTGGGTTTCAGCAGAATGAAACAGGCGGCACTTTTTTAGGTGGAGACTTGAGCGCTACTGATTTTTCGGATTATTGATCATTTCTATAGATTGTATTTTGATTTTTTGAGGTCGCAATTTTTTACATTGAGTAGCGGAAATTTGGGTGATCGAGCTATATTAAATTCACTTAATTAAACATTGTATTTCTTAAAACACTATACTGCCGTGTTCCTACTGTCCTTGGCATTCATTTAACCGCATTGGAGATTAAACGCAGCAATTTATACGTAAGTAGAAGGCTCTAATCCCGATCGCCCTAGTATAAAATATTGTTCCTTAATAGATCGGTGGAATTTTTGCCCGACCGATCGCAAATACTGCTGTTTATGCCCTAAGATAGATACACTAACTTTTTCAAGTTAATGTCTGGGTTGAGGTTCGCTGAAATGAATGCAACAGTAAATGTAGTAAATTTGACTGCGGTAATGCTTGGAGAGCGCTCGATCGCCCAATTGTACACCGATTCTGTAACGGCGAGCCCGAAAAACCTGCAACTCGCAGCTAAAATGCTCAAACGTACATCCTCCTCGCGGAGGATTTCCGGGACGCGGTGCTGCCCAAATACGATCGAGTTGCATCAGCCGCCGTTAATTGCATCGCTCGAAATAGCCCTCAAGCGAACAGACATCCAAAGGCGGACTCGAACCAAATCCAGTTATTTACAAATAGATGAAATCTGGCAATATTTGAATTGATTTTGACTGTCATCGGCTAAATTTAGCAGCATAAAATTCCGCCCAAACAGGCGCCGAATTCGCGATATATTCGAGCCGCAATCCGCAGCAGATCGACAGGGGGATGCAAGCAAACCTTATTTGAAAAATAGTGTTTCGATGCTAGTAACGATGATGCACGACTTTTACGATGCGCTGGCCCATTTGGCAATTTATGCCGGTGCCGCACCGACGGAGCGCAAGCAAATCCTGAAGCGCGTTGGAGAAAGTAAGAAAAAACTTAAAGAATGCGCTCAGCATACCCCGATCGATTACCAGCACAAGTTCGATCTGGTTGAGGCAGAATGGCTCCGGGTTTTGGGGAAGAAAGCAGAAGCAATGGAACTGTACGATCGAGCTATTGCCGGAGCTAAAGCTAACGAATATTTGAATGAAGAAGCTCTTGCTTGCGAACTCGCTGCTAAGTTTTACCTGTCATGGGGAAGAGAAAAAATTGCCCGAATCTACATGATAGATGCCTATAATTGCTACGTCCGCTGGGGAGAGCGAGCCAAAATTGACGACTTAGAAAAACGCTATTCTCAATTGTTGGAACCGATTTTGCAGCCAGCAAAACTCGCTGCAAATTTATTAGCAAATTTCGCAACACCAGCTAACCAAAATCAATCGGTGTATCCATCCATTCTGCCATCCATTTATCCGTCTGTGTCGGCGAGCGTCTCGGATTTCGGCAATTTTTCAACTCTGCTAAAAGCTTGTCAAGCGCTATCTAGTGAAAGAGAGCTCGATCGACTGATTGCCACACTGATGCAACTGGCGATGAGCAATACAAAAGCTGATAAAGTAGTGCTGATTTTGCCTCGCGGCGATCGATGGGAAATCGCTTCTACGAGCGCGATCGACAATTCGGGCGTGCAGCGGGCGATCGGCTTATCATCCGCAACACTCGATGAAAACAGCGACATCTTGCCCCTGAAAATTGTTGACTGCGTTAAAAGCTTGTTAAAACCTGTAATTATGCGGGACATCGCTCAAAAATGCGATTGGGATTCCGACTCCTACATCCTCAAATACCAGCCGCAGAGCCTGTTGTGTTGGCCAATTCTCGATCGGGGTAACTTAGTCGGTATTCTGTATCTGGAAAATAGATTAACCCCAGGAGTTTTTACGGGCGATCGCCTGCAACTCCTCAATCTCCTGTGTTCCCAAGCCGGCATCTGTTTGCAAAATGCTTTGCTATATAAAAAATCTCAGGATTACAGCCAACAATTAGAGCGATCGCTAGAAAAATTCAGCCGAACCGAAGCTCAGCTTGCCCAGCAGAAACAAATGCTGCAAGCGATTATTGATGTCGCTCCGATTTGGATTTGGATGATTAATCCCAGGGGTAAAGTACAGTTTTTTAACAATACACTTTGTCAAGATTTGGGCGTGTCTCTGAGCGCTTTTTTAGCTGTCGATCATTACAAAGATATACTGGGGGAGAATGCAGCGGGCTGTCTGGTTTCAGATGCCGCCTGCCTTGCCCAAGATTTGCCGCATTACTCCAGCGAAACTCTCAGACTTGTGGACGGCCAACTACACTATTTAGAAATCACGAAAGTGCAGTTAAAAAATTCCCAGGGCGAGACGATTGGGATTATTGGTTTGGGCGTTGATGCCACAGAGCGCAAGCGAGCCGCAGAACTTTTGCAAGATCAAAATCAACAGCTAGAACAAACTTTAAAAAATTTACAGCAAGCGCAACTGCAAATCGTGCAAAGCGAGAAAATGTCGGCTTTGGGTAATTTAGTTGCCGGAGTCGCCCACGAAATCAACAATCCAATTGGTTTTATTTCGGGCAATTTAAACGAAGCTAAAAAAAGTTTTGCAGATGTTATAGAACACTTAGAATTGTATCGCTCCGATGCACCGAAATCGGAAATTGCCGACCACGCCGAAGAGATAGACCTCGATTATCTGTTGGAAGATTTACCGCAGATGATTGATTCAATGCAAGTCGGGTGCGATCGCATTTGCAGCATCAGCACCAGTTTGCGTACCTTTTCCCGAGGCGACAAAGACTACAAAGTCTCTTTTAATATTCACGACGGGATTGATAGCGCTATTTTAATTTTGAAACACCGCCTCAAAGCAAACGAACAGCGTCCGCCGATTGAAGTGATGACTAAATACGGCAATCTCCCTAAAATCGAATGTTTTCCCGGTCAATTGAATCAAGTTTTCATGAATCTGCTGGCAAATGCGATCGATGCTTTAGAAGAGTCAAATCAAGGACGCAGTTTTAACGAAATTGCGGTCAATCCTAACCGCATCACGATTTGCACTGATCTAGTTGGCGAAGGACACATTAAAATTAAACTTGCTGATAACGGTACCGGGATGAAAGAAAAAGTGAAACAGCATATATTCGACCATTTGTTCACGACGAAAGGTGTCGGGAAAGGAACAGGATTGGGTTTGGCAATTGTCCGTCAGATTGCGGTTGAAAAACACGGCGGAAGCATTGATGTGATGTCGGAACCCGGAATTGGGACTGAGTTTGCGATCGTTTTGCCGGTGAAGGGATAAATTTTAATTAAAATCAAATGTTTTTTGGGCGAGTTCGTGATAGTATCAATTGCTAACGCAATTGATATAACATCTAATTTTACCAGTCTATTTTACTGGGGAGTCTTTTAAATGCCCTACAGCCAATTTAGGCTCGAACAAATCAAGTCAGAATTTGGAATAACTCTCTCGGAACAATTCGGACTTTTTGCAGAGATTCCCGAGGCTACCTACAGCCAGTTTTTATCAGAAACCCTAGAGTACAATATTCCGTTAGCTCTGGCAATTAATTCGGAAAAATCTAGGTCTGAAATGATTGTAGTGCCAATTTTGATTGAACTCAGAAAACAATTTGACAATCGAATAGGTTTATTTTCAGGTAAAGACTTTACGGTAGATAGCCTGAGAGGTTTAAATGGATTTTGCGATTTCCTGATTAGCAAATCGCCCGAACAGCTAATTATCGAAGCGCCGGTTATTGCTTTAGTCGAAGCCAAAAATGATAATATAGAATCGGGTTTGGCTCAATGTATGGCTGAAACGATCGCAGCTCAGTTATTTAACCAACAAAAAGGCAATGAAATTAAGAAAGTTTACGGAGTGGTGACGACTGGCAGCCTCTGGAAATTTATGCAGCTAGAAGATCAAACTATCTCGATCGATCTAAATGAGTATTTTGTCGGCAATCTGGGAAAAATAATCGGTATTTTGAGAAGTTTCATAGAATAGCACTGTACACAAGGCTTGTAGTGAGGACTTTAGTCCTTCTATGGATGCGGACTGAAGTCCTCACTACAAACCTTTTCTAATTTAATCACTCGGTAAACTCAATTTCATTACCTGTCCCACTGATACCTCGTGCTTGTGCGTCGCTACCACCACCGCACCTGCTAATCGCGGATCGTAACATCCAACCCAAGCCGCAGGATGACATTCGTGTACTAAATACCCGTACAGCCAAATTGCTCCTCTACCTTCTATGACAATTCCTTGGCTGAATTCCACGTCTTGAGGAAGTTTCAAACCTGGTAAATCATCGGGTGTGATAATGCCGTCTTGAGTTGTAATTCGCAAGCGCAAATGTTGGTAAGCTAAACCGTCTTGAGTTTGATTGGGGATTATTTTTAATTCAATCGGATTCATTGAATGCACAAATGTTGAATGTTTTTACAGAATCATATCATGTCCGATAGTAATGGGCGGGGGCGGGTTTATTGTATTGTAGATTATGGGCAATTATTGTTGGTGAACCCGCCCCTACAAAATTTAACCTCATACAAGTCGGAGTTACGGTAAATTGGGAATTCGATCGCCTACTTTGAGTCCCAATTCGGCAGCCCTTCCGCCTCTGAGTTCGATTACTCCGTCAACGGGGACATCCGGGCCGTAGTTGGGGCAAGTCTCGCTAAAACACGGCGGTACGTTGGGAATTATTGCCTGCACGACGCCTTCCCGCAGAAAAACCATATCGAGCTCGATTAATACGTTTCTCATCCAAAAACGCACATTTCGCGCGGGGGCGATCGGGAAAAGCATTCCCCTGTCATCCGGCAATTCTGTGCGAAACATCAAGCCGATAGCTTGTTCTTCGGGAGTTTTCGCAACTTCCAATCCGAGCGCGCGATCGCCTACAATTGTATTAACCGAAATTGGCAAAATCTGACCGCTATCTATTCCACCAAACAGCGATATAAAGCTTGATTCAGTCAAATTAGGTCTTCCCGAAACAACTCCCAAATAATTGCCAGAATTTTTATCCTGCATAACAGTTTGGTTATCAAAAACAGAAATATTTAAATCGCTAAATTTCATGCCTTCTGTTAAGACAATTTTATCATTGCCGTCGCCAAAATCTGTAATTATATCGGCTTCACTAATAGTAGATGCGACAGAGGTTCGATCCATTACAAATAAATCATCTCCCGCGCCTCCTGTCAAGATATCCATGCCTTCGCCACCGACGAGCAAATCGCTACCCCGATCGCCAAACATCCAATCATCGCCTTGTCCTCCGTAGATTGTATCGCTTCCCTGACCTCCTGAGAGCGTATCAGCGCCTTCATTTCCTGCCAGCAAATCATTGTCCCGATCGCCAAAAATTAGGTCATTTCCCCCCAAACCTTGAATAGTATCATTACCCGCAAATCCTCTAATCGTATCGCTGCTGGGGGTTCCTAGGAGAAAATCGAAGCCGAAAGTACCACCGATGTTAACCATTTTGTGTTTAATAAAAGGAAGCTTTGGCGATCGGCATCCGCCAACCAGTACCAAAAGCTCGATCGCTAATTTTTAAACCCGGGGCTGCTTGTCGCCGTTTAAACTCCGATTGCCTGACTAATTTTACCACACGTTTAACCACCACTTCATCGTGTCCCGCAGCGACAATTTGTGCGACAGATTCGTGATGTTCGATCAATCGTTGCAAGATGTCATCCAAAACATCATAAGCAGGCAAAGAATCTTGGTCAACCTGCCCCGGTTTCAGTTCGGCACTAGGCGCTTTACTGATAATATTACCGGGAATTATCTCGTTCCCAAAGAGCGGGGACAGGGGCATAGCCCCCTCTACAGACTCGTTCCCAGGCTCTGCCTGGGAACGCATATCTAGAGGCTCTGCCTCATCTTTCCCCTTCCGAATCCCCCCAGAATTCAACCATTCACAGAGCGAATAAACCCGAGTTTTCGGCACATCAGAAATCACCGCCAATCCCCCATTCATATCGCCGTAGAGAGTGCAGTAACCCACCGACATTTCCGACTTGTTGCCCGTCGAAAGCAGCAAATGTCCGAACTTATTAGAAATTGCCATCAACAGATTGCCTCGAATGCGGGATTGAATATTTTCCTCGGCAATCCCGAAAGTTGTATTGGCGAACAAATCGGCGAGAGTGCGATCGTAGGTTTTCATCAAATCGCCGATCGGCAACATTTCGATCGCGATGCCCAGATTTCGGGCTAATTCCAAAGCATCATTAACCGAATGATCCGAACTGTAAGGAGAAGGCATCAGCACGCCCAAGACATTTTCGGACCCGATCGCACAACTAGCGATCGTCGCCACCAAGGCCGAATCTATCCCGCCACTCAAACCGAGTACAACCTTAGAAAAACCGCATTTACGAATATAATCTCGCACTCCCAAAACCAAAGCAGCCCAAATTTCTGCATCTCCGAATTGCGGTTCAAAACTTAAATCTGTTTTTGTTGTGGAACGGGCATCTTGCCCGTTCCCGCTAGTAACTAAATCTTGCTTAACTGCGTCATATTCCACAACCCCAAAATCAGTTTCAAAAGCAGCCAATACCTGAATCAAATCGCCCTTGCGATTCACAGCAAAACTGCTACCGTCAAAAATAATATCATCATTTCCCCCTACCTGATTAGCGTAAACAATCGGTATCCCGCAGCGGATCGCACTGTGCTGCAACATCGCCGATCGCACTCCGCGCTTCCCCACAGAATAAGGCGATGCCGACAAATTCACCACCAAATCTACGCCCAATTTTGCCAAATCTGAAATAGGATCGCCCGCATAACTGCGTTTACCCCAAAACTCCTCATTATTCCACAAATCCTCACAAATTGTCACGCCGATTTTGACTTCGCCAAGAGTCAAATAACTGCTATTTTCTCCCGGTTCAAAATATCTATCTTCATCAAATACATCATAAGTCGGCAACAGCCGTTTATTGAAAACTTGTTTAACAGCGCCATTTTGCAATAAAACAGCGCTGTTGAACAATGATTTTCCGCCTAGTTTCACACCATCAGTATTCGGTACGATAGTGCCGACTACGACGGCCAACTCCGGCGGCAAAACTTGCGCCAATTGCTGCAACTGTGCGCCTGCGGCTGCAATGAAACTCGGATCGATTAACAAATCGCGCGGCGGATAACCGATTAGGGAAAGTTCCGGTGTTAGCAATAAATTTGCGCCCTCAACAGTCGCTTTTTTCGCAGCCTCCAGAATTAGGTTGGAGTTGCCAGAGATATCACCAATAGTAGGGTTGAGTTGTGCGATCGCAATTTTCATATCACCAAATCACCTCATAAATATTGCTAACAGTCCGCCCGTGCGGACTCAATTTCCTCTAGTCCTAGATTTGAATATAGGGAAACATTACTCAGATTTGTAATGTTTCAACTCTTCCTCAATATAATAATTTACCAAATCCCGGTAAATATTTTCAACCACATCAGGATTCAAACCCGATTCTAAAGCCCACTCGCGCCGCTGCTGTAACATAGCATGAAAGCGATCGGGCGCTCTAACACTAGCTTCACTCGTTTTGAACCTGGCCGCCGCGATGACATATTGAAATCTCTTACTCAAAGCATCGATCACTTCTCGATCGATGATATCAATTTCCTCGCGAACTTCGTGAATATTAGCACATTCATCAGGGTCTTTCATCTGCGGCACTCCTTAATAACTTCTCTTCTCATGTTACTAAATTGATCCCCGAATGTCATCCAAGGAACAGTTAGATAAACACCAGTGGCTTATTTTTGAAAGGAGCAAAAGCTGCCGCATCAAAGCGATACAAACTAGCAGGGCGGCCAGCCCCCCGCGAAACCTTAACCCCGGCATCGCACAAAAAACCCAATTTCAACAATCGGGCTCTAAAATTGGAATAATCCGAAAAATTTTCCCCCAAAATAGTCGTATAAAGTTGATACAAATCGCTCAAAGTAAAAAGCTCCGGCAAAACTTCAAAAGCTACCGGGCTGTATTCAAGTTTGTTGCGCAGTCGGCGGTATCCGTATTCCAGAATTTGATTGTGATCGAAGGCCAACTTAGGAACTTGTTGCACGGGATACCAAGCAATGCCACCGACGCGGTGGCTGACACCTGCAACTACACTCCCAGCAATTAATTCAGCTTCTTCAAACCGCACTAAAGCAAAATAACTCACCGAAAGATAGCGATCGCCCCTGGTAAATTCCCGAGGATCGCGCCCGGGTTCTCCGAAAGTATACAATTGCTCCAGATACAAGTTTTCCACCCGAATTTTCTCAGACAAAATCCGGTAAGCCGCTTTTTCCAGAGACTCTCCGTGTCGCACCAAAGTACCGGGAAGACTCCAAGAATCGATAAACGGTTCGTCTTGCCGCATCACTAACAATACCAACAAGCGGTTCTGCACCGTATCGACAGAGAAAATAACATTATCTACTCCTACTTTAAAGTCAGCTAATGAGCAACTTTCGCTCTTTTTTGTGCCTCGTGCCATGCGTACAAATGCTCCCTATTGATGTAATCTTCGATGGTCGGAGTCAGAACCTCCGTGTCTCCTGTTTCGCGATAGGAAGTAGAAGAAACATTGGGAGCACTTAAAGAGGCGATCGCCACCTCTGCACCCATGCGCCTCAACTCCCACAAATCTAACTGTTCTGACGGATAACCCGGTCGCGGTACTATTAGCAAATCCACTTGTGTTAGCAATTGTTCAAATTTGTACCAACGAGAAAGTTGTGTCACCAAGTCGGAACCTATTACCATCGTCAACTCTGCATCCGGCCACTGCAATTTTGCTTGTTCTACAGTTTCTAGCGTCCTCGGACTGCTAAGTTCTGGATGCAAGCAAAGATTGTGTCTCGGCGAATTAATTTCTTGAATGATTAACAGCAGCATTGCCGATCGATGTTGTAGCGATGTCTGGTGCGACTTAAAAGGATTGTCCGACGCCCAAACTGCTACTCCATCAAAATGCTGAGAAAGCCAACTCAAGATTGTTTTATGTCCTGCTGTCGGCGGATCGGCACTAGTTCCAAACAAGGCAATTTTTTGCATAAGTAATTGGGAATTGTTGACTGTTAACTGTGAACTATTGACTGTTGACGGTTGACAACTAACAACTATCAACTGACAACTGTTAACTAACAACTGACTACTGACTTTTTTGAGTCTTTTTTGTAAGACTCTGCAAACCTGTAGAAATTTCCACAGGTAGAGAAATCGGGTTATTTAGTTGGCGAGTTTCTGCCGACAGACTGGCAACAGAAGCAGCAGTTAGTTTAGCAATATCCTCCAAACTCTCTGGTTGCTGCACTCGTTTGCCCCCGTGAAAAACTAATTTCATTAATGGTATAGAATCACAATTATGCAGAGTTTCTTCTGCCAATCCCAAACAATCTCTCAGAATTTGCCCATCTTTTAGATATCTAAAAATTTGCTTTCGTCCCGGATATGTTACCTTGTCGCTTGCCTCCTTCATCACTGGAATCCCGTCAATGTCCACCAACTTATAAACACCGTTGATCGGCGAACCGCTGACCAACTTTGTCCCCAAACCGTAACCGTCAATGCAAGCGCCATCACTTTTTAATTTAGCAATTTTCCACTCGTCCAAATCGCCGCTAGCAAAAATTGGAACGCCCGGTAGGATCGATCGCACTTCCCGAGACAGCGCTGCCAAATCCCCCGAATCCAGCCGCACGCCTTCCAACTGCAATTCACCGCTATTTACTTGATCGGCCAACATCCGCGCCGCCGCCACAGTATCATAAGTATCAATCAGCAGCGGCGCTCCCGGAAAATAGCGGTGAAAAGCTGCAAACGCTTGAGTCTCGCTACCTTCAAGAGCAGCCACAGCCATTACCAAAGCATGGGCGATCGTCCCAACAGGTTTGCGCCCCAATTTCAAAGCAGCCAAAACATTAGAAGTTCCATCAAACCCAGCAGCCAAAGCCGCCCTAGCCGCCCACACAGCAGCCTGGGGCCCAAAAGCCCGGCGCGTCCCAAATTCCAGCAACTTAGCCTCCGGGCCCGCCACATCCCGCAGCCTAGCCGATCGCGTCGCAATCAAAGTTTGATAATTGATCGTATTCAACAAATAAGTTTCCACCAACTGAGCCTGCCACAGAGGAGCCTCAATCCGCAGCAGAGGCTCATTGGCAAACACCGCAGTCCCCTCCGACACCGCCCAAACATCCCCAGTAAAGCGAGCTGTGGCGAGTAAACTCCAAAATCGCTCCGGGGCGCCAGCAAAAATCCCGGTGGACTGCAAAGCCTGAATTTGCGCCGGAGAAAAGCGAAATTTCTCCAGATAGTCGAGAACTTGCGCCAAACCCATGGCGATCGCATAACCAAAATCATCTGGTAGCCTGCGGGCGAACAGTTCAAAACTCGCAGGGCGATCGTCAAGCCCTTCCCCAACATAACAAGCCGCCATCGTTAGCTGGTAGAGGTCGGTTAAAAGGCTGTAGTCTGCTGCGGAAACGGTCAGTTCCCGATCTTCTAAGATTTCCTTAAAACCTGTCAGGTGCAGGCTTTCCGTCGCAGTTTTCATCAAAAAAACCTCGGACAAACTTATTTGTCTTAATTATAGTTACTAACACCATATCTTTTTGTAAATATTTGATTAAGATTGCTGAGATAGTCTAAATATTTCGTGACTTACGCCCTTGCGCAAAGGGTTTAAGGTGAATTCCTGGGTTAACATTATGGTGCAATCAATATAAATAGCCAATTTAACGATCCCACACACTCTATCTGTGGGGCTAGCACTGCGCACCTTACCACTACCAATAATGAGGTAGACAATTGTTTGGCCTTAGTCTTAACAAAAATATTTCGTTATAGCTTTTGAACAGAGTTAAAAAACCCGGTTTCTTGGCGTCGCGACTGCTTTGGTTGAGGCTGAATAAATCTACTAGCAAACTGTGTCGATCGCCCAAAAAAGCACAATTTGTAAAACCTTCAGCTTGCTTCGATGTTGCAGACTAATAAGTAATTCAAATAAATATTGCTAAAACCATCCAAAGTCAAAAAATAAGAGTAATATCAGAAGTATCAGAACCCAGATAAAAGAGGCAGATTCTATGAATCTTTCTAAATCTTTGGCAAACGCGATGCGTTACGTTTCAGAAGCAGCCCTGCGGATTTTTAGCCCCAGCGATGACGACTATCCAAATAGTGGAGTTCAACCTTTTGAAGGTAAAGTTTCCAAGAATTCTAAATCGAAAGAATAAGCAGCTCTTCAGTGAGTTTGTAGGTATAGGTTTGTAGTGAGGACTAAAGTCCTCACTTTTTTATGAAGACTAAAGTCCAATGGCACTGAAAAAGGCTTAATTACACCCGCAGTTTAGCTTTCAAGACAGAGCGAGGTTCCTGCATTCGAGGATACGG
>ENA-OBIO01000239-OBIO01000239.1-metagenomes-genome-assembly--contig:-NODE-239-length-33516-cov-22.381_pt1 | contig 33516 bp, 30 predicted proteins | sample MGYA00153383_OBIO01 | MGnify analysis MGYA00153383 | reverse complement strand
CGATCGGATGTGGCATTTGCTTGCAATAGCTCCGGCACCACCATTCGCATCGGCACCAGATTGACGGGAGACGCAAACGGGAAATTCACCTTCAAGGCATTGGCAATCCAGGTGCTCACGGGTCCAATGCGATAGACCACCACCTGCGGCACGTTGAACAATGCAATTTCAAGATTAATCGTGCCGGATTTTGTAATGGCCAAATCCGCCGCCGCAATCGCCATTTGGCCGTCCTCTTTCGGAATTAACCGAGCCTTCAACCCATAGCTCTCGATCGCACGCTCCATAGCTTCTCGGAACCGATCGAGGGCTAGAGGAATGTAGAACGTGACGTTAGGAACTTGGTCCTGGATATTCTTTGCGGCTTCAAAAATGCGCGGCAGTAGCAGCTTCAGTTCTTGCCTGCGGGAAGCCGGGGACAGGACAATGATTTGCTCGTCAGGCAAAATCCCAAAGTACGATCGGGCCGTCTCGCGAGTCGGTGCGCCTTGGAGCCGATCGACTAGGGGATGGCCGATCCAGGTGACGCTAGCGCCTTTGGATTCGTAGTAGCGTGCTTCTTCGGGAAAGACGGCGAGCAGGCGATCGGTGAGGGCTACAATTTGGTGCGCATTGTTGTCATTGAGCGACCAGACCCATTCCTGGGGCGCAATGTAATAGACGATCGGGACGTCCGGGAACCGTTTACGAATAAACTTTCCCATACCAACATTGGCACCCACGTAATCGATCAGAATCACCAGATCGGGTGGAAACTTTTCCAATTCGCGCTTAGCTTGGTGCTGCATTTTTAAAGTCGGAATCACGTAGGGCAACGCTTCCGCTAACCCAAAGGACGAGAGTGCAATGGTGTTGCCGAGCAATGTTGCTCCAGCCTCTTCCATACGATCGCCCCCCAACGCCACAACGTCTAGATCAAACCCCTGTGCCCGCGCAAATCTCAAGAGTGCCGCCGTCAGTAATGATCCTTGGAGATCGCCTGAGACTTCTCCCGTACTGATAAAAATTCGTTTAAAAGATTGGGCCTGCATACCCTGATTCACAAATGCCTCACTCATTAGCCTCGACCCGAGATTAAACCGCGTCGCCCTGGAAGTTGAGAGCGGCGAATAAAATGACTAAGATGCTGAACATAATTATTGTCATAGCGCTGCTCTAGTTTCTCCATGGCCTCCGCAAAGGTCATCTCCGATCGATACAGAAGTTTAAACGCTAGCTTCAACGCCTGCAAATCCATCGTATCCAACCCCGCCCTCTGAAGCCCCACGCTATTGAGCGATCGGACCCGAGGCGGATTGCCCTCGACCATCATGAACGGCGGCACGTCTCGATCGATTCGGGTCATGCCGCCGACCATCGACAGTCGGCCAATGCGGACAAACTGATGAACGCCCAAAACGCCGCTGATTCGCGCCCCCGACTCTACATGGACATGCCCCGCCATAGACACTGAATTTGCAATAATAACGTGGTCCTCGATGACGCAATTATGACCGACATGGGTGTAGGCCATGATCATATTATTGTTGCCAATGAGGGTGATTTCGTCCCCTCGGGTGGGACGATGAATCGTAACGTATTCGCGGATTTGATTACTATTCCCAATGCGAACCGGACCCATTGATCCGTCGTATTTGAGATCCTGCGGTTCGAGTCCGATCGCCGCTCCTGGAAAGAGCTGATTCCGCTCGCCAATGTGGGTATCTCCATCGAGGACCACATGGGGTCCAATAACAGTACCTGCCCCCACTTTGACCTTCGAACCAATAACAGCGTAGGCTCCGACTTGGACGGTCGGATGAAGTTCAGCGCCAGATGTGATAACAGCAGTCGGATGAATCAGGAGAGTGGCCATAGAAGCTATCGCAGGATAATAAAGCCTGGGGACGATCAGGTGCAAGGCACGGCGCTATCGCAACTCCAATGTGGGACGATCGTTTCCGAGGGGGTGAGTGATTAAGGGTGTGTGTGGGAGCGATTGCGAAGGAGATTACAGACAATTAGAGCACAGAGTTTCCTCCATAAAACGTGCGCTATTCAACGAGAGCGAACATTAATTCACCTTCAACGGCCAATTGTCCTTCGACTTCTGCTCGTCCCCGCATCTTTCCAAAACGACGGCCTTTAATGGACAACAGTTCCACGGTTATTACCAGTTGATCACCTGGCACAACCGGACGTCGAAACCGCACCTTGTCGATCCCCGCGAACATGAACAGTCCTTCAGGGACATCGGGCATTTGCCGCAACAACACGCCGCCGACCTGTGCCATGGCTTCCACCATCAGCACCCCCGGCATAATGGGACGCCCTGGGAAATGACCCTGAAACTGAGGTTCATTGAAGCTGACGTTTTTGAGGCCCACAATGCTCTTCCCCGGCACAAAATCAATGATGCGATCGACTAAAGCAAAGGGATAGCGATGGGGCAGCATCTGTTGAATTTCTTCAGCAGAGAAGGTGGTTTTGCGGGGAGCTGTATCAGGAGCCGTATCGAGGGCTGTGTCGGGAACGGTGTCGAAGATCGTTTGAGTCATGGGGACGGTTTATATCTCAAAATCAGGGGTTGGCTCAGAGGGCGAAGCACCGAGAAGCTGTCGAGCAAGTTGGGTATGCAGGCGATGGCTGGCTTTGTAGGCCATGTAATGGGCGATCGGAAGGGGACGAACTAAGCTCAAATCACCGATTAAGTCTAAAAGTTTATGACGAACGGGTTCATTTGGAAATCTCAGCGGAGGATTAATCCAGCCATCGGGCGCGCACACTAATGCATTATCTAGACTCCCGCCTTTGATCAGTCCATTGCTCCGAAGCTGATCGATTTGGTGGGCGAGGCCAAAGGTGCGCGCGGGGGCGATCGCCGTCCCAAAGGATTCGACGTGCGGTGCCCAACTGTGCCACTGATTGCCAATGGCCTCAAGATCAAAGTCAATACCATAGCTAAAGCGCAATTCGGGTGACGGGATAGCCGCAACAAAGCTATCGCCGTCGCGCACCCAAAGGGGATCTTGCAGGCTCGGCGGGGAGGCGAGGCCGTTGGATTCGGCTTGATCCTGAAGCCCTGCGGCTTCGATCGCCTTCACCCATTCGATCGCCGATCCATCTAGGAGCGGCACCTCTGGGCCATCAATCTCAAGGCGGGCATTGGTGATACCCAGCGCCCAAAGCGAGGCCAGAAGGTGCTCGACGGTGCGAACTTGAGCATCTGGCGTCACTAGCTCCGTTGAAAGCAGAGTTTGCTGCACGACCATGACGGTGGCTGGAACCTCAGGTTGCCCTGGCAAGTCCGTCCGCACAAAGTATAATCCAACTCCTAGAGGCGCTGGCGCGATCGTCACGGTTGACGTTCGTCCACTGTGTAACCCTACGCCTTTACAGGTTGCAGGTTGGGCCACTGTCTTTCCCATTAGAAGCGCTCACCGATGCCGAAGTGAAAGCGACCTTGACCGCGATCGCCGAAGCCGTAGTCAATGCGAATCGGACCCAAAGGCGACTGAATCCGCAGCCCTAACCCATACCCGAAACCGCTACCCGGTTTTCCACGCAGTCCGGCTGGGTTTCCTTTCAAGTCTTTCCCGGTTCCGAGATCGGTTCCTGCATCTGCAAATAGCGCTCCTGAAATCACGGAGAAAATCGGAAAACGGTACTCAACGGTGGCTTGGAGGAAGCTCGATCCGCTTCCGACGTCGCCTTCTTCGTAACCCCGAATGGAGTTACTGCCACCTAGAGAAAATGCTTCATAGGGAGGGAGATTGCCGAGGGTTGTTCCGGCTTGGAGGTTGAAGGCAAATGCTTGAGGGCAGTCAGGAACTTTTGCCTTGGCTTGACAGCCTTGGGAGAGTTTCAACAGCTTCGTCGGGATGTATTGGCTGTAACTCCCCCGGAGACGGTTGAAGAAGATATTGCCGTTCCCCACGGGAATCGATTGCTCGGTCCCAAATCGTAGCAGGGACCCTGAAGTCGGACGCAAAGCATCGTTCCGCCGATCGTTTACAAAGCCTAATTGCAGCGTCAGTAGGTCATCGCGGCTTGTTCCGCTGGCGCTAAGGTCTCGGCCTGAGGCAGCAACGGGGGTTAATAATCCTGTGGTGGCATTGCGCAGCACCTGAGGCGCATTGGGGTCAATGATTCTTCCGTCGCCATCCTGAACCGTGATCCGCTGATACTGCAATCCGAGTGAAGCACTCCAAGGCGATCGCTCAAACACATTTTTCGAGAGTGGACGGCTGAAACTAATCCCGCCGCCTGTCCGGACGATTCGCACTCGATCGGCGTCCGTGCGGCCTGTATTTAAAATCCGGACATCGTTCCCCCCGTCATAGATGAGGGACACACTCCGACGACGGAATCCGTTAATGGTGTAGCCTGTGCGGAATTGATCGCCTGCGATCCACGGATCAGAGAAATTGGCATCAAAGAGCAATTCTCGTTGACCTAACTGGAATTCTGCCCCTAGCTTTTGGTTGTTGCCGCCGAGGTTTTGTTGTTGGTAGCTGATGGTCCCAAACAGGCCACTGGCTGAGCTAACCCCGGCTCCTGCTGCGATCGATCCGCCTTTTTTCTCAACCACATTTACATTGACGATCGCTTTGCGCGGATCTTGCCCCGGATCAAGCGACAGTTTCACATCCTCAAAGAGACCCGTCCCCGCCAAACGGCCTAGATCCCGCTCAGCGGTTTTCCGGTTAAAAACACCACCGGGCTTCGTTTCCATTTCCCGCAGCACGATAAATTCGCGGGTCCGCCCGGAGGGCTTACCTTCTTTATTCAGTAGCTCCTTGCTATCCTTGTCAAAGTACCGAATGCGCATCGATTCAATGCTGCCCTCTGACACCTGAAGCGTCACGATACCGTCATCGCCGACCTTGGGTAATTCCGCAACTTGGGCCAGCACGTAGCCTTGGTCTTGGTAGCGCTTAGTTAGGTCTTGAACGCCGCGCTGCAAATCACGATAGTTTAGGGTGGTCCCATACTGGGTCTGGAATATTCCATCTACATCCGGTTGCTTGATGATCGCACTTCCTTCGACCCGGACCGCCTTCAGAACTGGGTTTGGGCCGACTTGGAAGGTGACTTGAACGCCGAGATTGGTATCTTTCGGTTCGGCTTGAACGGTAGCAAAGAAACCCGTTGCGAAGATGGCATTGATATCTTCTTGAAGCTGCGATCGCGTGGTAATTTGGCCAGGACGTGTCTTAATCACCCGATAAACTTCATCTTCAAGTTCGCGTTTTCCCGCACCTGCGACGACGACTTCAGAAACGAGCACCCGTGCTTCGGCAGCAGGCGCACCCACAGGTGGAATTATAGGTGAGGTTCCGGGCGGAGTTCCAACAGATGGCGCGATCGTTTTGCTTGGCGGGAGTTCTGGCGCTTGCGATGGCGTTGGAGCTAATTGAGGTACTACACGCACAGGCGCTTCGATCGTTGAATTGACGGGTTTACTGGGACCGCCCGGAGAAATTTTAAGGGTGTTCGGTGTATCTTGGTCGGCCTGCGCTACAACCGTAGAGGTCTGAACCGCTTCAAGATTGGGTCCATTCGATGCAATAAGTTCAGCCGTTGGTTCAACTTTTGGTTCAACGCTGGACTGGGCTGCAACCGAAAATGGCTCTACGATCGGTGGTTGGAGCTGGTTAGAAGGTCGGTCCGGGACGGTGGCAGATGCCAATATCATCGCATCTCGAACCTGGACTCCATTCGTTACTGAACCTTCTGCCTTTGCAGTTTGGGGCAATGCGATCGCGGCAGATGCTGCCAAAAATGCGACCCAAACGGAAGAAAAACGCCAATCACTCACGCTCAATTCACTCCTAAAACAACACCGAACACAACATCAACAGCAATTCAACCAATTACACTATCAGCAAATACCGCAAACACCTAATTTGTGTGATTTAAGAAACACAGGATTTGAATCCTATTTTTAGGACGTATCCCTAGCGATGCCTCCTAAAATATCAACCCTTGAGAGGGTCCATCGCATCAAGCTGCCAAATCAAACCCCTTAGATTAAGCTTGGGCAAGAACCCGTTTGAGAACTTGCTGATAGCCCTCTTCCACGGCTCCGAGATCCTGTCGAAAACGATCTTTGTCTAAGACGCGCTTCTTCGGATCGAGTTCCCCTTGTTTCCAAAGTCGGCAGGTATCCGGGCTAATTTCATCCGCCAAAATAATCCGTCCGTCCTTGTCGTAACCAAACTCCAGCTTAAAATCGACCAGCGTAATTCCACATTGATTAAAAAAATCTTGAAGGATGACATTAATCTGCAAGGCCATCGATCGCAACGTCTCCACTTCTGCATCTGTTGCAATATTCATCAGCCGAATCCGATCGGTCGTCAGCAACGGATCGCCCAACGCATCGTCTTTAAAATAGAATTCGACCAACGGTGGATTGACTCGCGTCCCCAGTTCTAGGCCCGTTTGTTTGCAGAGACTTCCAGCGGCAATATTGCGGACCACGACTTCGAGGGGCACGATCGTCACAGCAAAAACCAGCATGTCGGTCGGCGTCGGTAAATCAACAAAGTGCGTCGGAATGCCTTTCGAGGCCATCAGCTTGAACAGGTGCGCTGAGATGGCGTTGTTGATTTCCCCTTTGCCGCGAATGGTCCCTCGCTTGAGGGCATTAAAGGCCGTCGCATCGTCTTTAAACCGCGTTAGCAGCACATTTGGATCGTCGGTCGCATAAAGAATTTTCGCCTTGCCTTCGTAGATTTTTTCGCCTGCGGGGAATGCGGTAGGGTCAGCCATAGTGGATAGTGCCTAAGTTGCGTTGCAGAACAGCGGTCAATAGTTTAGCGCGAGTTCACTGCAGAACGCCGAGTCTTCTGTCTCACAAGTGATTTAAGCCCTCGCAATTTGGGGACGAGAATTAAATAATATCCGGGTCAGCCGATCGCCATTCAACTGGAAAATGAGCTAGAAACGTTAGTGAAACCTATATTTGATTCTGGGCTTCATGGGATGACGATCGAAATCCAAACGAGTCAAGAGCACTACAACAGCACGTCATCCCACATTCAAGAGGGCGATTGTGTAGGGTCATAGCAAACCTACGCTCAACCCCATTTCTGAATCTCTCATCAGTCCAATCGCTAATCCGATCGTTAATCCAATCGTCAATTTTACCGTTAGCCTATCTGCTGCCGATCTACTTCCAATCCTCCAACCCACTTCATCAGTTACTCCTCAGCTTAACAATCACCTTTCCCTAAAACATTACTGCCAGCACAGACGATCGGTACCCAATCGCTTCAATGGAATCTTTAGCCTCCCATATAACTAAATCTTCCTTGTCGAATTACTACATCAGATATCACGCTATGCCTAAACTAAACACAATTATGGACCCACAAGCTACTTATTCATGAGTCCATAATTCAGTATTTTACAAAGTGTAGATAGAAAGATAATCAAGACGCTTGTCGATCGGCTAAAGCATCAAACCAAGGTTGAAATTGATCGCGGCGAAAGACCTGTGCTCGCTGACGTTGGTCAAAGCGAACTAAGCTGGGCAGACCGTGCTGCTGAAGACAACCGCGTAACCAGGTCGCTACTCCAAGCCCAGACTCGTAGGGCATGACTGCCTGAAAAGGACCATACATTAGGAGTAGATGACTATTGCTAAATAATGGTGCATCCTCTTCAATCAACCGGGTTAAATAAGTGCGAGGTGGATATTCATCCTGCTGGAAGCGACGTCCACGGTTCCAACTGCCTTGGGTGCGCATTGGGGAGGATGCTACCGTCCCACCGTCCGCTTGATTCTGACCATTCCGACGAGTAGTGCGTTGCTGAGAATGCCTTTGAGACATGTGACTCCTTGAAATTTAACAATACCTATTCCATTGAGCCAATCCGAACATCAGATTCCGAGAAAAACTGTACCTACTGCACTCAAACTGCGACTCACATATGTCAGAGTTCACAGATCTTACGGGAAATAAAGTTCTTCTCCAGAAAAGCTGGAAATGGAGGTTAAGAACTAGAAAAATAATTAACTGCTATGGGCCTATCACCCGTGTCCAAAACCTAACGCCTACTACCGTGGTGGGTTGTAGTGGGTTGCTGACTGAAGGGGATAAGTGGAGAGCGTCTCAATTCTTCGATAACACCATTATATTACATTTTACTAAAAACGGCAAATCTTTTAATTCATTTTCTTTGCGATTTGTGATAACGGGCACTATCCTTAGTAATCAAAGAAGTTGAAATCACGGTAATCCTATGGCTGCCTACGAATACCGCGCGGGTCTCGAAGGCGTCCCCGCAACTCAGTCCAGTATTAGTTTTGTAGATGGACAAAAGGGACTTTTGGAGTATCGCGGGATTGCGATCGACAAGCTCGCCTCCCAAAGCACCTTTTTAGAGACAACCTATCTATTAATCTGGGGACATCTTCCAAATCCTGAAGACCTAAGAGAGTTTCAGCAAGAGATTCAGGGCCATCGTCGTCTCAAATATCGCATCCGAGACATGATGAAGTGCTTTCCGGAAAGCGGCCATCCTATGGATGCTTTGCAGGCATGTTCGGCGGCGCTGGGCCTATTTTACTCCAAGCGATCGCTAGATGACCCGACCTACATTCGGGAAGCAGTGGTGCGGTTGCTAGCCAAAGTTCCAACCATGGTAGCGGCCTTCCAACTCATGCGATCGGGCAATGATCCAGTCCAGCCTCGGGACGATTTGAGCTACGCGGCTAACTTTCTTTACATGCTGAGTGAGAAAGAACCGGACCCCTTTGCCGCGCACATTTTTGATGTCTGTTTGACGCTACACGCTGAGCACACCATCAATGCCTCGACCTTTTCGGCCATGGTAACGGCCTCGACGCTGACGGATCCCTATGCGGTCATTGCTTCTGCTGTGGGAACGTTGGCTGGACCACTGCACGGCGGGGCGGCGGAGGAAGTCGTAGGAATGTTGGAAGCGATCGGGTCGGTAGATCAAGTTCGGCCCTACGTCGAGCGCGCTATCCAACACAAGGCGAAAATCATGGGCTTCGGACATCGGGTCTATAAAGTTAAAGACCCTCGGGCCACAATTTTGCAGGGTCTAGCCGAACAACTCTTCGATCGCTTTGGGCGCGATGACTACTATGACATCGCCACTGAACTAGAGAATGTGGTGAGTGAGAAATTAGGCGCGAAGGGTATTTATCCCAACGTTGATTTCTACTCGGGCTTGGTTTACCGCAAACTGGGCATCCCGACCGATCTGTTTACCCCGGTCTTTGCCATTTCCCGCACAGCCGGCTGGCTGGCCCATTGGAAAGAGCAGCTTGCTGAAAATCGGATTTTCCGACCGACGCAAATTTACACTGGACCGCATGACGTGCCTTACGTTCCGATCGAGGCTAGGCCCGAGCGTTAATACTGGGCATTAGGCTCGATTAATCCGCTAGATTTCTAGCTGGAATTAAGATTACGTTAAGGCCAGAGAAAATTTGGCTGATGAGGGGTCTGACCCCTCTTCCCTGTTAGATATACTTTTGTCATCATGACGGAGTGACGATTTTCAGGAACTCCAGCCCTCAGATTTTTCTGGGGGTTTATTTTTGCCTATGGTTGGATGCGGTTGTTTTGAATCGTTTTTGAATCTGAATCGTGAACTTACGACGCCTCAGTCTCCAATAGGAAGATATACTAGCTGAGTAATTGCAAAAAATGTTGGGCCGCTGCTACTGGGCGGTGGGTGACTCACAATGAACTCAGGAATTGATTTACAGGGAACGTTTATCGAGTCGCTTAAGGGATTAGGACTGCCTGCTGGCGCGGCCAAGGCGGTGTGGATGCCGCTTCCCATGCTGATTGTTCTGGTGGGATCGACGGTTGCGGTCTTGATTGCGGTATGGATGGAGCGCAAGATTTCTGCCGCTGCTCAGCAGCGCATTGGTCCTGAGTACATTGGTCCTCTGGGGATCTTGGCTCCGCTGGCAGATGGTCTAAAGCTGGTTTTTAAGGAAGATATTATTCCAGCAAAAGCAGATCCGTTTTTGTTCACCATAGGACCAATGATCGCGGTAGTGCCTGTTTTCTTGTCGTTCTTGATCGTCCCCTTTGGTCAAAATCTGTTGATCAGTGACGTCGGAATGGGAATTTTTCTCTGGATTGCGCTGTCTAGTGTGGTTCCGATCGGGCTTTTGATGGCAGGCTATGCGTCCAATAACAAGTATTCGCTTCTGGGCGGATTGCGGGCGGCGGCTCAGTCGTTGGCTTATGAGATACCGCTGGCTTTGGCTGTGATGGCGATCGTCATGATGTCCAACTCTCTTAGCACCGTGGATATTGTGCAGCAGCAGTCTGGGTATGGCTTGCTGGGATGGAATATCTGGCGTCAGCCCGTGGGATTTGTCATCTTCGTGATTTCGGCCTTGGCTGAATGTGAACGCACGCCGTTTGACTTGCCCGAAGCGGAAGAAGAGTTGGTGGCTGGGTATCAGACTGAGTATGCCGGAATGAAATTTGCGCTGTTCTACCTGGGTTCCTATGTGAACCTAACGCTTTCGGCGCTTCTTGTGGCGGTGCTGTACCTGGGCGGGTGGGAGTCGCCGATTTCGGTTAGTGTGATTTCTCAATTGACTGGGGTCAGTGAAAACACACCTTGGCTGGAAGTATTGGACGGCGCGATCGGGATTTTGATGACCTTAACTAAGACCTATGCGCTGGTCTTTTTCACCGTGCTGTTGCGCTGGACCATTCCTCGGGTCCGTATTGACCAACTGCTCAATCTGGGATGGAAGTTTCTGCTTCCCGTTGCCTTAGTCAATCTTCTGGCAACCGCAGGCTTAAAACTGGCGTTCCCGATCGCCTTTGGTGGCTAATAACGCCCGAGTCAATCTCAATACCGTGCTGGATCACCCTAGAGAATATATTCTTATGATCAACTTCCTAAGACAAGTCGGTAATTACACCAAAGAAACGATTCAAGCGGCCAAGTACATCGGTCAGGGTTTATCCGTCACCTTTGACCACATGCGCCGCCGCCCTGTAACGGTCCAATATCCTTACGAGAAGCTGATTCCATCGGAGCGATTCCGAGGTCGGATCCACTTTGAATTTGATAAATGTATCTCCTGTGAAGTGTGTGTGCGGGTTTGTCCAATTAATCTTCCGGTCGTGGATTGGTCCTTTAACAAAGCTACGAAGAAAAAAGAGCTTGCGGCCTACAGTATTGATTTTGGAGTCTGCATCTTCTGTGGCAACTGCGTTGAATACTGCCCGACGAACTGCCTTTCGATGACGGAGGAATATGAGTTAGCGGTCTACGAACGTCATGAATTAAATTATGACAGCGTTGCCCTCGGTCGTTTGCCCTACAAAGTCACAGATGATCCCATGGTGACGCCATTGCGTGAATTTGCGTATTTGCCAAGCGGCGTTATGAACCCCCACGATCTCCCTGCCGGATCACGCCGTGCCGGAAAGACCCCTGCCGAAATCATCAAAGCGACCCAAGAATCCCAAAAAAATCCCACGTAGGATGCGTTAAGCAAAGCAACGCATCAATCCGCCATCCCGTCCACCCCCATCCACCCCACCCCATCATTAGGAAGGTCCGATCGCGTGAATTTAGCAGAAGGTGTCCAACTCGTTTCCTTTGGCGTTCTGACCGCCCTGCTGCTCCTAGCAGCCCTTGGCGTCGTCCTGCTTAAAAACGTCGTCTACTCTGCCTTTCTCCTCGGCGGCGCATTCATCAGCATGGCTGGACTTTATTTTCTGCTCAACGCAGACTTCGTAGCCGCCGCCCAAGTCCTTGTTTACGTTGGGGCGATCAACGTCCTAATCCTATTTGCGATTATGCTTGTTAACAAGCGTGAAGACTACGATCCCGTAAAAGGAACAGGCATCAGACGAGGTGCAACCGCATTAGTTTGCCTAGGACTTTTTGCACTGCTATCCACCATGGTTGTCTCGACCCCCTGGGCCATTTCATCCGCTACCCCAGCGGGAGACGGCAGTATTGTGAAAATCGGGATTCACTTCTTCACCGATTATTTGCTCCCCTTTGAACTAGTTTCCGTCCTGCTCCTGATTGCTCTCGTCGGTGCGATCGTTCTTGCCCGTCGCGAATTCATCCCTGAAATTCTTTCATCTAAAGGCGAAGACGAAGCGCTGATGCTCCCCGAGCGCCCCAGAGAACTCGTTGCATCCAGCACGCCTTCTAATTCGGCTAATTTAAAATAAGTTTGGCTCATTCAAACTTAGCTGCAAACTAATGTCCCCGATCGAAGAGTTTAGACCATGCGCCTTCAATATTTTCTTCTAACCGCCGCCGCCCTCTTTTGTATTGGAGTTTACGGACTCGTTACCAGCCGAAATGCCGTACGGGTTCTAATGTCCATTGAACTTATGCTCAATGCCGTTAACCTGAACCTTATGGCCTTCTCCAACTATGTCGATCCTGACCAGATAAAAGGCCAGGTTTTCACCACCTTTGTCATCGCTATTGCTGCCGCTGAAGCTGCTGTCGGCTTGGCGATCGTCTTAGCTATCTACCGTAACCGGGATACTGTGGACATGGAGAAGTTTAATCTACTGAAATGGTAGTTCACACTGTTTAGCCTTCAATTTTGCAATTGGGGGTTATTTTTTTCAAATCTATCATCCGGACTCCATCTGAAATATTCACACTTAGAGCGCTGATATGTATTTCTTGTATATTTTTTAAGGTTTTGTGGCTTGGGATGCAATTTTATTAGGGGTGTGCCCTTTAGATTGGAGGGACATCGATTAAGAATGGTGGTATCCATCCATGGTGAATGTCGTCTCAACGCCCAACGCGCCCGCTGATACCGTTCGATCGTACCTTCGAGAAATTGGCCGAGTCCCGCTTCTCAGCCACGAGCAGGAAATTATCTATGGTAAACAGGTTAATGCACTTGTTGCTCTTCAAGACCTTCGATCGCAATTAACTGTACAGCTCGATCGATTGCCCACGGCCCTCGAATGGGCCAGTGCCGCCGACTTAGATGCCGCTACCTTAAACGATCGAATTCAACAAGGAGAACGAGCTAAACGCCGGATGATCGAAGCCAACCTCCGCCTAGTGGTTTCTGTTGCAAAGAAATATCAAAAACGCGACGTGGATCTGATGGATTTGATCCAGGAAGGGACAATAGGGATGCAGCGCGGAGTTGAGAAGTTTGACCCGAGTAAGGGCTACCGCTTCAGCACCTATGCCTACTGGTGGATTCGGCAGGCTATCACGCGGGCTATTGCTGAAAAAGGACGATCGATTCGGCTGCCGATTCACATCGTCGAAAAGCTGAACAAAATTAAAAAAGCCCAACGAGATCTGACTCAAGAACTCGGGCGAGTGGCCACTACCGTTGAACTAGCCGAACATCTAGACCTCTCGCCGGAACAAGTGCGGGATTATCTTCAGTACGCGCGATCGACCATCTCTCTTGATGTGCGCGTTGGAGAAGGACAGGAGACCCATCTAGGCGACCTGCTAGAAGACCCAGGAACCTCCCCAGAAGACTATACTAGCGCCCGTGCTCTCCGCCACGACCTCAATAAAATTATGGAAGACCTGACCCAGCAGCAGCGTGAAGTGCTGAATCTGCGATTTGGCTTGTCTGACGGACAGTCGTTGACCCTAGCTAAGATTGGCGATCGATTAAAAATTAGCCGTGAACGGGTCCGCCAAGTCGAACGCGAGGCCCTTATTAAGTTGCGCAAGCGTAAGATAGGTGTGATGGGGTATCTAGCGAGCTAGGTTGCAGGCGTGGCTAGTGTGGCTGATGAGCAAAGGCTTTGGATGGCCATCGCCTGGATATCCCTAATATGTCTTGGGCAATCACAGCCAAATCTGGCAACCGCTGCGTCACTTTCTGCATCGGTGAACTTAAAGTCTGCGATCGGATCTAGAAGATAGGTGCCCGAACCGATCGTTTGGACCTGAAGTGCATTCTGAGACTTACGTTGAGAAGTTTCTGGAAGCCCGTCTTGGGGAGCTTTGCAATTCTGAGCTTCGGTGGTAGCCGCATCAGGTACAGTGGCACTCGTCCTCGCCGGGGTACTTTCAGCGTGAACAGGTTTCACATCCATCCAGAATGAGGCATTAACTAACGTAGGCACCGTGAGGACTGTAAAAAGGATACGGTGATTCATAAGGCATGTGCTCACAAAATAGTTCACTCACGGTAGGTGCTGACTTGGGATTTTGGGAATGGCGCTGAGTTTTTGGGCATTCGTCCTTGAGATCAATGATAACTTTTTCAAAACTTGGCTAGATCATTCATTAGGGAAATCCCTAAAATAAAGCCGACTCATTGGAGACCTGACTTTTATGTTGATTGAACTCGGATTTCCGTTCATCGGGGATTGTTTTTGGCAATGCGATTGAAAGTCGCTGTAAGAAGGGGTTTGGGCCTAAATTGTCAGCCCTCTTGGCCTGTTTGATAAGTATAAGTAAATCAAATCGCATCAAATCATTACGAATACCGTTCAACTGAAACGTACTTTCCGGTTTTATTCGGAGGTTTTTCCCGTAGTATCAAAAACGAGCCTGACAACTGCGATGTGAGTCGGATCCGAATTGCTGGTCTTAAGTTCGGTGAATTGGGTTAAGCGAGCCTTGCAGGACTAAGTCATGATTTCAACATCTGTCGGCAATTGCGTCGATTTTTAGTACTAGAGAGGACTATCGTAATGGCAACTTTTAAAGTCACCCTGATCAGCGAATCAGAAGGTCTGAACAAAACCATCGAATGTGCGGATGATATGTACATTTTGGATGCAGCGGAAGAAGCAGGTATCGATCTGCCTTACTCCTGTCGTGCGGGTGCTTGCTCGACCTGTGCAGGTAAAGTCACAGCCGGTACGGTTGATCAGTCTGACCAATCCTTCTTGGATGACGACCAAATCGAAGCGGGCTTCGTGCTGACTTGCGTGGCTTACCCTACCTCTGACTGCACCATCTCCACCCATCAAGAAGAAGCGCTCTACTAATTTCGATTCACCTAGGGTGAATTCACCTGAAGGGAGTTTGACGCACTAAGATCCACCTGACTGGGTTTCGCTTGGTTCGTCGAAGTCTGAGACGGTGAGTCATGCTGACGAAACGGGGAGGAGACCATGGGTTTCATCCCCGTTTCTGTATCGTTCCGTAATCAACTTTTTTAAGGAATGACGTGTCAGACTTCCTAAAATTCCTGATAGAGTACTGACTGTCCTTCTCCAATGTTTGCAGTGTGATCGCAGTTTATCCCGGCAGTTTTGATCCCATTACTTTGGGGCATTTGGACATTATTGAGCGATCGTCGCGTCTTTTCGATGAGGTGATTGTCGCTGTGGCCTCTAACCCGAGCAAGATCCCGCTCTTTACAGTGTCCAAGCGTACAGAACAAATCCGAGCCGCCATCCAACATCTAACCAATGTCCGAGTGGATAGTTTCGAGGGGTTAACGGTTACTTATGCCCAAAATTGCGCGGCTTCGGTATTAATCCGGGGATTAAGAGCGATTTCGGACTTTGAGATGGAGTTACAGATGGCGCACGCAAACAAAACGCTGTTTAATTCTATTGAGACTGTTTTCTTAGTGACTTCCAATGAATATAGTTTTCTAAGTAGTAGTATGGTTCGCGAAATCTCAAAATTCGGTGGACCCGTTGACCATCTTGTTCCTAAACACGTTGCCCAGGATTTGCACCAATGCTACGCCAAAAATTAAACCCCAACGATGCACGATCGCTCTCAGTCGCAGATTCTGGCTCTGCCAACGTCGATGTTCAACGGGAGCTAAACCGTTTAGAAGAGATTATCCTCGACAGCCCTCGGGTGCCGCTGAGCCGCCGAACCATGATTGATGAAGAGGTTCTGCTGGACCAGTTGGATGTCATTCGGTTGAGCTTGCCGGATGCCTTTGAGCAAGCGGAATTAATTGTGCGTCAAAAGGACGACATTTTAGTTCAGGCTGAACAGTACGCTCAGGAAATTATTGCGAGCGCGGAACAGCAAGCCGCCCAAATCCTGAATGAAACTGGAATTCTTCGCCAAGCCGAGTATGAGGCGCAGCAGATTCGGAATCAGGTCAATCAAGAGTGTGAATTGGCCCACACTCAGGTCATGGCCGAAATCGAACAGACCCGCCGTCAAGGTCTGCGCGAGCTTGAGGAATCTAATCGGCATTCCCTGGAGGAAGCCGAAGCGATTCAGCGTGGTGCTGATGAATATGCGGATAAGGTTCTCCAGGATATGGAGTCGAATATGGGTGAGATGCTCCGAATTGTTCGCAATGGTCGTCAGCAACTCAAAATCAACCAACCCGATCCCAATCGGATTGCAGCGACGAACCGTCCTCCAGCAAATAATCGCGCCCCTCAACCTCAACGACGTTAGAACAGGTCTTTGGGTTGTTCTGGGGAGGTCTGGGCGACTTGTTTGGCTAACTCGGGATTGTAGAGGCGCATGTAGTTCCAGTAGTTACCAAAGACCGACTTGACGTAGTCTTGGGTTTCGGGGAAGGGAATGGTCTCGACAAATTCGTCAGCATCGGTGGTTTTGCTCTTGCTGACCCACTCGCTGACCGCTCCTGGGCCTGCGTTATAGCTTGCTACGGCCAGCATGGAGTTTCCGCTATGTTCTTTATGGGTGTAGCCCAGATACCAGGTGCCCAGCTTGATATTGTCGTCAACGTCGTTGAGTTTGTACCGTTTGGTTTTTGTTTGTTCAGCAATGTAGGTGGCCGTTTCGGGCATTACCTGCATGAGTCCAGTTGCTCCAACGACCGATTGGATTTTGGGTTCAAAGCGGGATTCTTGACGAATTAAGGCCGTGACGAGCATGGGGTTGATTTTTCGATCGGCAGACCAAGTTTCAATGGTTTGCATAAACGGAAATGGGTAGAGCGCTTGCCAGTAGCCCGCCTGCTGTTGGAGTGTTTGGACCTGTTGTTTGTCCGAGGCGGAGGTTCGCTCGTTCAAATGTCCAATCATGAAAATCCCATCTAAGTTGTCGCCCACCCCCAATCGCATAACACCATCCGTAAACTGCTCGGCCACGGTCGGCTGGACGCGGTTTTGATATTCGACTTGCCAGTAGGACCAAGCATCTCGGTCTTGGCCGATTTGATGTAGTTCTCGCAGGGTTTCGGATCCGGCTGGAAGTTCAGCCCGCACTTTAGGTCGTTGGACTTGGGGGGTGAGCTGACGCACGGTATCAAAATCGCCGACTTTCCAGCCCAAGAGAGAGGCCGATCGCCATGCGTAGTAGGATTCAGGACGAGCTGAAATCACGGCGTTAAAATGCTGCGAGGCGTCTGACATCTGTCCTAGTTTCATGGCCCATTTTCCTGCCCAGAACCCGGCTTGAGGGGCAAGTTCGCTCTTTGGGTTGCTGGAAGTCACAGCATCGGCCCATTTTTTTGCCTCATTCAACTGGTTCGCTTTGGCTTGCTGCTGGGCAACGGTCCAACGCAATTCAGCCGCTGCTTCGCTCTCTGAATATTTCTCTAATAGAGTCTGACGAGTTTGGCTGGCGGATTGGGCGCTGTTGAGTTTGTCTAGGGCTTTGGCCTTATCGAGAAGGGCTTGAGGAGCATAGTCTGGGTAATTGGCGATCGTTGAATCAGCATAGGCGATAGTCTCTTCAGGTTTTTCAGCATTAGAAACCAGCCGAGACATCGCCAGTCCGGCTTCAGGGGCATTGGGGAAGGTTTTGACGGTTAACAGGTAGCGATCGCGGGATCCGGTTTTTCCACTGAGCTGCAATCCTCGCGCCGATCGGTAGAGCGTCAGGGCCGTTGTAGGAGCCTTCTCGTAGGCATCTGCGGCCTTGTCGTATTTCTGATTTTCCCAAAATCCGAAGGCAATGCTCTCCCACTGTTGGGGGGTGAGGGATTTCCCCGCAGCTTGAATCAATCGCTCCGTCCGATCGCTATAGTCGTTGGCTTTAATGTCATACTTTGCTAACAACAACTGGAGGTTGGGCTGAGTTGGGTTTTGCTTAAGACGCGTTTTAGCCGCTGCAATGGATCGATCGTGGGCGGGAAACTGCGTAAAGAGGGTATCGTAAAATTTAGGGTCTTTCTCGGCTAGGACGCTCAAGGCTTCGGCGGCAGTGGGATCTTTCGGATACTGCTGGAAGAGGCTTTGGTAGGTTTGGGTTGCCTCGGGGTTTTTCTGGATTAGCGCCAGTGCTTTCGCCCGTTTTAATAGGATTTGTGCCCCCAACACTGGATAGTCTTTCTCCAAATCCTTGAGTTGCTCGATCGCCTCTGCCCCGTTCCCGGCTGCAAGCAAATCAGTCGCCAAGACGTAGCGTGCTCGATTTCGATCGAGAGATGACGCGCCCGTCTGGGCTGTTTGCTTCAAAATTTCGGCGCGTTGCTGGGGCGATTGGGTCACGATAGTTGTGACGATCGCACTGGGCGCACCGATCCGATTGAGACCTAGGGGTTTGGCTGAGTTCCCAAAGGGCGTAAGTCCGGCAAGATTCAATTGCCCCTCTCGTCCAGGCTTCACCGTTGTTGAAACCAAAATCCCAACCCCAAATGACAGGAGTCCTAATCCAGAAACGATCGGCATCCAAATCGTTCGAGGCTGTTTGACTAGGGTTTTGAATAGGTTAAGAGGTCTTGAATTGGCGATGTTGGCAACGTCAGAAGTCTTAGATTTTTTCCCAAGGATTTTCTTCAACATGATGGCAAACTCTGACCAGAGAAGGGAATAAGCTCAGCCTTTTTATAGCAAATTTTTGGGAGGATATGATCGGAAGTTTTCGACCATAATAAACAGAACAGCAAGCGACGGCACTCGGGATTTTTTCTTTAGTCTCGATCGCTTACCCTAATTTCCCTAAAATTTATGATTTTCATTGATCCTAAAACTGATTTTGCCTTCAAAAAGATCTTTGGTTCTGAACATAGCCACAGCATCTTAATTAGTTTCCTCAATAGAATCTTGTACAACGGTGAGTCAGTCGTCGAATCGATCGAGATCTTGAATCCCTACCAGGCACCACGCATCCGGGGCGTGAAGCAGACTATTTGGACGTCAAAGCGACCCTCAATGGCCATAAAACTGTCATTATTGAAATGCAAGTGCTGAACGTTGCAGGTTTGGAGAAGCGAGTCCTTTACAATGCGACCAAAGCCTATTCTATACAACTGGCCTTGGGTGAGCGCTACACCGATTTAAATCCAGTCATCGCGCTCACGATTACAGATTTCAAAATGTTCAACGAATTCGACTCGGTGATGTCTCGATTTATCTTAAAGGAGGCGAGCACGCTAGTCGATTATCCCGTTGCAGATTTGGAACTTGTGTTTGTTGAATTGCCAAAATTTAACCAAACTCTTGAAAATTTGAATAATTTGGGTGATGGGTGGCTATATTTTATGAAAAATATGGGCAAACTGAACTTGGTCCCTGAACAGATGGCCGTCATTCCGGAAATACAAGAAGCCTTTTTAGTGGCAAACTCTGCAACCTTGACCCCTGAGGAGCTGCATGAATTAGAGCAGGAAATCTTCTTTACCCACGACATGATCGCATTTGAGGCGGCAATGGCCGCAAAACAAAAAAATAGAGGAGAGGACGAAAGAAATAGAGGAGAGGACAAAAGAAGTAGAGGAAAGGACAAAAGAAGTAGAGGAGACGGTGAAAAAAGCAGAGGAGACGACGGTGTCGGGTCTTGAGCAGGGATCCCGATCGAAACAAGTTGAAATTGCACTTCAGTTGCTTCCTCTTCTGGACGATCGGCAGATTGGGATGGCGACCGGCTTGACGTTAGACGAAATCGCGCAACTCAGGCGTGAGTGAGGTGCATTACAATTTAGATATATAAGTTGATCAGGAAGAGTGGCATGAAGGTATTAGGGTCTGCGATCGAATTCGGTGAGTTTTCGGGCGATGGATTAGCGATCGGCTTGTTTGAGGATCAGGTGGTGTTGACGGGTCCACTTGCGGCGCTTGATACTAAACTATCGGGTTTAATCACTGAAGTCATTGCTGAAACCGAATTTAAGGGGAAACCGGGCGACAACTTTGCGGTGCGGGTGACAGGCTGCGACTTCAAAAAGCTGATTTTGTTGGGATTGGGCAAACCCGACGGGCTAAAGCTTGAAACGGTGCGCAAAGCTGCGGGCAAAATCGCTAAAATGGCGCGGCGTGAAAAATGTAAGATCTTTGGCATTTCGCTTCCGGTTGTAAATTCCAATGGTGCAGCAACGGCTAGTGCGATCGCAGAAGGCATTGAATTAGCATTGTATAAAGATGTGCGATTCAAGTCTGAAAAAGATGAGAGCACTGTGGTAGAGGCCGTTCACCTCATCGGGTTTGCAGGTCAAGAAGCAGCGATCGAAAGAGCGCATATGATCTGTTCTGGTGTGTTGCTGGCCCGTGAATTGATCGCCGCTCCAGCTAATGTCGTCACTCCGGTCACGATGGCTGAAATGGCCCAGGGTTTAGCGAAGGATTACGGTTTGGAGTTGAAAATTTTGGAGCGGGCCGATTGTGAAGCTTTGAACATGGGCGCATTTCTGGGGGTATCTCAAGCCTCTGACATTCCGCCCAAGTTCATTCACTTAATTTATAAACCAACCGGGACACCTCGCCGGAAAGTTGCGATCGTGGGCAAAGGCGTCACGTTTGATTCGGGCGGGTTAAATCTCAAAGTCGGTGCATCGTCCATTGAAATGATGAAAACAGACATGGGGGGCGCAGGGGCAACCTTCGGTGCGGCCAAGGCGATCGCGCAGCTTAAACCTGATGTTGAAGTGCATTTCATCAGCGCTGTGGCTGAAAATATGATCAGCGGAAATGCCATGCGTCCGGGGGATATTCTCACTGCCTCCAATGGGAAGACCATTGAAATTAACAACACAGATGCAGAAGGTCGCTTAACGCTAGCGGATGCGCTGGTATATGCAGACAAGCTGGGCCTAGATTCCATTGTGGATTTGGCGACGTTGACGGGGGCTTGCGTGGTGGCGCTCGGGAATGACATTGCAGGATTGTGGAGTCCCAATGATGAATTTGCTAAAACGCTACTCGCAGCAGCCGAGTCGAGTGGTGAAAAGCTTTGGCAAATGCCCTTTGAGGAGTCGTATTTTGAAAGCATGAAGTCGCCTATTGCTGATATGAAAAATACGGGCGCACGGACGGGCGGAGCAATCAGTGCGGCAGTCTTCCTCAAGCAGTACGTGAAAGATACGACTTGGGCGCATATGGATGTAGCGGGTCCGGTGTGGACGGATAAGGGTAAGGACTACAGCCCTGTTGGTGCCACAGGCTATGGCGTGCGGCTGCTAGTGGATTGGGTGATGGCGTAGCGCGAAAAAAGGCTATCAGCTTAATATCCTGGGTCAAAACCTGGGTGCTGGTAGCGCTTTGTCACTCATCGGACAAACTTTAAATTGCGTTAGGTGAGACGTCAGCAGCGACTACGCTTGAGACGAACCGACGGACGATGGGCATAGGGCTTAATCTTGCCAATATCGATACTTTGAGCCAAACTTTCTTTATCTAATAATACCCATTGACTCGGGAAGAAACTCAGGCAGAAATCGGGTGGAAATCAGGGGGTTGACTTCATGCGATACCCTAAACCATGTACGGTTTCGATGAAATCATCCGCTGCTCCTGCGGTCTTCAGATTCTGACGCAAGGCTTTGATGTGGGATTTGACGGCTTCTTCGGTGGGGGGATCTTGGAGCGTACAAATGCGATCGATGATACCCGCCCGACTCATGACCCGTCGCCCATTGCTCACCAGTAAATCCAGCAGCGCATACTCCTTGGGCGTCATCTTGCGCGATCGAATTCAGCAGATCTTAGGGGAGATGGTTGATATTGAGGAATCCAATCTTAGGAGAGGACTTCAGCAATCGCAGGGCTATATTAAAAACCGATTTTTAATTGAAGGCGGGTGGATTGTATCAGTGCTGGGCGGATTGATGTTTGTCGTGTTTGCGTTTCATCAACAGTTGCGGAATCGACAAACGATTCAATCACGGACTGAAAAGCTGCTCCAACTCCAAGAATTCAGCCATCTCAAACTGCAATTCTTCGCCATGGCGTCCCATGAGTTTCGCACTCCCTTAAGTATTATTTTAGGATCGAGTCAGCTTCTTATGAATACCCCAAACCGTGCCCAGCCTAATGCCCAGCCCAACGCCCCAATCAGCGCCCAGCCTGAAAGCAACGCCGAAAAGATCCAGAAAAACACCCTCCGGATTCAGTCGTCGGCAAAAGTGATGACTCAGCTTCTAGACGATATCTTGATGCTGAACCGCGCCGAGGCCGGGAAACTTCAGTGCGATCGATCGAGACTAGAACTGATGTCGTTTTGTCTGAACCTAGTCGAAGATCTCAAACTCGCCCATCCAGAGAACTCAAATATCCAGTTCATAAGCCGATCGCGTCATCCCCACTCCGAACTCGACGAGAAACTGCTATACGCCATTTTGAGCAATTTGCTTGTGAATGCGATCAAATATTCGTCAAAAGACAGTCTCATTCAGCTCATTTTAGAGAGTGACGATCGGCATATTGTTTTTCACGTTACCGATCAAGGCATTGGAATTAGCGAGGCTGATTTGCCCCATTTGTACAAACCTTTTTATCGAAGCAAAACTGTCAAAAATGTGTCCGGGAGTGGCTTGGGTCTGGCGGTTGTCAAGACCTGTGTGGAACTGCACCAAGGCACGATCGATGTGACCACAGGCGAAAATCAAGGTACGTTTTTTACAGTTCGCCTGCCCATTTCAGTTCTATAGCGTTAGCTAATCCTTCTAGCGTATATTCAATTGCTTCACAGTCCATTCGCCCTAGCAATTCCTCGCATGTCTTCGAGGTTTGGGGTCCGATCGAGGCAACGGGGATTCCTTGTAGCGATTCCAACCACGTTTCTCCTAAGGTCATTTCCAGCAGTTGACAGAAGTGCCTTACCGTTTTAGAACTCGCAAATGTCAGCAGGGTGATGCGTTTGTTTTTGAGGGCTGCTATGGCTTGTTCGTCCGCTATTTTTGGGCATCCTGATTGGTAAGCCGCTACTTCAGTTACGATCGCCCCGGCAGCGGTGAACGACTGGACGAGCACTTCGCGGCCTCCGGATTCGACGCGGGGAAATAGAATGTTTAAGCCTTCGAGAGGGGCGGGAAAGTGCTCGATGAGCGAGTCTGCGACAAAGGTGGGCGGCGTAAAGTCCGGGTTGAACCCTCGTTTTTTTAGGAATTGCGCGGTCTTTTTACCCACGACGGCGATGTTTAAGCCTGCGATCGATCGAACGTCCTGATTCAATGCGCTAAAGCGATCGAAGAAGTAATCCACCGCATTAGCAGACGTGAGAATGATCCAATCGTAGGTTGTGATATTTGCAATCGCATGGTCTAATTCGTACCAGGTTGATGGCGGCGTGATTTCTAGGGTGGGCATTTCAATCACTGTTGCGCCGCGATCGGTGAGGAGAGTTGTAAAGGTGGGCGATTGATCAGCCGATCGGGTGACGAGGATAGTTTGATGACGCAAGGGAAGATTTGGGGCGATGGGATTAGCAATAGATTTGGTATCAGGTTTAGAAATAGATTCAACAACAGATTTGAGAACAGGATGGGTCATGGATTCAACAGCGGGCCTTAAAAATTCTCGGAGTCGGACCACTTCACCGATGACAATGATACAGGGGGATAGGGATTCGCCTTTGGTGAATTGGGTGATGTTGCCGAGGGTTCCGGTCCAGATGTGCTGTTCAGGTTGCCCTGCCGATCGGATAATCGCGATCGCAGTGCTTGTTGATTTACCTTGGCGCACGAGCAACTGGATGATTTCTGATAGCGTCTTTGCGCCCATGAGAATCACTAAAGTGTCTAACCGGGCGAACGTCTGCCAATCCAGGTTTTCGGGGTCATGGGCGCTGAGAACGGTGAAGCTTTTGCTAAGGGCCAGATCGGTAAGGGGAATACTCGCAAACAGCGGCGCGGCGATCGCACTTGAAATTCCAGGAATCACGCTGTAATCAATTCTAGCCTCGCGCAGGGCCTGAATCTCGGAGGTCGTCCGCCCAAAAATAAACGGATCGCCCGTCTTAAGCCGCACCACATGAGTTTTCCGCCTTGCCGCCTCGACTAAAAGGCGATCGATTTCCGGCTGCTTTAGGCTCGGGATTCCGCCGCGTTTCCCCACATAAATCCGTTCACACTCGGGGGCCAAAATGGTAAGAATTGACGAATCCACGAGGGCATCGTAGATGACGATTTCGGCGGTTTGGAGGAGGTGGTATCCGCGTATCGTGAGAAAATCTAGTGTGCCACAGCCAGAGCCGACAAAGGATACAGACATGGGGAGGAGAATGGAGAATTAGGAATTTAGCTTATCACTTCCGAATGAATCCCCCGGCAATCCCCCGATCGGTATCGCGCAGATGTACAGATGGCGCAATGTCGTAGGCACAGGGAATCGGCGCATTCCAGCACATATCTTTGTGCGCTACGGTCTCCTGTTGAACGTCTCCGCTTTGAGGGGCAAAGTATTCAATGCCATTAGTCATGCGCGTGACCCAAGTGCTCGAAAATACCATGGGCGGTGGCAACAGCAGTGTCGATCGATGTAGCACCAGACATAAAGTTACGAGGAATAATCCGGCAGCACCCCAGAGTCCAATCTTTTCGGATCGGTCAATTGTTGACGGTGGCTCGGTTCTCAGGGGAGTTGAACTGCGATCGGTCCCAACTTTCGACCAAACCACCGCCCCGCTGATGGCCAGCAGCGTCAAAATATACGGCACACTAAATCGAAAAAACGGCGACGTGAGCATCACAAAACTAATGCCCAAAATGCCCATCAAACTCACCCACAGCTCCGGACAAGAGTCCAGTTTACGCATCAAGCTCTCAACCTTCAGTCCCGATCGCCCGATGACGGCAACGCCCATAACCCCCAGCGCACTTACTAAAGCGAGAATAATGCCGATCGCCGTTATTTTTTCCTTGCTTGATGACGACCACCAGGCTCCTAGCGACCAGAGCCAAGGGTTTGCGCCCGGTGGGGGAGTTCCGTACCAGGTGGTCCAGCCGTGAGTCCCTTGGGCCACCTGTGCGATCGCACTTCTAGCGGGCGTCCACGGTAAGTCTAAGCAAAGAACATTGCCGGGATAAAGCGGACAGCCGGACGTGATTAAGTTCCCCACAATCAGCGGTAGCAGTCCACACAGCGTCGCCATCCCGGTCATCAGCCACACCCTCATCGGCTGTCGCCACAGCGCAAATAGCAGTGTAATCGGGAGGAGCGGCAGCGCGATGAGTTTGAAGCTCACGGCCATTACGGCAAACATGACTGGAATTAACCGATCGCGGTTATCTAGCAGCCTAGAACCAGACTTTTCAGCGCCAAATTTTTCAGAGCTAAGGTTCTCAGCGCGATCGCCGACTAGCAACATCACCCACGCAATCACCCCGACCAAAATCGTCACAGGTAGATCCGGCGAGGGCGAGAGCAAAATCTCAGACAAGGGCTTCATAAACAGCGTCACCGGAATGAGCAACGCACCCCAGATGACGCTGAAATAATCCGCGAGTCTGGCCTGTTTTTGACCTTGGGGTTGAAAATGGGGTTGAAGAATCGATTGCATTGCGATCGCCCATTGCCCCAGCAACAGCAAAAATGCAAACCCATTGGTTACGGCCACCGCACGCCCCTCGAACACTACTGGATTAAACGGCGTCGCTAGGGCAAACCACGCCGACGTAAAGCCTAAATTATTAAATAACAGCGCTAGTCCTGGAACCGTTCCATAGGTCCCCAGCCACTGAATTAAGCTGTAATGGTAATACCCTGTGTCGTTCCAAACGACAGGCCGATCGACCCATGCCGCTAGCCCCACCGTCACCAGTCCCGTTCCCCAGAGGACGCTCTTCGAGATTTGCATGGGTGGGATTCTAAGGAGCTTATCTTGAGTCTTGGGCTGTGGGACCTGATGTAGGACTTCATTTAGGACGATGGCGGCCTTCAGATCGCGCCACTGGACCGCACTGCGAATCATCACCGTCACAAACAGCGCCAATCCCACCACCGGAGACAGCGGCGTCACATACGACACCAACAGCAACACAATAGCCGTCACCCCGAGTCCGAGCCAAATCGCAATCAGCACGCGATCGAGGAGTCGATCCAGACGAAGCGGACGCAAATCCGCAAACACTACAGAACCCAATGATAGGGAGACTCCCAGCAACAAGCACCAACTGAGCAAAAAATACAGCATTGTGACGTCCGAACGACCTAGTTCAGAACCGCAATTCCCGCCTCTGTTACAGGTTCAACCACCGAAGAACCAGGAGGGCAATAGGGGATTCGATCGACCGCTACAGGATGCTCCAGAGAACCCGGTCGGGTTCGCGCCTCCCACTCCTCTTTTGTAAAGTTCTCGTGGTAAGAACGCTCGGCATTCACCGTCCAGAGATCGTGCTGCTCACCAAACAAATTCCGCACCGCCAGAATCGCAGTTAGCATAGAGTGATCTTGATTATTATACCGATGCATTCCATTTCGACCGATGGTTTGTAAATTCTCAAATTTTGTTAAATAGTTCTGCAACACCTCTAAGTGTGCTCGATAGTCTCGATCGTAAACCGGATACGCCTTGGGTTGGCGAATTACCGTACCATCTTTGACCTCTTCTGCCCGAGCTAACCCCAACTGCTCAATCTCACGCTTAGCCAGGTCCAGCAGCTCCGTATCGGACAGTTCCCAAAGTTCATCCCCCTCGGAACAAAAATATTCCATGCCCAGACAGGTTTTCGTCTCATCCGGCACCATCGCCAAGCTCCAATTCTTAAAGTTCTGAATACGACCGACTTTGACTTCGGGGCTGTGGATGTAAATCCAGTTGTCAGGGAAAAGATCCGATCGGTCAATTACGAGCGGCACAATCAAAAAATCGCGATACTTCAACGATCGGGCAGCTTCAAGGACGTCCGGAGGCGCAGGGGGCTGGAGCTGATGGACCAGTAGCGTCACGGGCATACTGGAAATCACTTGTTCGGTGGGCATTTCCACCCGCTTGCCTTTTTGCATTACGATCGCGCTGGTGATGCGATGACCGGACCTATTGAGTTGCACGACGCTCGACTTGAGCTGAACGTCCCCGCCTCGCTGCTTAATCTGCGCACTGAACAGCTCCCACATTTCCCCTGGACCCAGCACCGGATAGTCAAATTCCTTAATCAGAGTCTTAGTGCTGTTGACTTGAAACATCGCATTCAACACCGCTGTCCGTAGCGAGAGTCCTTTAATCCGCTGCGCTGCCCAATCGGCCTGGATTTTTTCGCAGGGAATGCCCCAGACTTTTTCCGTATAGGTTTTAAAAAAAGTTTTAAATAACCGTCGCCCAAATCGATTCGTTACCCAGTCTTCCAGGCTTTCTTCCTGCTTGATGGGCAGCACTTTGACCTTGAGGTAGCTAAGTAAAATCCGCGCACTTTCCCGCAATCCCAAATTATTCAGCGTGTCCATCATCTGCAACGGATAGCTAAAAAACTTACCGTCATAGTAAATCCGCGACAAACGCGGCACCTTAATGAAACGGCTCCCCATCACTTCTTGCCAGAGCTGGTTCACTTCGTCCACTTTGGTGAAGAAGCGATGCCCACCAATATCAAACCGATAGCCCTTGTACTGCTCGGTCCGTGCGATGCCTCCAACCTGGTCTGAAGCTTCTAGCACAACAGCCCGAGTTCCGCGCTTCACTAACTCGTAGGCTGCCGTTAGCCCCGCTGGCCCGCCTCCCACGACGAGGACAGATTTTGGGGCAGATTTTGGCTGACTGGGATTGAGTTCAACATTCGATCGCATCTGAGCTTACCCTGAATGTAGTGGACGAGGAACTTGTCGAGAAAAAGCGTCTTAGCAATACGTCTTAGTCATACGTCTTCAACGATCGGCGTCGCGCAAACTCGCTGTTGCAAACTCAACCCTGGGGAGACTGAGGGGCTGAATTTGGGCTGGAGACCGAGGCGTTCTTGGGTGGAATACCCAATACTGGGATGTTCCAATCATAAAGGCAAGACCACTATAGGCATAGTAAAGCCAATGCCAGGGAATCACCCGCACTGCAAAGCTTAAACCCCGCTTTCCCCAGAAAAATCGATAGACCGACGCGTTGAGGGTGATAAGGGCTAAACCAAAGGCGATCGCCCCCAGTAGGAACGGCGTCCACCACAAGGATAGCGCCGCCAATCCCACCATGGCGTATACCGATATGACACTCAACCGACTGGTGGTATCGAGATTGAGATCGTTGACCAAACTGCGATCGCGCCAAATCAACCGAGTCCAAGGCAACGCGCGATAGAAAAAGTCAGCCTTCAGTAGCGATCGAATACCCCAATGCTTCAAATGCTTGACCTGCATCTGTTTGTTTAGGGCAATGCAATAGCCGAGACGAGTAAGCCGATACCCGAGTTCAATATCCTCAATGGACGGATGACGGTAGCGCTCATCAAAGCCGCCCGCCTGCCAAAATACTGATCGACGAATGGCCCCGCACGCGCCCCAGAAGGTCGAAGCGTTGGTTCTGGCGCGCTGGTGGGTGTAGTGATGCAGAAGGTTTTTGTACTGCGATAGAAAGTTAGGTGAACCGGGCTGGTCATCATAGGATCCGATTACAGCATCCCACTGCGATCGTTCAAACCCGTTCTGGATTTGAGCAAGTGTCTCTAGGCTCAGGGCCACATCTGCATCTAAAAAAAATAAAATATCACCCACTGCCGCCTGTGCCCCAACATTGCGAGCCTTCGCAGGTCCAGCATTATGGGTCAGTTGAATCACCCGATGCCCATCTCTAGCGGCCAAAACAGCCGATCGCTCGTCCGGCCCATCAATCACAATGATCACCTCATAGGCCAGAGATCCATAGCGATGGAGCGAATCCAAGCATTGCGCAAATGCGATTCCACCCTGATATACCGGGATGATCATCGAAATCTTCAATGTTGGCCGCATTAGAAAGGTCATAGAGCCTGAGTGAATAACTGAGTTAGCAGCTTTAAGCCTGATTTACCGAATAGGAGTGCATTTGCAATTATTAATGCATCCACTATTAAAATCCTAGGCTAGAGAGAGATGCGCAGTCGTCTTCCTTCCGGATACTTCATGAAGTCTTTACTTGAAAACAGAATTCTTTGAGGATAACTCTGAAGAAGTCGGAAACCGATCGCCTAGTCATCAGGCATACCTCGAAAATTCACGGATAATAGAAAGGAACTATAAACTTACTATTCACTGAGATCTCAGTAGAAATCCGGAGCCTGAATTTTAGACTTAAGATCTAACACTCTACGCTTGATTCGATCATAGTCTCAACTCCTTCAACCTGTAATCAAGTTCTCTCTTAAGACAGACGAAAGGCGTTGAATGAAGCGTCGATCGATCGAATCTTTGAGAAGCCAAAGCAGCGGCTGAACGAATGGAGCGGTCATCGAAAAATTGCCATAACTCCCCACAGCCCGTCCGTTGCCTAGGTTGAGGAGGGTGAGGGCAGTGGGGGAGGATTTGGGTTGGGAGGGGTGATGACGCAAGGGTTGGTTTAGCGCAGCTCGGCTCAGGTTCTGGGCGAGCACTTTGCCCTGACGAACGGCGAAAACGCCCGATTTTGGGACAGGATTTCCCTGGATTGACGCAATATCACCAGATGCAAAAACCTGCGGATGAGCGATCGATCTCAGCGTGGGGGCTACTGTTATGAATCCCTGATCGTCCGTTGCCAATCCCGATCGATTAATCCATGCTGGCGCACTGGCCTGAGTTACAAAAATGACCGCATCAAAGCATTGAGTTATCACCGTTGGAGTCGTCCCATCCGGTAGGGCTTGGCGATAGGTCAGCTTCACAGGGTTTTCCGGTGGGGTTAATTGGGTCGTATTCGTGACTTTTGCGTTTGCCGTGACGTGAATCTTTCGACTATCTAAGGTTTCGGCTAGGAATCGTTGAAACGAGAGATTGGCCGTGGGTGCGATCGTGTTTCCTTGACAAAACAGGTTAATCTCCAAAAATTCAGTCCAGCGTGCATTTAGATTAAGCGCCACTTCAATCCCGCCCAATCCCGCACCGACAATGGCGATCGACTGATATTTACGACCTAATTGACTTTCTGATTCAAACCGCTGCCACTGGTCTAGAAACTGCGCCAATGGTTTCATCGATAAAATCCGATCGCCCAATATTACTCCCGGCGGCAACAGCGGGACACTTCCTGTATTAATCGACAACACCTCAAACCCGATCGCCTCTCCCGTCGCGCAGATGACCTGCTGCCGCTCCAAATCTAGGGCGATCGCTTCAGTTTGGGTCAAGATTGCGCCCGATCGCCGAGCCAACTGTTGCACATCAACTTGACAGTCCTTCCGAGCATAATGCCTTGACAAGTGGCCTGGAATCATCCCGGAGTACAATGCATGAGTTCCCGGATGAATCACCTGAATCTGCACCGATGCAATGGGATAACGCGCTAGATAATCCAGTGCGATTGCATGGCTATGTCCTCCGCCCAGCATTACAATTTTCGTCATAAGGCTCTGGAATTAATGGATGGAATTAATTATGAAATGGCCGATCGAATAGCATCTGGATCACGAAAGCCAACGGCAACAGCAATGCCATCTTTCACAAATAATGGCCGCTTTAGTAACATAGTGTCTGCCGCAAAGGCATCAATCCACGTTTCATCGTCCCAATTTTCCTTCTCTGCATCCAACGTGCGGTAGGACTGTCCTGATGTGTTCCGCAGTGGCTTATTGCCAAGACTGCTAACCCACGATGCGATCGCCGATCGTTCTGGGGGCATCTCTCGGGTATTTACAAACTCGTGGGGAATCTTGTGGCTATTGAGCCAAGTTAGGGCTTTTTTGCAGGTGCCGCAGTTGGGAATGCCGTAGATCTGGAGAGGCATGGGCGTTGAACTCGGATAGAACTAACTGCGCAGGTATGGTGCGTAGCTTGTGCTCCAGAGTAGCATTTTTGGGGACACCCATGCCTGGTGTCGTCAGCTTCGGATGTGGGTATTCTATAGAGGGAATTCGGGTGATGGATGCACGGGAGCAATCGGACACTATGGTAGAACAATCCAAGCAAACTAACCCTTCAACGGACCGGGCCGCCCGCTGGAAGCCCATTCCTCCCTTCCCCTCGCTGCGATTTTATCTGCTTAAGGCGCTCACCCTTTTTGGGCTAGTGGGGATTCCAGCGGGGCTGCTTAGTTCAGTTCAGTTGGCCTTAAGCGTCGCGATGGATCTTAAAAATAAGATTCTTCCGTTCTGGTACTATCCGCCGATCGCCATTGAAATTCCTTGGCTATTCTTCACGCTGCTGGCCGTTTTTGCCATCGCCACGTCTCCCTGGGCGATCGCATTGCTGATCCGGACGCACCATCCGATTAGCACGATGACGACCAGCACGCTGGCCCAATACAGTCCTGAAGCCCATCGGATTCTTCAACGCATCGCTCAAGAATCGGCCATCCCGCTGCCTACCCTAGTGCTGATTGACAGCCCGATCCCCATCGCATTGTCCTACGGTTTTGCGCCTCAGCTTGCGACGATCGCCGTTAGTCAAGGCATCCTCACGGCCTTAGATGAGAGTGAAATCGCGGCCCTCTATGCCCAAGAATTCGCCCACATTGCTCACTGGACGACGCCTCTGCTTTCTGGGTCCGTTGTGCTTCAAGCGATGCCGTATTTGGCTTATATTGCAGCCTCTCGACTGGGCGATCGAATGGCGTTTCAGTCTAAGCGATCGTTTCGGTTTGCCATCTTTGGTGGACTGTTAAAGGCGATTGCAAATCTCTGCGGACTGGCTGCATCCGGATTTTATGGTGGGTATTGCGGTATTCGGTGGACTGGACTGTGGCTCTCTCGATCGAGAACGTATTACAGCGATCGAATCGTTTGCAACGGGACGGGGAATCCGAACGGGCTGGTAAAGGTGCTGCTAAAACTCACACAGGCAACCCGAAAGGCGATCGTTGCGAATGGGTTTACGCCAATGGATTTGGAATTGCTGGAACCCTTGCTGCCGATCAATCTTGACGAATCGATCAGTACGCGTAAAGTGAAGTCGATCGGGGCTGTTAAGATCGATCGATGGTGGGAAATCAATCAATCCCAAATCCCGATCTCTGTAAGGTTTTCTAGATTAATGGTGACCGCTCGCTCCTGGCAAATCAAGCCCCTTTTCAAGAGACCGGAACAACCGTGGAACTGGACGCCAAGTGCCTCTGTTCGGACTTGGGCCAAACCGTGGTTTTGGGCTGTGATTAGCTACGGAGTCGCTTGGGTACTATGGGGGACGGGTTGGGTGACGTATTTATTCGGATGGAATCGGCTGGCTTGGCTGGGGAGTGATTATGATTTATTTCTAGGCTTGCCACTCTTAGGATTTGGCCTCGGGACGTTTGTTCGGTTCAACGCGTTCTTTCCAGATCTTCCGGCCTTATTTCTCCGTGCTGACGATCGCAGCAGTCCCCCTGAATACCTCATAACTGTGAATGAGAATGACAACGGATTGCGCCCAGAGCAAGTGATGCTGACAGGAACACTTACTGGACGATCGGGAATCGCAAATTGGCTGGCCCAAGACCTTTGGCTCATGACCGATCAAGGTGATTATATTGCCCTCCACGTCACGTCAAAGACTGGACCGTTTGGCCTAGGTTTGGCCCGATTGTTGAACCAATGGTCCATTGCTGAATGTATCGGTCAATCGATCGTCGTCTCAGGTTGGCTGCGGCAAGGCGTGATTCCCTGGATTGACGCCGAGGCTGTCCGAATCGGATCCCGCCTCATCCGGAGTGAGCATCAATTTGCGACGGTAATGACCGGGGCGATCGGTGTTGCGATCGGACTATACATCGCATTATAGAATTGACATATTATAAAACCCTACTACGTCGGATGCTGAATGTTAATTTATTGATTGTTTAAAACTGAATCTCCTGCTTGCCGTCGGTAAATGCCACATCTTTGATGCCCCATTCCTTGCGCTGCATAACCGTCTCTCGCATTGCCCCAAAGAATGACATCTGCTCACAACTCGACATCGATTTGAACGATCGCGCGCCTCCGGGTGGCAACCTTAGGACGATCGTCGCGACCTGACCTTGGGACGTTACTCGATAATCGGTAATCGTAAAGTCTGCCGTATTGGCCTGGTTCAACACCGATCCGATCGCCCGGTCCATGGTTTTTTCCTTTGGTAATTGTTCCGTCTTTTTGACGAGCTGATTACAGTTGCTGTCCATGTGATACACCGCCACCGGAATCGTCGTTGCTGCTGCTGCTGACATTGCGGCTGACGTTGTGGGTGCGATCGACGGTTGAGGAGTGGGTGCGGGCAACGTGGGCCTTGGTCCGGAGGGGGGAGTGGTCGGTGGGGTGGATTGGGCGGTGGTGGGCGGCGTGGGCGGCGGCGTAGAGGTGCAACTGACCAACGTTAACCCTAAAAATAGCGTCGCATAGCGGATAAATACGGGCATCATAAAATCATCGACTCCTAAAAAATATCAAGGGTTAGC
>ENA-OBIO01000237-OBIO01000237.1-metagenomes-genome-assembly--contig:-NODE-237-length-33781-cov-29.1599_pt1 | contig 33781 bp, 29 predicted proteins | sample MGYA00153383_OBIO01 | MGnify analysis MGYA00153383 | reverse complement strand
CCGTATCCTCGAATGCAGGAACCTCGCTCTGTCTTGAAAGCTAAACTGCGGGTGTGATTAAGCCTTTTTCAGTGCCATTGGACTTTAGTCTTCTCTCATATTTGAGTCAATAAGGACTAAAGTCCTGACTACAAACAGGTCTGTTTTGGGTGAAAAACAGCTAATCTAATAAGTCAGGTTCCCGGCGCACTATCATATCATAAAGCGGTTGAAAGCTAAACCATCCCATGCGGTGCGACCCTACTTGCTGCTGTGTCAGATTCGCGCATTCTGGCTTGATGAGAATCGGTTTTCCCGTTGCTTGCGCCATCAACTGCGCTTGACAAGAACGTTCCATCGCAATAAACCACCAAGCTGCTTCATCTACTGTTTCACCGACTGTTAACAGTCCGTGATTTTGTAAAATAATTGCTTTTTTTTCACCTAAAGTTTTGGCGATGCGTTTAGCTTCTTCGATTTCCAAGACAACTCCGGTGTAATCGTCAAATAAAGCGTGATCTTCGTAAAAAGAACAAGCATCTTGAGTCAGCGGGTCTAGCAGACGCCCGAGTGTTGACCAACTTTTCCCGTAGGGAGAATGGGCGTGGGCTGCTGCGATTACGTCGGGGCGTGCTGCGTGGATTTGGGAATGAATGGCGAAAGCTGCTTCGTTTACGGGTTTATTTCCCTCAACAACTTCGCCTTTGTGATTGACTAAAATTAAGTCGCTGACTCGAATTAGACTGAAGTGCATTCCAAATGAATTAACCCAGAAATGGTCGAGGTATTCGGGATCGCGGACTGTGATGTGTCCGGCAATTCCTTCGCTGAAACCAAACTTTCCGAATAATCTTAAAGCGGCCGCTAAACGTTGTTTTCGGTGGCGGCGTTCTGCTTCTATTGAGTTGAATGTCGGCGGTTGAATAATAACTTTGGGAACTTTTATAGCAGTCATAATTTGTAATTTGTAGTTGGTTGTTTGTTATTTGCGATCTCTGAGATAACTAAACACGACTTACACAAAATTTAAGTTTTTGCACTACCAATAGTCTAAGGTGCGCAGTGCACACCCTACAAATTTCCTTGTTCCTTCATAATATCATTGACCGATCGCGATCCCAGCCAACCACGCCGTAGTCCAAGCGCTCTGGAAGTTGAAACCGCCCGTCACGCCGTCGATATCCAAGATTTCGCCTGCAAAGAAAAGTCCGGGACAACGGCGGCTTTCCATTGTCTTAAAATCAACTTCTTTGAGGTTGACACCGCCGCAGGTGACAAATTCTTCCTTAAATGCGCCCTTTCCAGCAATCTGATATTCGCCTTGAACGAGTTCTAGCAGGAGTTTATCGATCGCCTTATTGGATAAGTCAGCCCAGCGTTTTTGGTCATCAATGCCGATCGAACTTGTCAAACGTTCCCAGAGGCGGCGCGGCATCGGAAACGGACAGCTAGACACGATCAATCGGTGCGACAACTGCGATTTAACTCCGACCAGTTGCTGCCGCAAAACCTCTGCATTGTACTGGGGAAGCCAATTAATCAGGACATTCGTCTTATAATGGCGATCGTGCAAAAATCTCGCGCCCCAAGCCGAAAGTTTGAGTACACCAGGCCCGCTTAAACCCCAGTGAGTAATTAACAAAGGCCCGCTTTGTTCTAATTTAGCTCCCGGCAATTTCACCTTAGCATTAGGCACAGAAACCCCGGCTAAATCTTTGATTCTGCTATCAGCAATATTAAAAGTAAATAGAGAAGGAACGGGCAGTTCTACGGTATTGCCTAACTCTTTTGCCCATTTAAAACCGGAGGGATTGCTACCTGTAGCGAGTAAAAGGCGATCGCACTTAAAACTCTCCCCCGACTTCAACTCAACTTCAAACATAGAAGCAATATCCCCACGGCCATCTTCTGCGCTATTCCCCATTAACTTCTTTACAGAAACGACTGCATCGCCTGTGCGAATTCTCACGCCTGCATCCTCAGCAGCCCGGATCAAACAGTTAACAATTGTCGCCGAATCGTCAGTGATCGGAAACATTCGTCCATCTTCTTCTGTTTTCAACTGCACACCGCGATCGGCAAACCATTCAACAGTATCGCGGGGTTGAAATCGACTAAAAGCACCGCGCAGAGCTTTCCCTCCTCTGGGGTAATTCTGCACTAAAACACAGGGGTCAAAACAAGCATGAGTAACGTTGCAGCGCCCGCCACCAGAAATGCGAACTTTTGCTAAGAGTTGGCGGCCAGCTTCTAGTAAAGTGACGCGGGCTTGTGGGTAGGTTTTGGCACAGGTAATTGCACTAAAAAAACCCGCTGCACCGCCACCTATGACTGTAATTTTGAGCATTCGATCGGACAAATTTTTTCTCGCTTATTCTGGTTCAAAATCGGATTTTGCCGCCCCGCAAGTGGGACAAACCCAATCGTCGGGGATATCTTCAAAGGCAGTACCGGCAGGTATTTCCCCGTCGGGGTCGCCTAGTTCTGGATCGTAGACGTAATTGCAAACTGTACAAACGTATTTTTGCATTTGTTTAACTCAATTTTATATTGTAAGCCTATAGATTGTACTTGACAACGCAACCTAGTGCAATACCAATTTCAAAAAGTAATGAGACTTTCGGTAATTCCTAAATCTTTACGAATTAACCATTCTCAAATCTAAAATCGTCAAAGCCTCTAGAACCCAAATTCTAGAGGCTAGATTTTAAATTTTATGAATTTACCACTTCCGGGCAACTAAACTGTCACTTTTTGCTTAGCCCAAACGCCGTGTTCATCTTCTTCGTACTCTTGATGAATGGCGTCCCAGGCGGTGTGTTCCGCTTGGATCGAGTCGTTGCTTTCGTCAAATGCGCTGTTGTAGGATTCCATAAAGGTTTTTTGAGCTGCTTCCGACAAGTGCGATCGCACTTCGGGAGACAAGTCTGCCGGACTATTACAACGACCTTTGACAGCGCGCGGTAGCGTCATTTCGCTAACTGAAACTTCTTCGCCACCAGCACTTTCTAGCAATAGTTGAAATTCACCCGATTTATCTGCTGCGACTTCTGCCATCACGAGGAATTCGCCTGCTTCGACGCGGGTTTGATAGATAGTTGCTTTTTCTTCCGGCATTCCCAAAGCGACTAAAGCCGAAACTAGACCCGCACCGGCCGAACCTGCGATCGCCCCACTAGCTGCACCCAACAATACAGCACCCAACGGGCCGGCCGATACTACCGCACCAACAAAGGGAATAAACAGCACACCGACGCCTGTTAGCAAACCCAAAAAAGAACCGAATAAGGAACCAAAAATCGCCCCGCTGCGTAGCCCTCCTAAAATCACATCTTTTTTGGTAAGAAAGCCGGCAATTTTAGTTTTAGACTGAAAGTTTTTTCCCATTACTGAGATATGGTCGCGGGAAACTCCGCGATCCAGCAACCGCCGAATTACGCCGTCTAATTGTTCTTCTTCCTTAAATACGGCTGAAACTGTGCGTTCGGCTAAATATTCCTCTGTCATTGTTCCTCCTTGATGGTTTATTGATTAGTTATGCTGTTTTTCAGTATAGGATGACACTGTAGGGCGATCGCATCGACCTTGAGATAGAGGTCGATTTATCAGAGATCGTGTGAGGCTCTATCCAAAGAGTTAAGGAATTTTGTAATGGCGATCGAGCGTCTGTTACAGACAGTTAGTCAGCTCTGATATAAGCCCCCAAATATTCCAGTTGATTTATCATTTCCTCTGCTGATTTAGCCGACATTAAATTCAATATTCCCCGCCACTGAGCGCCTACTGAGTAACTTTTTCGCGGTACAACAATAATTCCTGAATGAGTTCTTTTTTGTAGAGCAAAAGTTAGGTGAAAACGACAGAAATCTCCCATATTAGAACTGTAAATGACGCGTCCTTGCTCAGTTGCCCAGATTAGCTGCTCCTCATCTGAAGAGCTAAGTTTGTTCGCGTCTGAGGTAGTCATCACCTCTACAGCAGAATTACGCAAAGATTCTACCAACGAAAGGTTGCCAGAGTCTTCATCAATATAGAGACGAATTTGACTCACGATAACTTACCTGCCATATATTCAGCTTCAAAATACTTGCACTCTTCATAGTACGCCACTATCTCCGCCTCAACTTCATCTTTATTAGCGTGATAATAAGCCAACCCTGCATAAATTTGTGCTAACGTCAAATGCGTAAATTCTTCAGCAATTTTTTCAGGAGTCATTCCTGCTTTGTAGTCAATTGCTATGCTCCGAATGGACATTCTAGTTCCTGCAATTCGCGGGCGGCCGCCGCAAGTTCCGGGCGTGCGGACAATTAGCGTTCCAATATCAACGGCAGTTGTCATATTTACCTCGATTGAGTTAACTTTATTCTATTGTAACCCAGCTTTTTATTCATCTCTTATATAAGTCCCAAGATACTCAAGTTGGTCGATCATTTCCTCTGCTGATTTAGCAGCAATCAAATTTAAAAGTCCCCGCAACTATGCACCGAGTACCGCTGCTGTTGTGCAAGAATAATTCCAGTATGACTTTTCTCTTGTGCAATACAGATATTGTGTAAACGGCTGAAATCTCTCCTATTAAAACTGTAAACGACTCGCCCTTGCTCGGTTGCCCAAATGAGCTGTTCTTCATCTGAAAAACTCAGCCTGTTAGCCTCCGAGGTTGTTATCACATCTACACCCGAATTTCGCAGAGCTAAGATTAGAGCTTGTTCCTGAATATCCTCATCCAGATATAAACGAATCTTACTCACGATAGCTTACCTGCCATAGAGTCTGCTTCCAAGCGTTCCCATTCAGCATTTTCTGCTGCTATTTCTGCGTCAATTTGTTTTTTGTTCGCATAATAGTAAGTGAGCGCTGCATATATTTGTGCTAAAGTCAAATGTGGTCTTTCATCAATGATTTGCTGTGGACTCATCCCGGCATTAGAATCAATAGCAATATTCTCTACCGTAATTCTTGTACCTGCAATTCGCGGGCGGCCGCGGCAAGTTCCGGGCGTGCGGACAATTAGCGTTCCTATATCAATGGCAGTTGTCATATTGACCTCGATTGAGTTAACTTTATTCTATTGTAACCCAGCTTGATTTCTAGGCGATCGCACTCGCACAACATTAACCAATGCCATTAGCACCTTTGTTTCCTGTCGTTCATCCCTTTCTCAAAACAGCTTTTCCCCGATGCTTGTGGACGGGAGATATCAACAGCCGAGAAATCGCCCTAACATTTGACGACGGGCCGCACCGGCTGCACACACCTGAAGTGTTAAAAGTTTTAGATAAATACGACATCAAAGCTAGCTTTTTTTGGCTGGGATTTTGCGTGGATAGATATCCAGAAACGGCTAAAGAAGTTTGCGATCGCGGACACTGGATCGGCCTCCACGGCTACCAGCATATATCGTTTCCCAAGCTCAAAACCCACGAATTAAAACAAAGTTTAGAAGACACACAAAAAGCCATTGCCAAAGCTTGCGATTTAGACCCAAAATTAATCTGCGACGTGCGGCCGCCGAACGGCATTTTTACACCGCGAACATTAGAATTATTGCAACAGTGGGAATATCGCCCCGTAATGTGGAGTGTCGTCCCGGAAGATTGGGTGCGGCCGGGAGTGAAGAAAGTTCTCAGTCGTGTCGTACAGCAAACTGAAAATGGCTCGATTATTGTACTGCACGATGGATTTTGTGGCGGTGAAGATGTCGCGGCTTCTGCTGATAAAATAATTCCACTGCTATTATATAAAGGTTACAAATTTGTGACTGTCGATCGCCTTTGGCAACAGGCAAACATTCAAGCAATAAAACCCAATTAAAATCATGTTCAAAAAAACACTGTTTGTAGCATCTCTTTGTTTGGCAAGTGCGGGATTGGCGATCGAGCTTTCTCCTGCTTCCAGCCAAGCAGAAACTCGAATTGTCGCGCAGCAGCCAGCTAGTGACGTATCCACGCCTGCGGCTAACTCGAAACCCCCTCAAATAGAATTGCTAAATCCCGGAGCAGAGCCGCGACAGCAACTGCGTTTTAAACCAGCTATCAATGTCACGGAAACGACAGTTATGACCGTAAAAATGGATATGGAAATATCCGCCTCCGGTCGGCTTTCGCCTGTGGCTAAAATTCCAGTATCGGCGATTACCTTCGAGACAAAAGTCACAAAAATTGATGCCAACGGCGATATTCACTACGAGTTTGTTTATACTAACGCCGATATCGCCAGCGATACTGGAAATACTCCGCCAGCGGCCGGAAATGCCATGCGTTCCGCACTTCAAAAAATTGTCGGAGTGAAAGGTTCTTTTATCATGGACAATCGCGGATTCTATAAAGGAGGTGACTTTATAGTGCCTAAAGAAGTTGACAACAACTTCCAACAAATGATTCAACAAATGTCTAAATCTCTAGAGCAACTTTCCTCGCCGCTGCCCGTAGAAGCAGTGGGGAAAGGAGCTAAATGGCGCGTTACTTCTTCTAATTTGATGGGCATAAATGTGAATAACATTGCTACCTATGAATTGGTTAGTTTGCAAGATGGAGTTGTATCTCTGAATGTAGATGTACAGCAGCAAGCAAAGTCTCAAAATTTCACAGCGCCCCAAATACCCGCTGGAACTACCATAACCCTAAAATCTTTGACTTCTCAGGGTCAAGGAAAAGTTACAGGGCGCTTGGACAGATTAATGCCTTTTCAATCTACTGTCTCCTTTACTTCAAATACCGAAATGAGTGCTAAGAGTGCTGGCAGTTCTGAAGAATCAATAATTACCACAAAAATGTCGATGGAGATGAATTTAGAGTCGAAATAAGCTTGATGCTAACTCTCAAAAAGTAGGGACTCAGGCAAAGCCTAAGTCCCTAGCACTAATTTTAAGAAATGGTATTAAATCGGGCTAATATACCTGATACAGCAGATAGCAGGTTTATCAAGTACACCCCAGATGGATAGATCCCCGTAGGGAAACGGCATTGCCCTGTCCCTACAAGGGCTGTATTATGTAAAGCTTGCGAAAGCTTCGATCGCCAATTTGCCACTAGAGGAGTCTGTTCTATGGTTCGATCGCACAAACGTCAAGCTATCATCGGTTTAGTGGTAGCCTTGGGGATAATCATCGGCAATTTAGTATTTCCAGGGCTGAATGCAGCACCGGCATTTGCTGAAGCCAAATTTCAGGATGTTAAAAATCATTGGGCGCAAGCCTGCATCGAAGAGTTAGCAGAGAAAAAAATCATCAGTGGCTACTACGAAGACGGCACTTTTCGCCCGAATCGCCCAGTCAGCCGCGCTGAGTTTGCCGCCATGCTGCGCAGGGCTTTTCCCGATGCAAAAATTGTCCGCAATCCAATTACTTTTGCAGATATTCCTACAAATTACTGGGGTTTTAAAGCGATTCGAGAAACTTATCAAACTGGGTTTCTATCCGGTTACAGCGGCAGTATTTTCAATCCGACTTTAAACATTCCCCGCTGGCAAGTTTTGGTAGCCTTAAGCAGCGGCTTGAAATATACACCTGTGGGTTCTGCGCCTGAGATTTTGGAGGCGACTTTTGAGGATGCGCGGGACATTCCCGAACTGGCCAGAAGTGCGATCGCCGCCGCCGCAGAAAAACAACTCGTTGTCAACTATCCCGCAGTCAAACAACTCGAACCTACACGCAATGCTACTCGCGCCGAAGTAGCAACTTTCCTATGTCAGGCGATCCCTAAACCGGGACAAACTGCCTTAGTTCCTGCGCAATATATCGCCCAAGTTCCAGCGAATGTCGGCCCGCCAAGAACCACAGAAACATCTGAGTCTGGGAAAGTTCGGGCGGAAGTTTCTTTCGTAAAAGAAGCAGAAAATGCCAAAAATATCCGCATCAAAATTATCCGCAACGGTCAAATTTCATTAGAAGAACCAGTGTTAATTCCCACTCGTTCTCTAGTAGATAATCCCGACAAAAGAGCCACCACAGAAGTATCGGAAGGGCGTTTGCTATCTCTGCGAATCCGCGATTTGGACGGCGACAAAGAACCGGAAGTGCTGGCAGATTTGGTATCAATCAATAGCGGCGTCCGTTGTTGCAATTATTCGTTCATTTACCGCTACGAACCTGCGACCAAAAAATATACGCACATCAAGCATTTTTGGGGCAATGTGAGTTACGAACTTATCGATTTTGGCAAAAATGATATCCCGGAATTCAAGAGTCAAGACGGGCGATTTGCCGAGGCTTTTACAAATTATACTGATTCTCGTTTACCGCTGCAAATTTGGCAGTATCGCCAAGGTCAAATGCCAGATGTTACCAAACAGTATCCGGTGGAAGTATACACAAATTCTGCTGAACTTTGGCTGGAATCGAGGAAGCGCTTGAGCGAAAATGGAGAGGTGAAAGGGGTGTTTGCTGCCTTCATGGCGAGCAAGTATGTCATGGGCCAGGAGGCGGAAGGTTGGCTGTTGTTGGAGAAGGTTTATCAAGGGCGCGATCGGACTCAATTCTTTGGGAAGTTGCGCGAGTTTTTGGTAAGTACGGGTTATGCTATCAAGTAGATTTGGAGGTTTGTAACCGCAGATGAAAGCGGATAGTCGTTGGGTGCGGGCGGGTTTATGAGATTGTCGGTTTTAGGCAATTATTGTCGGTGAACCCGCCCCTACAGAATTCAAATATTCATCTAATTTCCGATTGTGTGGCTGAAAATACTCGCGTAATCGCTGACTTGCAACTTGATCTCCAGGCTGATAATTAGCACTATTATATTTTTGGTAATCTCTGAGTTGGAAATCCGGCACAGCTAAGAATTCAAAAACTTGTTTGAGTGCAATCACTGGATTCGCATAAAAATCCTCGCTTTGCAAAATCAAAAACTGCTCTTTGGGAAAAAGTTTCATCCACTGTGTGAGACTATAAAAATAAAGGCTTTTGTAAATATAATGGCAATCTTTCCAATAACTTCTATCTTCTAAACTTGTATCTGTAGCCTCGCCAAGCAATTTTAACTCGGCATCGATCGCACTTTCAAAACTTCTGCGTTCCGTACCGCGCCTCACCAGCATCTGATAGTGCGAAAAAGCCCGATCGCCCGGATTTCTCAAAATCACAATCAGTTTAATTTTTGGCAAATACCCGTAGAGTCTTTCAGCCGCTAGCGGGTGCGTGAGATAGGTAGGAGTTGCTTCTCCTGTCAAAAAATGCTGTGAATCTATTGGCGGCGGAAAATGAGCTTGATACCAAGCAAATCCTTTGTTGAAATGTTCCGAAAAAAAACAGATTTCTTTATTAGCAGCGGCTAAAATTTTAGGGTGTGAAGTGATATATTTGTAGAGCGAAGTTGTGCCACATCTGGGAGAACCGATAATGATGAAATCGGGCGATCGCAATTCGTCGAAATTCCATACTATTTCCGACAATTCCGGGCGAGATGCTACAGTTTGTAAGCGGACTGCGGTTTGAAAAAGTGCGATCGACTCTTTGCTTTTTCCCTGTTTGCTCAGCGCTACTGCGAAGTTAATATAAGCTAAGGGAAAGTTGGGCAAACTTTCGATAACTTGCCGGTAAACAGCGATAATATCGTCAATTAGCGGAGAATTTTTAGGCAGCGGTGCGTACATTAGTGGGAAGTAAGCAGGCGTAAAATTTGGTTGTATGAGAATTGCTTGTTTCTGACAGGCGATAGCCTCTTCAAGTTGCCCGTTTTGTTGCAGTGCTTTTCCCAAATTGTGGTAAGCTAAGGGCGATTGTGGATTAAGTTGAACAGCAGTTTCATAAAAGGCGATCGCCTCCTGCAATTTCCCCTCTTCCTTGAGTGCATCTGCCAAAGTACAATCATCAAAACTCATACTGGAATCCTGTAATAACCGCGCATCATTACCTTAATATCTAAATGCTTCATTTCCGCAGTCGAAGCATCGTGAATCATATTCTCAGTCGGGGCAATGTAAGCCTCTCCCGGTGCAATTCTGAGTTTCACCACCGGATAATTAGGATAGCGACTCATAAACTCATTCGTTAATTGCCTCGTCCAAGGTTTGCTAACATCAGAATCGTGACAGCCCAGCATCTTAAAAATGTCCATCTCCGTCAAATTCACAAACAAAAAGTAACGGCTGTCTAAACCTAAATTTACGCAAATCCTATTAGTTGACTCCTGCTTTTTCCCCAGTGGCAGATTGTCCCAACTATCAGTATGCAAACCGTTGCGGCAGCCCCGTTTATTATCAATTGTCGCCGTACTCAATCCGGGCTGCCTGCCTCCCATACCGCTGATAACTGGTGGCGAATTCGATAGACAAAAAGGTTTAAAATACTCAATTAACTTGTCAAGTGCCTGATGACATTTTTCCTGATTTTTAAACTCAGCAACCTGTAGCGGAGTTGTTACCGAAGCGATACCGGAAGCAGCAAACAAAGCTAAAACATCCGGCGACAAACGCACAATTCCTACACCTGAATAGCTTGGTGGTGGTTCCTTCGTCCACAGCAAAGCTGACTCCTGGGCTGTCGGTTCCCTCCAAGGTTCTTGGGGCATAAAAGCTCCTTCGCAATACTGAATTCTGCCCGGTACGCTGTCACAAGCTAGCTGCGTACCAGAACTGAGAAGCACTCTAGGAATTTGCAACTCTGGTTCTGTAGTGTCTAACTCTAGATTTTGACATCGATAAATTAGGATACTTCGGCGCAGATTCGACATTTTTTGATACTTATTAAAAATCAGTTTGTAGTAAGGACTTTAGTCCTCTATTCTCAAAAACAAGGAGTTTAGTCCTGACTACGAACTGGGAAAGATTCAAGCAGATTGCAAGTCGATGAAGTACATCTCATATTCCCTGCAAGGCTTACCGGAAAGTGCTGTGTTTAATGAGTACAATGCGTGCAGTGAGTACAGTGAGTACACATCGCCCCTACCTCAAACCCTTCAGCATTAGGAAATTGCCACAGAGTTTGCGTTAAAGTTGCGGGGTCAATATCCGGCCGGGAAACTGAGGAAAAAGTTAAGACTCGCGCTTCATCGTCTGTACTTTCCACCAAAATTTCGCCTTCAGCAACTTGAATTATATCTCGGTGCAAAACGCTGATACCGAACATATTGGTCATGCCCAATTCTGACAGTTTATCGGCAATTTCCTGAAGAAATTCAGAATTATTGACAACAGCTTCTGACCGTTCCACTGCTGCTGATATAGCCTCAGTAACTCGGACAAATTCTAAGGGAAACCAAACCGATTCACCGGATGTTTGATTGCGCTCAACCTTCCACATATACGGAATAGCATCGCTATATTCTGTGGTGGGTTTGATATAAGCATTGTTGCCTTGAAATTCTTCGACCAATCTTTCGTTATCGGAAAGGTCGAAATGTTTGTGCAGCAAACAGATACCAACCTGTTTTTGCAAGCCGTGACGGCGGACGATCGCGCCCAGTTCTGTCATGTTGTCTTTGGCTTGCTCTAGCAGGTCTTTGGCAGTGAAAAAATGATCTAAACAATCGAAAACATCTGGTTTGTAAGATGTCAGCATACAGGTTTAGGCTCCCTTCTAAGTATCCACCTGTTCAGAATATGTAAATGTTGAGCAAATGTCAATAACTTGCAGACAATAAATATATTAATTTTTTGATCGTAAAACAATTAACAATCTGTGAAGAAATACAAAGAGTTGTTGCTTTTTAAGGCATAAGCTAACAATACTTCGGACAGTTTTTTAACGGCCCTGTAAGCCTTACGGAGGAAGCCCTGCCATTTTTTACGCATTTTCTGAAACTTAGCGCTGAACTTAAACCTTTAAAAAATAGTCCAGCATATAGCCAGTAAGGGTTTCGGAGGCTCGACTAGATCTAAAACTGTCCGAAGTATTGAGCTAAAATAAATATAAAATATCAAGCTTAAAATTACTTAAAATGATATATCCACCTGCACCTTGGAAGCTGCAAGGCTACGCGATCGCGACTTTACAATTGGTAGATGTTGCACTTGTGCGCCCCCTGGTTCCTTCGGAGTTAGAAATCATCTCTGTGTTCCCCGGAAAAACCCTGGGTGGGATTTATATATCCTCCTATGGGTTGGGTTCCGTGATGGAATATAATGAGTTAATTGTAGTTAGCGCGATCGCCAATTATGCAGGAAAATGGGGCGCTTGGATTTCACACATCTATGTAGACAATCCTCACTCCGTAGCCGGCGGGCGCGAAATTTGGGGACTTCCTAAAGAATTAGCTCAATTTAGTTGGGAAGGTAGCGATTCGGTAAAAGCAGAACCGTTAGGCTATCGCGTCACTGTGCGTCAAGGAAACAGTCAGCTTTGCAGTCTCGGTTATAGTCAACAAACTTGGATGCTGCCGATATCTTTGAACGGAATTTTTTTTAGCGCTGACTTCAACAAGTTACTGTTGTTTAAAGGAGAGTTTCAATCTCACACTGGCTTAATTCGAGGCGCATTAGAAATACCTGAAGAGAGTCCTTTGGCCAGTTTAAACATTGGTCAGCCTTTGCTAACGGTTGCCTGTGAAGATATGCGTTTAATCGCAAATATGCCGGAAGTTGTCGGCAACAAATCCGTGGAGTTCAGCTATTAGTTGGAATTGGTATTGACCTGCAATTCCCGCTTTACTCTTGCCTAAATTGCAGGTCAATACCAAAGAAACCGGGTTTTTAACCATTAAAAGCATTGATGCAGTATGTTCCCCAAAAAACCCGGTTTCTGATTGCTCGTGCTGATTGTACTTAAATTAAATGCCCGCGCCCGGAGCGGCTTCTGCACCCATTTCTAGAACAGTACCGCGCAGAAAATCAATTTGCTGCTGAAAGTCCATGCCTTGAATCTTGGCTAGTAAGGCTTTCCCTGCTTCAGGAAACTGATAGTCTGGAGGCACGGGTATAATCGTTCCTTCGTCCATTCCGAGTGCTAGGAAATACCAAAAAGCCAGCTTGGTTTCTGGGCTCATCGAGCCGTACATCCGGCTGATTTCTGTACTGGCTTTTGAGGCAATGTCGCGCATTACTTGCAGTTGTTCTTCGTGCGGCAGCGGCTTGACTTGCTCGAACAAACCCTGAGCGATTTCGGAACCGGAAGCACCGGGAGCCGCTGGCGTTATTGACTTGCCCATTTCGGTGTAAACAAACCACAGCAAACCTAATTGGTCGTCTACACTCAAGCTCTTGATTTCTGCTTTTCCTTGGTCGTAAGCACCGGCGGTGGTAAATGTCATTCGAGCCTCCAAAATATAAATTGCTCAGCTTTCTGATTTATTAGGAAAACTGTTTTTATTACTTAATGAAATTTAGCAAATAAATACTTACTCTTGGATCTTGCTTAAGGCAGAGATGATCCCCGACGTGAGTTCGTGGAATAAACTTGCCAAAAATTGAAAAATTTGCAACTAAAGGATGAGCAAAGTTGGACAATATTGTGGTAAGCGAACTCCGGGTTTAGCATTTTTTAGTTAGTCGATCGCCTATAATCGCAACAGACCTGTATTTAGGTGGCTGTTATGTCGATCGTCGCAACTGCTAAACGTGTCAAACGCTTCACCATAGCGGAATATCACCGCCTGACAGAACTGGGATTCTTTGGTGAGGGCGATCGAGTTGAATTAATCAACGGAGAACTTGTCAACATGGCTGCTAAAGGTACCGCTCACTCTGTTTGCGAGACACGCTTGGAACGCGAGTTATTTAAGCTGCTGGGAGAAAGGGCGACACTTCGGGGCCAACAACCGATTATTCTACCTGATGACAGCGAACCTGAACCCGATCGCGCGATCGTCCAAAATTGCCCTGATGACTATCTATCCTCTCATCCCACTCCAGCGGATATATTGTTACTGATTGAGATTGCGGATTCTTCTTTAAGTTACGACAAACAGGTCAAGTTACCCCTTTACGCTGAAGCGGGGATTTCTAATTATTGGATATTTAACTTATTAGAAACTTGTTTGGAATGTTACAGCGAACCGTATCAGAATCCGCAAGCCAAATTCGGTTATCGGGTCAAGAGAATTTTTCTACCTAATGAGACAGTTTCCCTCCCTAATTTTGGGGATTTGTTCCTAGATTTATCTAAAGTATTTCCTCCTAGTTTGATCGGTGACAAGTAATCGCACCTCAAAAAACAGATACCCGACTTCTTGAAGAAGTCGGGTATCTCAAGTTTCATATCAATTCCGGTTAGATCAGAATTAATATTACCCAAAATCAGGACACGGCAGTGCCGTTTCCCTATGATTAATCACGGTAGGAAAACGGCAGTGCCGTATCCTCTATATCATTCCGGCGCAGCCGGAATTGAGATCAGTCAAAAAAAATAGGCCAGCTTTTTGCCAGCCCATAATCAGGAGAACTTTAATTAAAACTCGTTTAAACTCTAGCTAAACAAACCCGAAATACCGCCGACTGCTATTGCTCCAGCTAGAGCGGAAACAACCACAGAAGTCAGAGCCGTACCGAACAGCCACCAAGCGGCAGTTGCTGCTGCTTCGCGCGCATCTTCTGCTTGCTGCTTAGTCTTGTTCTTGAGCTCTTTAATGCGTTTTTTAGCTTCAGTTTGCAGGCGTTCCGATCGCAATAGAACGCTGTCCCTGGCTCCTTCCATTTGGTCAACAATTCGGTGAGCGTCTGTCTCGGAAATATCGGAACGAGAACTCAGCAGCGCCACTAAAGTACCGCGATCGAACTGACCTAAACGCTCCTTAATCGCGTCAAATCCACCCTGCGGATCGTCAAACACTTTGCGGAAGTCCCGCTTAATGCCTTCATAATTTAGTTCCGGTCGATCGAGCGCATTGAGGTAATCCCGAATTTTTGCGAAAATACCGTCAATTGCCGACTGAAACTTATCCTGCACCATTTGAATTTGTTCGACAAACTCGTTGCGGACAGATTCAATGCGATCGGCAATTTTGTTGGCTTCCTCTTCCGAAATATCTTCCCGCTGGGACAGCAATGCTACCAGAGTACCGCGATCGAAGTGCTTCACGCGATCGCCCAAACTTTGAATCCCCGCTCCCGGTTCATTAAACAGCAACTGCAAATCGCGTTTGATGCCTTCAGGATTCAGCTCTTCCTTGTTCGTGTTCTGCAAGTAATTTTCCAAACTTCCTTGGAAATCCCGCACAGTTTTTTGAGCGCGAGATGCCAAACGACGGGGCGATTTCACAATGGTGCGAATCGAATCTTGCACGCGATCTATCGTCCGATTGATCTGTTCTTCGCTCAAATCTTCCCGTTGTGAAAGCAGCTTGACTAAGGTTTCGCGATCGACCTGAGAAAGCCTTTCTCGCAGTGCCAAAGCACCCTCTTTGGGATTTTCAAACAATTTGGTCAAATCCCGATTAATGCCTTCAGGATCGAGTTCTTCGAGGTTGGTATTCCGCAGGTACTCACCAATCTTAGTCGTAACTTCTTCGTACTGTTCCTTGGCTTTATCTGCAACTATTTGCGGCGCGTTGATAATGTTTTCGCGCACAGATTCGATTTTGTCTAGCGCCTGATTTACCTGTTCTTCGCTGAGGTCTTGGCGCTGTGACAGCAACTGTACCAACGTATCGCGATCGAATTGAGATAAGCGTTCGCCTAAAGCTTTCAATCCTGCTTGCGGGTCTTCAAACAAAGTTTGAAACTCGCGTTCTATAGCTTCAGGATTGAGTTCTTCCTTGTTAGTATTGCGGAGATATTCTTCTACCTTCTGCCGCACTTCCTGCGCTTTCGATTTGGCTTGCTCTTGCAATTCCTGAGCTTTAGAAATTACGCGATCGCGCGAAGTTTCGAGCCGGCCGATTAATTGATCGGCTTCCTCGGGGCTAAAATCCTCACGCTGGCCTAGTAACTGCACCAAGGTATCGCGATCGAAGTGTGACAGGCGATCGCGCAAAGCCTCAAAACCAGCATCCCGGTCTTCCAACAGCGCTTGAAAATCCTTTTCGATACCTTCAGGATTCAATTCATCCTTACCAGTCGATCGCAAATAATTCTCAATCCGACTGCGCAAATCTTGAGACTGTTCATCACCCGCAGCAGCTTGCACAATTTCCAACACTTCTTGGCGGACACTTTCAAGCTGTTCGGCAATTTCCTGTGCTTGTTCTGGAGCAAACCCCTCACGGCGGCCCAGAATCCCTACAAAATAATCAGGATTAAACATCTCTAACTGGCGTAAAACCGCCCCTGGCGAAGCTTCCGGGTCGTAAATTACATCCCTAAATTCCTGCTTGATTGTCTCTCTATTTAAATGCCAAGGTTGGGCATTCATCAAGTAATTTTCCACATCAGCCTTAGCTGTATTAAAAGGCAGCGCAGGCACTTTGTCACCCACCTTAGAAGCCAAAGATTTAACTTGTTCTGTCCCTTTTGCTGTCAGTTGCTGTAACTGGCCCGAGATTTTTTCAACATCCAGATCCGACAAATCCGTCCGCGATAAAACAGTGCCGACAAGAGCTTCTACGCCCATCTGCATCACTCGCTTCATGCCGCCAGAACTCGACGATTCCGATTTATTTTCCCGAGTTTCCAGAATTTGAGACAGCTTGGCGTTGAGTTCGTCAGACTTCAGCAAATCGGGAGCCGCAAACTTGAGAAAATCAACCAACTCTAAATTCGGGTCTTTTTGCTCTTGCTGCTTGCCAAAGGTTTGCTTCCAAACGCCTTCAAGTTGGTCGGAAACTTGATTTATTTCTTCCTTAGAAAAATCAGTGCGGCTGCTAATTAAATCTACAAAAGTCTGGCGGTTAACATTCTTCAAAACGTCGCTTCCCGCAAGAGATTTGATATCGGCATCACCCAGTAACTTTTCAAATTGACCGCGAATTTCCTTAACATCTAGCTTTGGCAACTGCAAAGAACCAACATAATCTTGCAGTGTATCGCGAATGCTATCCGGGTCTACAGCCGAGCTCAATTCGCGACGCACAGCAGCAACAGATGCCTCTACAGTGTTGACCATTTGGTCGCTTGCCATCTTCCCGCTCATGGCTGCACCGGCGGTACCCATAACGCCTTGAATGCCGGAAAACGCAGTTTTTATCAAGGAACCAATCATAGAACCGACGGCACTAGAACCGAGCCATACCAGGGTTAAAAAGTATGCCGCCCAGATGACCACACCAATAATTGCCGCTCCGTCTACGGAGGCAATTACAGTTAGTTTGACTGCCAGAAAACAAGCCAAAAATAAAGCTAGGTTAACTGTGACTAAAATCCAACCTCCGACTAAACCTTCGATTTTGCGAACTTTAGTACCTAAACTTTCCGACTCCCCATCATCATCATCATCGCTGGGTAAAGCCTCATCCCAATTTGAGATTTTGGCTGCGATCGAGAAATTCGTTAACAGGAATTGGAACCCGAAAGCCATGATGACTCCGGCGATTAATGCCACGAAAAACTGAGGGCTTAAAAACATCAGCCCTCCGATATCGGGGTGGTCGTATGGCACATCTATTTCTATCGGTATTTGGACAATACTGAGTTTGGGACTGATTAATAACTGGGTTTCAAACATAATTTACCTCCTAAAGGTTTTCTGCCTAATTCGGCATCTTGAAATTCACCCCTAAGTTTTACCCAGGGGAGTTTGAACTTTTTAGATTGTGGTTTGTTTTTGTCAGGCTTTATCTTACGGAAGCTCTGATTCGTGAAATCGGGATGATTAGTAAATCAGTTCTCTAGTTCTCTCATCCTTACTGCTTATTATGGCTGTTTAAGCTGAAGAATAAATCCGTCTAAAGTCAGAAATGAGCTTTTATACAACTGATAGTAGCCGAGCTCGCCCAAAATCGGCAAAGTTGAGGCGGGGGGCGATCGCCACTAATGATCTATAGTCGTAAAGTACGATTCGGCGCACATCTTGCATCATTGTCAAGAACAGGCAAGATGCCTGTTCCACAAGAAAATTCAGTCTTTGTGGAACAGGCAAGATGCTTGTTCCTAAGCAAGTAATTGAGAATGGTGCAACATCTCAGATTCGGCACACATACATATCGTAGAGTGCGTTACCGAGTTAGGATTCCGTTTGATTGCTAGGGTCAAAATATGCTAGTAATTGCGATCGATCGAGCTGCATAATCATTCGCGTGCGATCGAGGGCTTCTCGTTGCATCAAAGGCTCGATTATTTGGGTTAATTCTCTATCAATCTCGCCAAATTTTACTTGTAGCATACTCTCAACTATCAAGCGTTCGCGCTGGATACCTTCTTGGATACCTTGCTGGATACCTTGCTGAATACCGCGCTGAGTTGCATCTTCCAATCGTTGCAAGTAGAGGGGTGACAGTTCCATAATTAACTCCCGATCTTCTCGATCTACAGCACTTTTCAGGTTAGTGAGGTACACAATAGAGGTAGGGACACGGCACTGCCGTGTCCCTACGGCAATAGAAGAGCAATCGGGGTGTACTTCATAAACGTGGAATCTGCTGTATATCTTGGCGAACTTCTAAAATAGTTCGCAAGTTGTACAACAATTCTAACGCATTCAACCGAAACACATTATCTGAGGCTAACTCTCTCAATTCGGCAATAGCTTGCTTCTGCACATTTCCCTTGCCTAAAACTCTCAGCCACAGCGTTTCTGGAGTACGAGGTAGTTGGTGAATGACAATAATCGCTGCTTTCAGAGATGGGCCGAGAAAATAAACTCCACTTACCCAATTTTCCGGAGCGGAAATCGCTCGGAATCCAGCTAGTAGCGGATCGGAAACAGTAGGCGACAGTATCCAGAGTTGGGGCAAGTCTGCCTCTGCAATCCGGGTATTATCTCTAGCTGCAATCCGGTCAAATTCAGCGTGAATATCAAAGAGTTTGCCCAGACAACTGCGGATTTCTGCGGATTGGACGGGACTGCGAAATGGTTCAATTACAGCAGGTTTTGCTGCAATTTGACTCAAAATGCCGAGGGCTGTGGCATCGATTTCTGGTTCCAATTTCGGGGCAAATAAAACGTCAATCTGCCTCACTTCTCCAGCGACATCCCGGCTAGTTTTTACATTACGGAAAGGGCTTAATAGTTCTTTCAGATATTGTTTTGCAAATTGGTCGTGAATAAATCTGGTCATGGGCTTTTAGATTGTAGATGCAAGAATTGAATGATTGACCTCTACTTTCAATATTAACCGATCGCAAAAGTAGACAAATGCCACTTTGGATCGCGAATTAAATAATTTACACATATTTGTGGGATGGGCGTCCCGCCCGTTCTTTCTGGACGGGCGGGACGCCCATCCCACAAGAACAATAAAAATTGTAAGTTATTTAATTCTCATTCCTTTCACAACACATTTCTGAAAGTTTCAACAAGAATTGTTGCAGCCAGTGCCTGACTAATCTGATATCATAATCGTTCAGTCATTAAAGGAAATCAGCCATGCGACTCTCTCAAATGCTTTTCGTCACCCTGCGGGAAGACCCCGCAGAAGCCGAAATCCCCAGCCACAAACTATTACTCCGTGCGGGATACATCCGCCGCATCGGTAGTGGCATTTACGCTTATCTCCCTTTGATGTGGCGTGTCCTCAAAAAAGTCTCCCAAATTGTGCGCGAAGAAATGGACGCTACCGGCGCTCAAGAATGCCTCCTCCCGCAACTGCAACCTGCCGATTTGTGGCGGGAATCCGGCCGCTGGGATACCTACACTCAAGCTGAAGGTATCATGTTTTCATTCACTGACAGGCAGCAGCGAGAATTGGGACTGGGCCCAACTCACGAAGAAGTAATTACTACAATTGCTAAAGATATGATTCGTTCCTATCGGCAATTGCCTTTACATCTATATCAAATTCAAAATAAATTTCGCGATGAAATTCGCCCACGTTTCGGGTTGATGCGCGGTCGCGAATTCATTATGAAAGATGGCTATTCTTTCCACACAAACGAAGAAAGTCTGAAAAAAACTTATCAGGATATGGCTCAAGCTTATAGCAATATGCTGCGCCGATCGGGCTTAGAATTCCGAGCAGTAGATGCTGATTCGGGAGCAATTGGTGGCTCTGGTTCTCAAGAGTTTATGGTGCTTGCAGAAGCAGGTGAGGATGAAGTTTTATACACGGAAGATGGTCTTTATGCGGCTAATGTGGAAAAGGCTGTATCGATGGCGGCTGATGCAGAACCCTCGCCTTTTGCAACTTTTGAAAAGCGGGAAACAGTGGGAACTGAAACAATCAATAAACTTTGCAAGTTTTTGAAATGTTCTCCGACGCAAGTTGTCAAAAATGTGCTTTATCAGGCAGTTTATGATAGTGGCATTACAGTCTTGGTGTTGGTAAGTATTCGCGGCGACCAAGATGTGAATCAGGTAAAGTTGCTGAATGAATTAACCAAGTTAGCGGGCAATTATCAAGCTAAAACAATCTTATTTTTGACTGTTCCTGATGCGGAAGTTCAGCGGAAATGGGCTGCTAAATCTTTACCTCTGGGTTATATGGCTCCCGATGTTGCTGATGATTATATTGCTGGTAGCAAGGAGGTAAATTCTAAGTTTTTGCGTTTGGTCGATCGCACCGCAGTTGACTTGACAAACTTCGTAACTGGTGCTAACGAATCAGGATATCACGTTGTCGGAGCCAATTGGGGCACAGAATTTCCGCTACCAGAAACGGTTGTGGGTGTCAGGACTGCCAAAAAGGGCGATCGAGCTATGCACAATCCTGAACAAACATTGCAAAGTGCCCGAGGAATTGAAGTCGGTCACATCTTCCAACTTGGCACAAAATACTCCGAAGCAATGGGCGCCACCTACACCAACGAACAAGGCGAAGAAATGCCCTTTGTGATGGGCTGTTACGGCGTCGGTGTATCGCGTTTAGCTCAATCAGCCGTAGAACAATCCTACGACAAAGATGGGATAATTTGGCCAGTGGCGATCGCCCCGTATCACGCGATCATTAGCATCCCCAATATTTCCGACGCCCAACAAGTAGAAGTCGCCGAAAAACTCTACGCAGAACTGAATCGATCTGGCATTGAAACCCTGTTAGATGACCGCGATGAACGAGCTGGAGTTAAATTCAAAGATGCCGATTTAATCGGCATTCCCTATCGCATTGTGACCGGCCGTTCGCTAAAAACAGGCAAAGTCGAAGTTGTGGAAAGAGCAACTCACCAATCCCATGAAATTCCCATTGATCAAGTCAATTCTACGTTAAAACAGTGGATTGAAGCCGCCGTCAAATAAGTCTTTATAATCGGTAAGGTGCGCACTGCGCACCTACATTAGCTTCCTCTTCCTTCTTACCTCTTCCTTCTATCCTATACATCTATTACATCCCGTACATTGCTCGTTGCCGAACTTCCTTCTAATGTGAAAATCTCTAAAACTTAAAACTCGATATGAATCTGAACCTAAATCAGTTTCTTCGATTCCCTCAATCCCGAATAGGGCGGTACTTAGCCCAAGTAGCTATAGTTGCTGTCGCTTACGCCGTGGGGGCGAGACTCGCATTCTCAATTCAAGGTGTCAATCCCTTTGCTTCCTCGGTGTGGCCGCCCGCAGGAATTGCACAAGCCGGACTTTTATTGTTTGGCCCAAAAGTCTGGCCTGCTATAGTTTTGGGTATATTTTTGCTCAATTTTGTTAACCCAACTGAACAGATATTCGCGGTTTGGCTGGGAGGAAACATCAGCGCTATTCTGCAAGCTGTTTTTGCAGTAACTGTGTTGCGCTGGCTGGGGTTTCGTCCGTCTCTCGATCGCCTGAAAGACGTAGTTAATTTAATCTTGTTTGGTGGGATAATTTCTACTCAAATTAGTTGCACTATTGGCGCTTTTTCCCTATATTTAGCGGGCAAAGTAGATTTGGCAGAATATTGGTCGGTTCGGTGGAATTGGTGGTTGGGAGACACAATGGGAGTTTTAATTTTAACTCCCTTAATCCTGATATTTTTTCGCCCTAAAGTAACCGCCGATCGCTTAAAAAGACAAACAGAGCGCCCCAAAAAATATTTGATTTGGCGGGCAGTATGGTTAATATTATTAATTGGAGTTAGCTGGCTGGTCTTTGAATCGAAAAATGAAGCTTCTATTTCTCGCTATCCCCTGGAATATTTGCCGTTTCCTTTGATAATTTGGGCAGCTCTTCAATTCGGTCAGCGGGCCGCTGTTATGGCATCGTTCATCGTCTCAAGCATCGCAATTTTCGGTAGTTCTCACGGAGGTGGCCCATTTATAGCCAAAGCCGAAAATATCAATCAGGCTATCTTATTTTTGCAAGCTTTTATGGCTATAGTTACGATTACTTCGCTGTTATTGGCAGCGACGGTAGCCGAACGCGCCGAGGCGGAACAATCTCTGCGACAAAGCGAAATTCAATATCGAGAATTGGTGGAAAATGCTAACAGTATTATTGTGAAATTGGCGGCGGACGGCACGATTACTTTTTTTAATGAGTTTGCCGAAATATTCTTTGGCTACAATCAGGAAGAAATCATTGGCAAAAATGCAGTGGGAACAATTATTCCCCGGACAGACCAGGAAGGGAATAACTTAGAATTGATTTATTTAGAGATTTTGCAAAATCCCGATCGATTTACCAGCTACGAAAATGAAACTATCCGGCGTAGCGGCGATCGCGTTTGGGTATCTTGGGCCAATAAACCGCTGGTTGATGCAGCGGGAGAACTATTGGGAATCCTCTGCATCGGCACAGATATCACCGATCGCCGAAAAGCAGAAATAGCACTGCTTCATCTGAATGAACAGTTAGAAATCCGAGTCAAAGAGCGGACAAATGCCCTGAAACAAAGCGAACTTCAGCTACAGAAACAGAAATCGGCATTAATTGATTTAGCCAAAAATAAAGCGCTGAATCAAGGCGACTTAACAAAAGCGCTTCAAGAAATAACGGAAACTGCTAGCCGGACTCTAGAAGTTGCCCGATCGAGCGTCTGGCTGTACGATGAAGTCCGATCGAAGATTCAGTGTCTCGATTTGTTCGATCGCACTCTCAACCAACATTCAGACGGTTTGGAACTATCAGCAGCAGACTGTCCTGCCTATTTTAAAGCACTGCGAGAAGAACGCGCCATAGCTGCTTTTGACGCCCAAAACGATTTTAGAACTAGAGAATTTGCCGAGTCTTACTTAATTCCTTGCGGCATCACTTCTCTGCTAGATACGCCGATTCAAATCGGCGGTACAACAGCCGGAGTCCTCTGTTTGGAACACGTAGGAACTCCCCGCTATTGGACGATTGAAGAACAAAGTTTTGCTGTTTCTCTAGCAGATTCCGTAACTTTTGCCGTGGAAGCGCGGGAACGCCAGCGGGCCGAAGAAGCGCTGCGCCAAGCTGAAGAAAAATACCGCAGCATCTTTGAAAATGCGATCGTCGGCATTTTTCAAACTACCCCTGACGGCGAATATCTCAGTGCTAATCCTGCTTTGCTTCGGATTTACGGTTACAGTTCGGGCGAGGAATTGATCGGCACATTAACTGATGTTAGCAAACAACATTATGTAGACCCTGAACAGCGCGCCGAAGTTGTCCGCTTAATACAAGAACAAGGCAAAGTATCTGATTTTGAATCTCAAGTTTATCGCCGAGATGGCAGCATCATTTGGATTTCGGAAAATACTTATACCGTGCGCGATCGCTACGGGAATTTGCTTTATTATGAAGGTACTATCGAAGATATTACAACTCGCAAACAAGCAGAGGCAGCGCTACGCTTGGAGCAAGAGAAATCCGATCGCCTGCTGCTGAATATTTTACCGCAACCGATCGCCGATCGCTTAAAACAAGACCAAAGCATCATCGCCGATACTTTTGCCGAAGTAACAGTATTGTTTGCAGATATAGTTGGCTTTACCCAACTCAGTGCGCGAGTTTCTCCAACGGAATTAGTTTCCTTGCTGAATGAAATTTTTTCAACATTTGACCAGCTAGCAGAAAGGCACGGTTTGGAAAAAATTAAAACTATTGGCGACGCTTATATGGTAGTTGGAGGGCTGCCAATTCCTCGCAAGGATCACGCAGAAGCGATCGCCGAAATGGCCCTAGATATGCTGGATGCAATTAGCGATTTCAGTAATACTCATAATCAAGATTTTAGGATCAGAATCGGCATCAATAGTGGCCCGGTAGTTGCGGGAGTTATTGGCATCAAAAAATTTATTTACGATTTGTGGGGAGATACAGTTAACACAGCTTCTCGTATGGAATCCCACGGTAAACCTGGGTGCATTCAAGTGACATCTACAACTTATCAGCTATTGCAGGAAAAGTATATATTTGAAAGTCGTGGTGCGATCGAAGTTAAAGGCAAAGGCATGATGAATACTTATTTACTACAGTGTAGAAAGTGGATGTAAAGAAAAGACTAAAGTCTTTACTACAAACCAGTTTTGTAGGTTCGTAGTCAGGACTTTAGTCCTTTCTTTGCCAACAAGTTTATTACATCTTGTACAAGTTAATTCCAGCTTCCTTCGCCATAATTTCCAAGCCCTTATGTTGCAAGGTTTTAATTGCCTTCGTGGAGATGTGAAGTCTCACCCAGCGTTTCTCCTGCGGCCACCAAACCCGCTTCCACTGCAAATTTGCATCTTGCAACTTGTGAGTGCGGTGGTGCGAGTGAGAAACTGCAAAACCGTTATTCGCCTTCTTCCCCGTTAGCTGACATTTCCGTGACATATTGCCCTCCAGATTACTGTTTTTTGTATGCAGCCTTTCATTATAGCCGAAGGAAGTTCGGCAACGGATTTTGTCACGGATTTAACGGATGTAACTTATAGAGCGTGTTCCAGGTTTATAGGTACTATCATTATCCTCGTATGGACACGGCACTGCCATTAGTCAACTTAAGCCTGAAACTCTTGGTATCTCTCGCTTTTACCGGAGTCTAGATCCCCCTAAATCCCCCTTAAGAAGGGGGACTTTGAAAAGACTCCTGTCCCCCCTTCTTAAGGGGGGTTAGGGCAGGGCTGTTTCATTCTCTGTAGGGGCGGTGCCAAGAGTGCCCGCCCCAATCTCTGAAACACCTACAAAATTGTAGACGCGGAGGGTAGGCATTCTTGGCACTACCCCTACAAAACGATGATTTGTCTGAGAATGAAACAGCCCTGGGGGTTAGGGGGGATCTAGATTTAGTAGTCAAACAACAGTCTATGACTGGGTTTGACCTTAAGTTGACACCTATGGGCTCTCGGAGTGTCCCTACAAGAACTATGTACCTCGCATACCTGAAAGTGCTGTATATTGCACCATTCTCTCTTAACAGGCAAGATGCCTGTTCCACAAAGAATGAATTGCTTGTGAGGTACGGGGTTAATTACACAGCACGTTCGGTCAATTTTGTCAAGACTTGGTTCGATCGCTCTACGAACTCTTTCATCCCCTCAGCATCGAAACCCTTCTGGGCCATCAGGGCCAAGTCGTAAACATGGTGACAAATCATGCTAGCCAACTGGGCAGACGGAGACTCGCCGTCACCTTGAATAATCGCACCCTGACTCAAATTAGCGAGATTTTGAATCAATGGGTGGGCTGTATTCACCAGCAAAACGTGTTCTTCGGGGAATTCGGCTGCTTGCTGCTGCAATAGGGCTGTCATGTCGCGCATCCGGCGCAAAGCTTCGGGTAACAGGACGATCGCAGGTGGTGCAGCCTCCGCAGCATCTGATTTCAAAGCTTCTGTGCGGATATTAACTTTTGGTTTGCCGATCGCCTTTTGGAACAATTCTTTAATTTGTTCGCTGCGAGTTTTATTCGTAGTCGGATCGACAATTTCTGCCTCTTTTTCTTTGTCAATCAGCGTGTCATCTAAGTCAGAATCAACCCGCGAGAATCTGACATCCGAATATTCTCGTTCGAGGAAACTGATAAAGTGCGTGTCGATGAAAGAATCCATGAACAACACTTCTAAACCTTGGCTTTTGTGCAGTGCGACATAAGTTGCTTGAGAAGCAGGTTCCGTACAATAAAAGACGCGATTTTCGTGAGTTTTTTGATTGCGTTCCAAATACTCTTTTAGCGTCGTGTAAGGTTGCGTTGAGCCCGAAGTTTCCGACTTCGGATTGACATCTTGCCAGAAATCTCCATCCTCAGTTTGCACCTGTACTTCTGGCGTTACAGTTTCTAACTTTTCTACCGTTGGTTCGTAAGTGCTCCGATAGATTAAGATATCTTCGACTTGCTTTTTAAATTTGTCATCGTTAAGAGCTCCAAACTTAACAAACGTGCCAATATCTTGCCAGCAACGGATGTATTCGTTGCGATCGTCCCGGTAAAGTTCCTTGAGGCGATCGCCTACTTTTTTCGCGATATAATCAGCTATTTTCCGCACAGTGCGATTGCTTTGTAGCGAACTACGAGAAACGTTCAGCGGAATATCGGTACTGTCAATGACTCCCCGCAGTGGCATCAAGAATTTGGGAATGATTTCTTCGCAGTGATCGCTGACAAAAACTTGGTTGCAAAACAGCTTAATATTACCTTGGGTGACATCCACATCCGGCCGCAGTTTCGGAAAGTAAAGAATGCCATTGACAATAAAAGGATAATCGGTATTCAGGTGTACCCAAAGTAGCGGCTCATCTTGGAACGGATAAAGGTGGCGGTAGAGTTCTAAGTAGTCTTCTTTTTGCAAATTGCTGGATGATTCCCGCCAAATTGCTTTGTGTTTGTTGAGTTCCTCTTCTTCAAATTTGATCGGAACTGGCATGAAATCACAGTAGGTTTTGACTAACTGCTTAATGCGAGTGGCTTCTACATATTCTAATTCTTCGTCTTGGAGAGTAAGAGTAATCGTTGTGCCGCGTTCTGTGCGGGTAGATTCTGATAGTTCAAAGGCGGGAGAACCGTCGCAAGACCAATGTACTGCTTGCGCGCCTTCTTGGTAAGAAAGGGTATCTATATCTACTTTCTGAGCGACCATGAAAGAAGAGTAGAATCCGAGACCAAAGTGACCGATGATTGCGTCATCACCGCTACCTTGATATTTCTGAATAAATTCTTCGGCGCTGGAGAAAGCGACTTGATTGATATATTTTCTTACTTCGTCGGCTGTCATCCCGATGCCGTTGTCGGTAATTGAGAGTGTTTTGTTTTCTTTGTCGATGGCTAGGCTGATTTGTGGTTCGCCAATGTCGCCGCTATATTCGCCCGATCGCGAAACCATTTTGAGTTTGGCAATGGCATCAACAGCGTTGGAAATTAGTTCCCGCAAGAAGACTTCGTGATCTGTGTATAGCGACTTCTTGATAATCGGGAAAATATTCTCGGTATGGATGGAAATTGTTCCCTGTTCTAAAACTGTCATAATTCTTCTCTCTGATGACTGCTAATTAATCACTATGTATTGATTTTGGGCGATCGCGCTACATATTACCGAAGGGATTACCCGAAATAACTGATTCGGTTTCCCTCACATGGTAGCTCACAAAGGTAATCGCAGGAAAAAGGTGCTGCCGCAGCCCAATTCACTGCGCGCGGTAAGGCTACCACGGTGCGCGAGGGCGATGGTTTGGGCGATCGCCAATCCCAGTCCCGATCCGCCGGTATGGCGCGATCGATCGCTATTGACTCGGTAGAAGCGATCGAAAATGCGCTTTTGCTCGATCGCCCCAATCCCAATACCAGTATCTTGAACCTGAATTATCGCCTCGGTGTGAGTGCAATCTAAAATAACTGTTACTTTTCCCCCAGCCGGAGTGTATTGAATGGCATTCACAATTAAATTAGCAACTAGGCGATAAAGTTGGTCGGAATTGCCGACAACATTTAATAGCTGTTTCACTTGCAATTCCGCTGTTAGGGCTACCCCGCTAGCGATCGCCATTGCCGCCAATTCCTCGACTAAATCGCTAACCAGATCGTTCAAACAACACAATTGAGGGCGATCGGCGATCGGTTGATGATCCATGCGCGCCAGTAGCAGCAAATCGACTACTAACTGAGTCAATCGTCGGTTTTGGCGATCGATTGTTCGCAAAATTTCCCGCGCCTCTTTCTCATCCAATTCAGGCATCAATAGCGCCGATTCTACAGTCGCCTGCGAAGCCGCTAAAGGAGTCCGCAATTCGTGAGCAGCATCCGCTGTAAACTGTTGAATTTGTCGGTAAGAAGCATAGATCGGCTTCATTGCTAGTCCTGCCAACAACCAACTAGAAAACCCAATCAAAATCAATGCTGTCGGCAATCCCAATTTCAAAATCAATCTAACTGTACTGAGATAATCATTGAAATCTTGCAAACTCCGCCCAACTTGAAAATATCCCCAATCTTGCTGCTCTTGGGTATGTAATGATACGGAAATTTGGTGATAAAGATTGCCTTTAGTGTCAGTTATTGTTTGCCAGTGTTTCGAGTTAAATTTTGCTGGCAAGTCTTCGGGATAAGCGCCTGCTGTAGCAATCAATTTCCCAGAATAATCAAATAAACGAATATAGTAATAGCCTTGGTTGATAGCGCTTAAAATATGGCGATGGGGAATCGGTTCTTTAATGCCGTTAACTCCGATTAGGCGGAGGTTGGGCAAAAGTTCGTTGACTATGGGTTCCAAGCGTCCGGGCTGCTGCAACTTGAGTTCTAGGCTATCGTGTAGCGTCCCTGCTACCGATTCTAATTCCCTGTCTATGGCTACCCAGTGCGCGTGGGCGATCGCCCTATATACCCCAAATCCTAACAAGCTTAAAATTAAACCCATGACTGCGGCGTAGGAAATCGCTAATTGCGATCGGGTCCGGTTAAATAGTTTATTTTGATTCACATTGAGTCGTTTTTTTAAGGTAAATATCCCAAGGTAAATAATACATTATTTTCTAATTGTACCAAGGTCTCTGGATTAACTTCACCAATTTTATTCCGCAATCTAGTTTTATCCAAAACTCGCATTTGATGGCACAATGCAACGGAATCTTGAGTCAATCCTCCCTCACCGTTGGGAATAAAAACAGATGAAGGAAGAGATGCACGGCGCAGATTAGTTGTGAGAGGAATACTGATGACAGTAGTCGTGTATCTGGAAATAGTATCGTTCTGGAAAATAATTATGGGACGTACACCAGCCTGTCGGAACCTTGTGTAGGATCGAGGGCTGCAATCCAGATTTCACCCCGTCTGATTGTCATACCAAATCCTCATGTTTTAGGAGTTCTGCATATTCACTCATTCCCAGTTCCGCAAGTTGTCGATCTTCTTCGGCAAATTCGCCATAGAGTGCAGCTAAGTTAGTTTCATTTACTGCTAGATTAGTAACTAATCTGGCACGAAATTTCAGGAAAGCAATAAATTCAAACACTTGTTTGAGTTGTTCTAGATCGAGCTTGTCTAACTCTTGTTGGATTAAATCTTTCATGGCAGTCATTTTTGCGATCGAGTTTTCTATATTCTACTCGTTCTACTCGTTCTCAGGCTCTGCCTGCGGAACGCAGATCCGGAGGCTCTGCCTCCAATTATCGCGAGGCAGAGCAAGAGTGATATCGGTTCCCAAGCAGAGCCTAGGAACTAGCTAAACAGGCAAGATGCCTGTTCCACAAAAATTTAATTTTCTTGTGGGGTGGGCATCCTGCCCGTCCTACTTTTAACTTCTCATCCGGTATCCAACACCATGGACAGTTTCAATTAAATTCGCACCACCAACCGACTCAAGCTTGCGCCGCAGCAACCGTACTTGAGCCGCTACCACATTGCTAAAAGTATCTGCACTAACTTCCCATAGCTGATTCCGAATTTGGTCAGTGGTGACAATTTGATTCAGATGTTTCATAAAGTATTCTAGCAGTTGAAACTCTTTATTTGTCAGAAAAATCATCTGGCTATTCCCAATCTTGTCGAGCATCAAAACTGTTCGATTGCCACAGTCCAAAACCAGATTTCCCACCTGTAGCTGTTGCGGTTGAATTTGGGGCGATCGCCTTTGCAAAGCCCGCAATCTTGCTAATAGTTCCGCCATCCCAAACGGTTTCACTAAATAATCATCAGCCCCGGCATCTAGTCCCGCCACTTTATCTTCCATTCGGTCTTTTGCTGTTAGCATCAAAACTGGCAGTGCGCTATGTTTAGCTCGCAATCTCCGCAGCAGTTCCAATCCTGACAATCCTGGAAGTAACCAGTCAAAAATCGCCAGATTGTATTGAGTCCAATGACTTTCTAAATATTCCCAAGCTTCATTCCCATCCTGGGCCCAGTCAACTATATATTTTTCTTGCTTTAAAGTACGATCGATCGCCTTTCCTAAATCTGGTTCATCTTCAACTAGCAAAACTCTCATCAGATTAATTTACAGCGGTAAATCCGTATACATTGTTGGCGATCGACAGCATCTACCCCCAACATACAAAATCACATACTGAGATGAAATCAGCATGAAATTTTATGAATTCCCTGAAAAAGATAGCAGTTGACAATAATTGACAACAAGGTGGTAAAGCCTTATAATGCAGTGTAAGTAACTTTTTGAGAAAAATTTTCAACAATTATGGGAGAATTATCAAACCGTCCCATCCTTAAAATGGCGGGGCGCTTGAGTCGCCGTCAACTTTTACAACTAGGAATAGCTGGTGCTGGAGTAGCGGGCGGCGCGATCGCACTTCAAAACTTGACTCAAAAACGACCAGCAGCCGCGAGAATACCACCAATGCCTGCTGATGCTGTCACTGTCAGCAACATCAACCCGATGCAAATTGCGCGCGATTTTGATTATGGCACGGTGACGCGCGAAAATGGACGCACGGTTCGAGAATTTCGGATGGAAGCTAACACTTCGATCGTTCAACTTAATAGTGCCGTCACTTTCAACACCTGGAATGTGAATAATCGCGTGCCAGGGCCGACATTAAGGGCCACTGAGGGCGATCGCATTCGCGTCATTTTCTCTAACAAAGCTGGACATTCTCATTCCTTGCACTTTCACGGCTTTCATACCAGCGAAATGGATGGCATTAAACCAGTAAGAAACGGTTCGGTATTTATTTATGAATTCGATGCAGCTCCCTACGGAGTGCATCTATATCATTGCCATATTGCTCCTGTAACTAGGCATATTGGCAAAGGACTCTATGGTATGTTCATCATCGATCCGCCAAAACCCCGCCCGAGTGCCGATGAACTAATCTTAATCATGGGAGGATATGACGTAAACGATGATGAAAAGAACGAGCTTTACGCTTTTAACGGATTGCCCCATTATTACATGAAATACCCTATTTCTATCTACAAAAATCAGCTAGTCCGGCTGTACGTTCTCAACATGATTGAGTACCAAGCAGCAGTTACTTTTCACTTGCATGGGAACTTTTTTGATGTATATCCCACGGGAATGACTGTAATTCCCCGTGAAAAAGCCGATGTCATCACAATGGGAGTAGCTGAAAGACATATTTTAGAATTTACCTACGGGTACGGCGGAAAATATATGTTTCATCCTCATCAAGATGCGATTGCCGAAGCAGGCTGCATGGGTATATTTGAAGTCATCACTTAACCCAAATTCTGCTACCAGGGTACGCCAATTATACTGAAGAAAGTATTAAATTATCTACCAAGCTCGATCGCAAATAGGTACAATAAAGCTCTTGCAAATAATTGAGAATCTTTCTTATTAGTTTGTAAATCCAGATGCACACAACGTCAAAATTAGCAACTCCCATGTCATCAACATTTCGTTTATTACCTACAGCAATCGCTACAGCAATCCTCGTTGCTCTGATCGGTTGCACTTCAGCCCCCACAGCCACCAAAACCGAGAGCACAGCCTCACCCGTCACCAGAGCTACCCCCGTAGCAACAAGCGAACACAGCATGAACCACGGCGGCAAAGGCGCAATCAACATTAATACGGGTTTACTCTCCGACTTGGACAAAATCGAAGCCAAGTTAGGAGTACCGGCACTTTCTAACAAAATTCAAGCCAGCCGCCCCTTCGGAAAAGTCGAAGAATTGGTCTCAAAAAAGGTGATCGATCAAGCCCAATTCGACCAAATTAAAGATATGGTAACTATTGAAGATGTGGTACTGACAGGGGAAGCCAAAGATGTAGATTTCATGACTAAAATGGGATTGATGAAAGGGCATCTTTTAGTAGCCAAAGAACTCTTGGATCAAGGCAAACCAAACCAGGCAGAACCGCACATCGGGCATCCAGTCGAAGAAATCTATGCCGATGTCGAAGATCAGCTAAACGAGCGTAAAATTCCCGAATTCAAGACGACTTTAGTTAAATTGCAAGATTTAGTGAAAGCGGGTGCAAAAGATCCGGCTAAAGTGAATGCAGAATTTACTGCATCCATGCAAGCAGTTGATGGAGCAATTGCCGGTATTTCCGACGCACAGCGCAATCCGAAATTCGTGTTGCAAGTAATTAACGGCTTGCTGGATACAGCTAATTCTGAATACGGAGCCGCAGTTGCCAACGGCAAAATTTCCGCAATTATTGAATATCAAGATTCGCGGGGTTTTGTGATGTATGCGGAAATGCTGTACAAAGATATCGCCTCGCAAGTGGCTAAAACCAGCCCGGAAACCGACAAAGCAATGGTTGCCAACATGGCAGAATTGAAGACTAATTGGCCAACTGCGATCGCACCAGCCGCCCCTGTAAAAACCACCGAACAAATTACCAAGCTAATTAAAACCATCGAAAGCGACAGCCAAAAAGTTCTCAAACCCGCATCCTAAAAAAGTTAACTCAAATCAACGGTAATTGGTAAAATATTTGCCAATTGCCAACACATTACCTCAACTCAGAATATGAATTTTAGCGAAGCATTGCCCACATTTGTAATTACCCTCCGCGAAGGAGTAGAAGCAGCCTTAGTTGTCGGAATTGTTCTAGCTTGTCTCAAAAAATCAGGACAAAGTTATCTGAGTCCTTGGGTTTTTGGCGGTGTGATAGTTGGACTGATTGCCAGTGCTTTCATCGGTGTACTTTTCGGCTGGACTATTCAACTTTTATCCACATCCAATCAGCCTTTTGCACCGATTATGGAGGCGCTGCTAGAGGCAAGTTTTGGGCTCGTCGCGATCGCCATGTTGAGCTGGATGCTGATTTGGATGACCAAACAAGCGCGATTTATGAAAGCCGAAGTCGAAGGCGCAGTCAGTGCCGCCTTAACCCAAAATTCTCATGCCGGCTGGGGAGTGTTTAGCTTAGTTTTGATTGCCGTTTTACGCGAAGGATTTGAAACGGTTTTGTTTGTCGTTGCCAAGTTTCAAGAAGGCATTATTCCCGCACTTGGCGCTTTGGGCGGCATTCTCTCAGCCGCCGGACTTGGTGCTCTGCTGTTTAAATGGGGAGTGAAAATTAATATCCGCCTGTTTTTCAAATATATGGGCATTTTATTGCTGTTCATTGTCGCGGGTTTAGTCGTATCAACTCTGGGACTTTTTGACACCGTATTCAATACTTTATCGCAAGCCAATCGGGAGTCAGCAGGGCTGTGTTTCTATTACGAAAGATTTGCTAAAGTCCACTCTTGCATTCTGGGGCCGATGGTGTGGAATACCTCGCAAGTGCTGCCAAAAGAACAGTTTCCCGGATTATTGTTGAGTTCGTTGTTTGGATACACGGATAAGCTTTATGTCGTGCAGGCGATCGGCTATTTGATGTTTTTAGGTACTGTCGGTGGGATGTACTTTCAAAGTCTAGCAGGTCGAGTCTTTTTCCCATTCAAAAAAACTGAGGCTACCAAATAGGAAATAAAGTGCGATCGAGATATGGGGTGCATTTATATAATCGAGTATAATTCGTGAAAACTGACCTGATTAACATCAAGGATTTTTTTGAATTGCCAATCGTAGATTTTAAATTGCAAATTTAACTAATTGATTCAAGTTTTTTGCAATTTAAAATCACCGGTAGTGCTTTTATGTAAAGGATGGAGAAAATTGAGGCGGTTGAACTTTCAGTAT
>ENA-OBIO01000236-OBIO01000236.1-metagenomes-genome-assembly--contig:-NODE-236-length-33849-cov-3.25099_pt1 | contig 33849 bp, 33 predicted proteins | sample MGYA00153383_OBIO01 | MGnify analysis MGYA00153383 | reverse complement strand
GCGTGCGCAAGCTCTACTCGCAACTCGGTGGGAGCAAATTGCCGCTCGGGCATCTCGGCACCCTCGACCCGATGGCGGCGGGCGTGCTTCCCCTCGCAATCGGCAAGGCCACCCGGCTCATTCCCTTGATGGACGATCGTCGCAAATCGTACGCGTTCACGCTCGTGCTCGGACGCTCGACGACCACGGGCGATGCCACGGGCAACACGCTACGTCAAACGCGCATTCCGCAAGATGCGCGAGAAGCGCTCGAGGCCGCAATCCCGCAATTCGTCGGCGCGATCGAGCAGATTCCCCCGATGTACAGTGCCGTATCGATCGATGGCGAGCGGCTCTACACGCTCGCGCGGCGTGGAGAGATCGTGGAACGACCGCCGCGCAAGATCACGATTTATGGCCTCACGTTATTGGGCTACGAGAACGGCATCGCACGCATGGCGCTCGCATGCTCCGAAGGCACGTATGTCCGCACGCTCTGCGAGGACCTCGGCACGGCGATCCATTGCGCCGCGCATATGGGCGCACTCTTACGCGACGGCGCGGGGCCTTTCGTGTTGTACGAAAGCCGCACGTTCGACGAGATCGAAGCGGATCCGCACGCGGCCCTCATCTCACCCGAAGCGATCTTGCCCTTTCCCACGATCGTGCTCGATGGTCGCGGATCGGCGGATTTCCGTGCGGGACGGCTCGTGCCATTGCCGCATGGATCGGCGTCGAAACACCTCTTCGTGCGCGATTCGTCGCGCACGCTCGTCGGCGTCGGCGAAGCCGTCGGCGCCCTGCTCGCTCCGCGGAAGGTCTTTCAGTAAACCGTTGAAGATTCATCATCAGATCGAAGCCCCAATGGAGGCGCGACCGCTCGTTTTGGCGCTCGGTTTTTTCGATGGATTTCATCGCGGACATCGGGAGATCGTGCGCTCGCTCTTACGCGAACGTCGCCCAGGTTATCGCGCCGCCGTACTGACCTTTCGTAACCACCCCGCGACCTATCTGCGCCCAGATAAGGTTCCGCCGTTGATCACGACGGTCGAAGAACGTTTGAATCTGCTCGCGGCGGCGGGGGTGGACGAGCTGTACCTGTTACCGTTCGACGAGCGGATTGCGGACGTCGACGCACGTACGTTTTGTCTCGACGTCGTGCACGGGACCCTTGGCGCGAAGACGCTCGTCGTCGGTGAGAACTTTCGATTCGGTGCGCGTCGCATGGGCGATGCGACGCTCGCGCGTGAGACGCTCGCAACGGTCGGCACCGAGGTCGTGGCCGTCGAACGCGTCATCGATACGGGCGAACGGGTCTCGAGCACGCGTATCCGCGAAGCGATTCTGCGCGGCGACATGACGACGGCGAACCGTTTGCTCGGCGGATCGTACGAAGTACGCGGCCGCATTACGCTCGGTGCCGGACGGGGTCACGATCTCGGTTTTCCCACGGCGAATCTTACGGCGCCGCCGGAGAAGACGCTCCCCGCCGACGGTGTTTACGCGATCGTGGGGCGTCACGAGGGCCGCGATTATCGCGGACTCGTTTCGATTGGAACGAACCCGACGTTCGCCGGTACCGCGCGAACCGTCGAAGCATGGCTCCTCGATTTCCAACGCACGGTCTACGGCGAAGAGTTGAGGCTGCGTGACTTTCGCTTCGTACGCGAGCAACGTAAATTCGACTCGGTCGACGAATTGCTCGTGCAGATGCGCGATGATGCATCACACGCGCCGTACCCATCGTTTACGGTGCATTAACCGGGCGGACCGTACGTCGGCTCGGAACGTGCAACCGGGAACGTCGAATCGTGGTCGATAAAGTGGCGAAGCCCTGGACCCCTTGGAGATCCGCCTTGATTCACGAACCCATCGTCTTGCGAAAAATGAGGATGGCCGCGGCCATCATCGCGTTCGCCGTCCTCGTACCGATCGTTGCGAGCGCGGCGCCGCATGCGGGCGACGTCGCACCCGCGTTCTCGCTCCCCAAGGCAACCGGAGGCACGCTCTCGCTCGCGCAATATCGAGGAAAGCCGACGTATCTTAATTTCTTCGCGTCGTGGTGCGGCCCGTGTAATAACGAGGCCGCGACCGTCGCGCAACTCTATGGCAAATACCATCGTCGCGGGCTCGCGACGATCGGTGTGAACGAACAGGAAGACAAGACGAAGGCGCTCGATTTCGCGCACAAATACAAGTGGCCGTTCGCGATCGTGCTCGATGACGGGACGATGGGCAAAGATTACGGTGCGATCGGTTTGCCGATTCACGTTTTCATCGATAAGGCGGGTAAGGTTAGCACCTATCGGATCGGCGAGATGGAGCGCGCCGATGTCGAAGACGCGATTAAAAAAATCTTGTGAGCGAGCGTTCCCGGGACGCTGCCGACGCGCCTAAGTTCGGGGCGCCACCAAGCGCGATCGCATATTCAGAGGTCTTGCGCGTGCGACTCGAACGCGCGCTCGACGAGCAGGTCGCACGTGGCGAGATCCCGCGCACGCGGCATCGCGCCGAATTGCAACCGTCCTTTACCAATCGCTTGATCCTCGAAACAAGTCCGTACCTGCGCCAACACGCGCACAACCCCGTGAATTGGTATCCGTGGAGCGATGAAGCCTTCGCCGAGGCGCGGCGCAGCGGCCGGCCGGTGTTCCTCTCGGTTGGCTATTCGACGTGTCACTGGTGTCACGTAATGGAAGAAGAGTCGTTCGAAGACGTCGAGATCGCGACGTTGCTCAACGAACAGTACGTCGCGATCAAAGTCGATCGCGAAGAACGCCCCGACGTCGATGCCGTCTACATGACCGCTCTGCAAGCACTCACGCGGCAGGGCGGCTGGCCGATGAGCGTGTGGCTCGATGCCGATCGGCAACCGTTTTTTGCTGCGACCTATCTGCCACCGTACGATGGCGTGCGCGGCGCGCGGCGCGGCTTCGGCTCGATCTGCGCCGATCTCGCGCGCATCTATCGCGACGATCCCACGAAGGTCGCGCAATCCGCAGAGTCGATCGTCGGGGCCGTCCGCGCGTCGATGACCGGTTTTCCCGCAGGTGGCGAACTTCCGGGAACGGACGTGCTCGATCGCGCGCGTCTCGATTACGAGCGCATCTTCGATCGCGAGCACGGCGGCTTGCAGGGTGCTCCGAAATTTCCCTCGAGTCTTCCCGTGCGCTTCCTGTTGCGCGAAAACGCGCGCACGGGTTCGGCCGAGGCGCTCGCGATGGCGACGAAATCGCTCGAAGCGATGGCTGCGGGCGGTATGCACGATCAACTCGCGGGCGGCTTCGCGCGTTACTCGACCGACGAGCGTTGGCTCGTGCCGCATTTCGAGAAGATGCTCTACGATAACGCGTTGCTTGCGGTCGCGTACGCGGAAGCCTATCAGGTCACCGGACGCGCCGATTTCGCACGCGTGTTGCGCACCACGCTCGATTATCTGATACGCGAGATGACGGCCCCCGACGGCGGCTTCTACAGCGCGACCGATGCCGACAGTGAGGGCGAAGAGGGCACGTTCTTCGTCTGGCGCGAGGATGAGATTCGCGCGCTTTTGGGCGACGATGCGGATCGATTCATCGCGTTTTACGGTGTTGTGCCCGGCGGCAATTTCGAAGGCAAGAACGTGCTCTTCGTGCCACGGCCCGATGAAGCGGAGTGGCTCGCACTCGCGAAGGCACGCGAGCACCTGCGCATCGCGCGCGAGGCGCGGCCGCATCCGATTCGTGACGACAAGATTCTCGCCGGATGGAACGGTCTCGCGATCTCGGCGTTCGCACTCGGCGGATTCGTTCTCGACGAGCCGCGCTACGTCCGCGCGGCTGAACGTGCGGCCGCATTCGTCGCAAACGGTCTCACGCGCGACGGCCGCCTGGCGCGAAGCTGGAAAGACGGGCAGACCTCGGGTGCGGGCTTTCTCGAAGACGACGCATTCGTCGTGGCGGGGCTCCTCGATCTCTACGAAGCGACGTTCGATGCGCGTTATCTCGCGCGCGCACTCGCCCTCGCGCGCTCGACCGAGACGCTCTTCGGCGATGCGGAAAACGGCGGCTGGTTCCGTAGCGCAGCCGATCACGAGCGGCTCATCGCGCGCGAGAAACCGAGCCACGACGGCGCGGAGCCCACGGGCGCGTCGGTCGCAATTCGTAGCGCGCTTCGACTGCATGCGCTGACGGCTGACGATGCGTGGCGCAAAATCGCCGAGCGCGCGCTCCAGGCCTACGCGACGATTCTGGCACAAGCCCCGACGTCGCTCGCCGAGATGTTGCTCGCGCTCGATTTCGCACGCGACGTCGTTCCCGAAATCGTTATCGTGCGTCCGGAAGACGGCGACGCGCGCGATCCTTTGCGCGACGCGCTGCGCCGGATGTTTCTGCCCAATCGTGCGTTGCTCGGCGCGAGGGACGGCGGGGAAACCGCAGCCCTCGCGGTGCTGGCGCCAATCGTCGCCGGCAAGGTGACGATCGGCAAACAGGCGACCGCGTACGTCTGTCGTGATGGCGCATGCCGATTACCGACGACGTCGGTGTCGGAGATGCTTGCCGAAGTGAAGTCCCACACGAGTCGGGCGATCGGCGCTTAGGGGTTGGCCGCAGCGTACGGCGTTACGCCGCGACGACCTCGATCCGCTCGGCGTCGCGCAGTTCGATGCGCGCCGCACCCCCTTCTTTGATCGTGCCGCTCAGGATTGCCGTCGAGAGTTGATTGGACACCAGCTTTGCGATCGTGCGCGCGACGTACCGCGCGCCGCTTCCCGCCGAAAGCGATTCCATCGCGAGAAAGTGGCGTGCGTCTTCGGTGAGCACGATCGAGACGCGGAGCGCGCCGAGTCGTTGTGCGACGGCATGCATCTGCAGGTCGACGATCGCTTCGATTTCTTTCGCGCCGAGGGGATTGAAGTGCACGACGTCGTCGATGCGGTTGAGGAGTTCGGGACGTAGGTAGATCTCGAGTTCGGTCGGATCGGCGTTGCTCGTGAGGATCACGATCGCGTGGCGGAAATCGATCGCACGCCCTTTCGCATCGGTCACGCGACCGTCGTCGAGAATCTGCAAGAGAATCGCTGCGACGTCACCGTGGGCTTTCTCGAATTCATCGAAGAGCACCACGCAGTACGGCCGCCGACGCACGGGCTCGGTGAGCTGGCCCGGCTCGTCGTGACCCGCGTAGCCGGGAGGCGCACCGAGGAGACGCGACACCGTGTGCGATTCGGTGTATTCGGTGAGATCGATTCGCACGAGTGCGTCTTCCGTGCCGAATAATTCGGCCGCGATCGCGCGCGCGAGTTCGGTTTTGCCGATGCCGCTTTGCCCGATGAAGAGGAAGCCGCCGACGGGTTTGCGTGGATCTTTGAGGCCCGCGCGTCCGCGACGGATCGCTTGCGCGACGGAGGCGATCGCCGCGTCTTGCCCGACGACGCGTTTGGCAAGCGCGCTCTCCAAAGCGAGCAACGTCCGCGATTGCTCCTCGGTAAGCGCGCCCTGCGGGATGCCCGTCCACTTCGAAACGATTGCGGCGACGTCGGCGACTTCGACGGTCGTCCGGCCCGAGAGTCCGACGGAAGCCGAGGCTTCGTCGATGAGATCGATCGCCTTATCGGGCAAGAAGCGATCGACGATATATCGCGCCGAGAGCGCTGCTGCAGCGTCGATTGCGGCATCGGTGATCGTGACGTGATGGTGATCGGCGTATTTTTTGCGCAAGCCGCGTAAGATGCCCGCAGCCTGTTCGATCGTCGGTTCGGCGACGGTCACGGGCTGGAAGCGGCGCTCGAGCGCGGCGTCGGTTTCGATGTGTTTGCGATATTCATCGAAGGTCGTCGCACCGATGCATTGCAGTTCGCCGCGCGCGAGTTCGGGCTTGATCATCGACGAGAGATCGAGCGACCCTTCCGCGGCGCCCGCGCCGACGAGGGCATGAAGTTCATCGATGAATAAAATCACCTCGCGCGACGAACGCTTCACTTCTTCGAGAATACGTTTGATGCGGCTTTCGAACTCGCCGCGATACTTCGTGCCCGCAACGAGCGGCCCGAGCGCGAGCGAGAGCACGCGCTTATCGCGCAGAGTCGCGGGCACGTCGCCGCTCGCGATGCGCTGTGCTAGGCCTTCCACGACTGCCGTCTTTCCGACGCCGGGCTCGCCCACGAGGACGGGATTATTTTTCGAGCGCCGCGACAGGATTGCGACGACGCGTTCGATCTCGGTATCGCGACCGATGACCGGATCGAGTTCGCCCGCTTTCGCGGCCGCCGTGAGATCGCGTGAGTACGCGGAGAGCGTGGGCGTCGTCGTGCGAAGACCCTTCGCCCACGCGCGCGGATCGGCGCTGCCCGAACCTCGATCGCTGCGTTGGATACGGTCGACCGCAACGGCCGTGCCGACGGCGAGCGCTACTGCAGCGAGTGCCGAGCCGAGGAGCGGAATGATCGCCGTCCGACGGCTGCGCGCGCAGGCATCGCAGACGTCGGCTTCCATCCACGAACCCGCACGCAATGTGTAGTCGCGCACGGTCGCGGGGCGCTGGCCGCACGATTCACACGAGGTCGTCATTGAAACACCATACGCGGGTGATTCGCGGTTGGCGATAACGGGGCATGCGTGCGCGAAAAGTCGCAAGGGACCCCCGCGACGTCCGCCGCACTACTTTACAGAGTTTCTTCGCTTGAAAGGGTCTCCGCAGCTAGACATGGCTTACGTCATCACCGAACCGTGCATCGGCACCAAAGACAAATCGTGCGTCGACGTCTGCCCCGTCGATTGTATTCATGGGAAAGAGGGCGATACGCAGCTCTTCATCGATCCCGAAGTCTGCATCGATTGCGGCGCGTGCGTCTCGGCGTGTCCCGTCGAAGCGATCTACGCCGACTCTGACGTTCCTGATAAGTGGAAGAACTTCACGGAACTCAACGCCGCGTACTTTAAGAACTAGGTTCGCTCCAAAGCATGCGATGGACCGCGCGGCGATAACGTGCGACGCATCGTAGCGCTCGAACTCATGGACCAACCCGGCGTCGATGTCGGGGAATTCCGCGCGAATTTCGACGACATCGAATTTGCAAACCGACGCTTCGGTGGGTCGTTGCCGGTGACGTGTGAGATCCTCTCACACGTCACACCGCCCGAGACGTTCGGCGTCCTCGACGTGGGGTGCGGGAGCGCCGACATCGCCCGCGATCTCGTCCGCGCGGCGACGGGTTTCGTGACGGTCGTTGGGCTCGATAGCAACGCCGATATCCTCGCGATCGCGCGCGAACGCACACCTCTGGCGTTACCGATTTCGTTCGTGCACGCTGATGGCGGGGCATTGCCGTTCGACGATGCGTCGTTCGATATTGCGATGTGCAATCTCGCTCTCCATCACTTCGAGCCGCCCGCCGCCGTCGCAATGCTTCGCGAACTGCGTCGCGTTTCGCGCGTGACGCCGCTGGTTTGCGATCTCGTCCGTTCGCGAATCGCTTTTCTCGGCGCGTGGCTTTTCGCACGAATACTTGCCAAGAATCGTCTCACAAAACACGATGGACCACTTTCCGTACGCCGCGCCTACACGCCTGATGAAGCGCTCGCACTCGCGCGCGATGCCGGCTGGCATGCGCCGCGCGTTACGCGCGAACCGTTCTTTCGAATGGTGCTGACCGATGGCGTCTGATGTCGTCGTCGTCGGCGGGGGACCCGCGGGTTCGGCCTGCGCGCTCGCCCTCGTCCGCGCGGGCATCGGCGTCACGATCGTCGAGCGCCAACAGTTTCCACGGCGTAAAGTTTGCGGCGAATATCTCAATGGCGGTGCCGTTGCGGCGCTCGATGCGCTCGGTGTCGGCGAAGCCGTGCGCGCCGTCGCGCGACCGCTCCGCGGGATTCGGATCGTGCCCCCGGGCACCGAAGCGATCGAACTGCCCTTTCCGACGCCCGCACTCTCGTGCGCGCGCGAGCTGCTCGACAACGTGCTTTTGTGCGCCGCGCGCGATGCGGGTGCGACGGTCCTGCGTGGACACGCGGAAGATCTCGTGCGCGAAGGCTCGCGCGTCTCCGGCATCGTCGTCCGCGACGAAACGGGAGAGCGGCGCACGCTCTCCGCGCGCTACGTGGTCGGTGCGGATGGTGCGGGATCGCTCGTTGCCCGCAAACTCGGGCTCGACGTCACGCGTGCGGGCACGAAGCGCTTCGCCGTCGGTGGGCACTATCGCGGCTTCGGCGATCTCGGCGATCATGTGGAGATGTACGTCGGTACCGGCGCGTATTTCGCGATCAATCCGCTCGCCTCGGATCGGTCGAATGTGATGGTCGTCGTGCGCGATCGCGATCTCGCGACGTGGTCGGGCGCAGTCGACGACGGTATGCGCGGAAAGGCTGCGGATCTGGGGCGTGGCCACCGCAGCTTTACGGGCGCCGAACGATTGGGGCCGCGCGTGTCGGTCGGGCCGCTCGCTTTCGACGTGAGCGCGGTCGTCGCCGATGGCGCCGTGCTCGTCGGCGATGCGGCGGGTTTCCTCAATCCGTTTACGGGCCAGGGCGTCTTTCTCGCGCTGCGTGGCGCGAGCGATGCTGCGGCTGCGATCGTGCGGTCGCTCGACGATCGGTCGCACGCCGCCGATGCTCTCGGGGGGTACGCGAGCCGTCGCGCGTCGGATTTTGCCGTTCGTCGTAAACTGACGAAGCTCGTCGACGTTCTCATCGACGTACCGATCCTCGCGCGCCGCGCGGCCTCGCGTCTGCGCGCTCGGCCGGAACTCGGCGCCACGCTCCTTGGGGCGCTCGCGGGAACGATCGCGCCCGAACGCGCGCTCTCGCCATCGCTCGTGAGCCGACTCGTCATATGACACACATGTCGAGCGTGACCTCGATCAAGGCACCGGCCGAGATGATCTACGCGATGGCCGCCGCGACCGAAAATTGGCCCACGATCCTGCCGCACTATCGTTACGTCCGCGTCCTCTCCGGCGACGGCCGGACGCGCGTCGTCGAGATGGGTGCCTCGCGCGATGGGATTCCGATTTCGTGGACGGCCGAGCAGATCAACGATCCGCACGAACCGCTCATTACGTTCCGCCATCTGCGCGGCTGGACGAAAGGCATGGACGTCGCCTGGCGTTTTGCCGAATCGGGCGGCGTCACGCAGGTCACGATCGAACATCATCTTCAATTCGATTTTCCGATCGCGAGCGATTGGCTCGGGCGTAACGTGGTCGGCGGGTTTTTCGTCGACAATGTCGCGGGGAAGACGCTCGCACGCATAAAGATGCTCGCCGAAGCCGCCGCGCGATGATTGCCGAACACCGCGTCGTCGTTACCGGGATCGGGATCGTTTCGCCGATCGGCACGGGCGTTCGCGCGTTTTGGGATGGCGCGCTCTCCGGCCGCGTCGGCACGGCGACGCTCACGCGCTTCGATGCGAGCGACTTCGACTCGCACGTTGCCGCGCAGGCCGACGATTTCGATGCGGGCGATTATTTAGATGCCAAAGTGTTTCGTCGGACCGATCGCTTCGCGCAGTTCGCGCTCGTCGCATCGCAACTCGCCCTCGACGATGCGTCGCTTGCGATCCCCGCTGAAGGTCGCGACGACGTCGGCGTTTACATCGGCTCCGCGCTCGGCGGGTTGGCTTTCGCGGAGACGCAACACGACGCATTTCGTGCGGCGGGAGCGCGCGCCGTGCGACCGCTGCTCGCGATCTCCGTCTTTGGAGCGGCGTCCACGAGCAATGTCGCGCTCGCGTTCGGATTGCGCGGGCCCGGCGTCGCAAATGCGAATTCGTGTGCGGCCGGAGCGGTCGCCATCGGCGATGCGTTCCGGGCGGTCGCGCGCGGCGACGTGCGCGCGGCTCTGGCGGGTGGGGCCGAAGCGCCGATCTCGCCTTTGATCTTCGGTGCCTTCGCCGTCATTAAATCGATGTCGACACGGAACGACGAACCCGCGCGCGCGAGCCGTCCCTTCGATCGCGATCGCGACGGCTTCGTGATGAGCGAAGGCGCGGCGATGCTCGTTCTCGAGCGGTACGACGACGCCGTCGCCCGCGGCGCGCGCATTTACGGCGAGATTGCAGGCTTCGGCCTGACGGCGGATGCCTACCACATGACGGCGCCGCAACCCGAAGGCCGCAACTCGTCGCGTGCGATGCTCGCGGCGCTTGCCGAAGCGCGCGTCGGTGTCGACGAGGTCGAGCTCGTCGACGCGCACGGGTCCTCGAGCCTGCTCAACGACGCGACCGAGACGGTCGCACTCAAGGCGGTTTTCGGCGAGCGCGCGTTCGACGTGCCGATCGTTGCGACGAAGGGCCAACACGGTCATGCGCTCGGCGCGAGCGGTGCGTGGGAAGCCGCCCTCTCGCTTTTGATGATTCACGAGGGTCGGGTTCCCGGCGCCGTCAACCTCGACCATGTGGACCCGGCTTGCGACCTCGACTACGTTCGCGACGTCAGAGCTATGGCGCCTCGCGTGGTGCTTTCAAATTCGACGGGTTTCGGTGGAATTAACGCTGCGCTCGTGCTTCGAAAGATCGAGAACTAAGCCACCGATGGATTCCGAGACGATCGCCCCGTTCGCAACGAAGACAACGACCCCGCTCGCGGCCACGATGACGGCGCGCGCGATCGACGCCGTAAAGTTCTACACGGACGCGGGCGACGAACCCGTGCACGCGCTCGACGGCGTCTCGCTCGAAATTCGCGCCGGTGAGATGGTCGCACTCGTCGGACCTAGCGGCTGCGGAAAAAGTACGCTCCTGAACCTCATCGGGTGCGTCGATCTGCCGACGCGCGGCACGATCGAGGTGGATGGTCGCGCGACCTCGTCGCTCGATGATGACGCGCTCACGGGGCTGCGCCGCGAACGTATCGGGACGGTCTTTCAGTTTTTCAATCTTTTACCCGCGATGACGATCGCGGAGAACGTCGGCTTGCCGCTCGTGCTCCAGCGCGTTCCGCGAGGCGAGATCGACGCACGCGTTCGTGCCGCGCTCGAATCGGTCGGTATCTACGAAAAGGCCAACGCCTATCCGAGTCAAGTCTCGGGCGGCCAGATGCAACGAGCCGCGATCGCCCGCGCGACGATTCACAAGCCCGCGATCGTGCTCGCGGACGAGCCGACCGGCAATCTCGATTCGACGAGCGGTGCCAACGTGCTTCGACTCCTACGTGACGTCGCATCCAACGGTCAGGCGATCCTGATGGCGACACACTCGATGGACGCCGCTGCCGTCTGCGATCGCGTGATTCGCATGCAAGACGGCAAGATCGTCGCCTGAGCGTCGACCGCTATCGTCGCGTGATGTTTTTCGCGCTCACGCGCATCGCGAGGCCTTCGAAACCAATCTCGTAGCGACCGATCCGACCATCGTGCACGACCGTCCAGCGTTGCGGGTAGGCACCGGTCGCCTCGACGCGCGCCGGCAACGCAATCGTGCCGCTCGCCGTTGGGAAGCTCTTGAGATAGGAAAGCGCGATCATCGATTCGACGAACGCGAAGTGGCCGTCGGAATATCCGTAAATGGGCGTCGCCGCAAATGTGCCACCGTGAAACTCAGCGGCGCCAGCGAAACCGAAGTGCAATCCCATTTTCGGAACCGTCGACGGCATTGGGGCGATGTATCCATCCGGCACGAGGTCGGGCGCGGGCATCACGGGCCCGCTCGGTCCATCGGCAACGATCGCCTCGCGCGCCGACTCGTCGATCACGTATGCGTGAAAATCGAAATGCGGCACGCCGTACACGGCGGTCGGCGGGTGGCCTTTGGGCTCCCAGTCGACGACGATCGTGCGAAACGGAAGCCCGTCGACCGTGGGAAGCGGGAAGGTCGTCTTTTTTGAATCGTTGCCGAGTTTCGTAATCGCGGCGTCATCGATCGAAAGGCCGAAGGCGATGGGCTCGCCGCCGCGATCGCGGCGTACCCAAGCGTAGCCGCTTCCGTCGCCGAGCGCGACCGGTGGTCCCGCGACGCTTTCGTCGGGAGATGCGTGCGCCGCAGTCGAAATGGCCGTCAGGGCGACGACGCATGCGAGAAAAGCAATGGAGCCGCGCAATGTCGTGCGTGGACGCATTCCGGTCAATGGAGACATGAGGCTGTCTTCCTGCCTAGGAAATACCCGGCACTACGGTACTTAACCGACGGCAGCCGGGCCCCTGTTCGGTCGCCCAGCGCAACGATTCTGACGCTTCGAGGCGTCCAAAAGCCGATATGGTCGGTACCTCGTGAACGCACTTTTCCAAGGTCTCGTCCTCGGGCATCTCCGCGCGAATAAGCTTCGCGCTCTCGTCACGCTGGTTGCCGTCGGCCTCGGCGTCGCGATCTCGCTTGCGATCGATCTCGCGAACGCAACGGCGGTGGCGTCGTTTGCTTCGAGCGTCAACATCGTCGCAAATCACGTCAATCTCCAGGTCATCGGCGTCGGACGCGGCTTCGACGAACGCGCGCTCGTGCGCGTGCAACACGTCGACGGCGTGTCGTATGCGAGCCCGACGATCGAAGAATCGGTCGTCGTCGGCGCGAAACCGCGCGATCCATTCAGCGGCGAAATTCTGCGCGTGCTCGGCGTCGATCTCTTGCGACCGCTTCCGAGCGACGATACCGCGCGCGTTGCGACGCCGGGTGAGTTCGTGAGCACGAGCGGTGTCGGCCCCGATCCCTACGCGCTCATCGCCAACCGCGGGGCGATCGTCTCGAAGCGTATCGCGGATCGCCATCATCTCAAGATCGGCAGCGAACTCACGGCACTCGCGGGCGATCGAACGGTCAAATTCCAAATCGGCGCGATCTTGCCGGCCGCGGTTGCGGGAATCGATACGAGCGTGATGTTCGTCGATATCACGACGGCGCAGGAGCTCTTCGAAAAAGTCGGCTATCTCGATCGCATCGATATTGTCGCCGACGAAAAGCGTGTCGACGCCGTACAGAAAGCGATCGCCGCCGTCTTGCCGCACGGGGTCCGCGTCATCAAACCCGTCGTGCGTACGAACGAGATCAAGCGCATGTTGCGGAGCTTCCAACTCAACTTGGCGGCGCTCTCGTACATCGCGATGCTCGTCGGCATGTATCTCATCTATAACACGGTCGCGATTTCGGTCGTGCAGCGTCGCCCCGAAGTCGGGACGTTGCGCGCGCTCGGCGCCACGCGCGGGCAAATCTTTCGGACGTTCTTGCTCGAGGGCGCGCTCTTCGGCGTTGCGGGCTCGCTGCTCGGGCTCGTGCTTGGCGGGCTTCTCGCACAGCTTTCGGTGGGAGCGGTCTCGCGGACGGTCGACGCGCTCTACGTCGCGACGCATGCGGATCGCGTGTTCTACGATCCGCTCGTTCTGCTCAAAGCGTTCGTTGTCGGAACTGTGCTCGCGACGCTTTCGGCGCTTTTCCCCGCGCTCGAAGCCGCATCGACGGCGCCTGCGCTCACGATGCGCGCCCAGGGCTTCGAGACGCGACGCAAACGCCCGGGCGTGGGCCTCGCGATCGGTGGCGCGGGGCTTCTGGTCCTCGCCTACGCGCTCACGTTCCCACCGCCGATCGACGGAATCCCGGTGAGTGGATATGCGGCAGGCTTGCTCATCATCTTCGGTGGCTCGCTTTGCGTGCCGCTCGCGATCGCGATGGTCGCGTCGGCGGCGCGTTCGCTCACCGCGCGGATCTCGCCCGCAGGGCTCATCGGTGCGACAAACCTCGGTGCGTCGATACGGCGCAACAGCGTCGCAGTCGCGAGCCTGATGGTCGCAATCGCGATGATGGTTTCGGTCGCGATCCTCATCGGCAGCTTCCGTACGACTGTCGTCGCGTGGGCCGACGAAACACTCAAGGCCGACCTCTTCGTGCGGCCGCTCGGCCTGCAAGACGCGAGTTACGATGCGCGGTTTTCGGCGAACGTCGCCGATCGTATTCGCGCGGTGCCGGGTGTTTTGGCCGTCGATACGTTCCGCGCGATTTCGCTTCCCTACAAGGGCTCAATCACCACGATTGCCGCCGCCGATTTTAAGACGATCGCCGATCGCAATAAGCTGCGCTTTCTCGGTGCCGTCGATACGCGCGCGCTCGCGCACACGATGCCGAATACCGACAATATCGTTATTAGCGAACCGTTTTCGACGCGCTTCGGCGTCAATGCGGGCGACTCGGTCGAGATCGATACGCCGGGTGGCCTCACGCGCTTCCACATCAACGCGATCTACAACGATTACTCGAGCGATGCCGGCATCATGCTCGTCGATACGCGCACCTTCGCACGTCTCTTTCACGACACGAGCGTGAACTCACTCGCCATCTACGCAAAACCAAATGCGGATCTCCCGGCGCTTCGCACGGCGGTGATTCGCAGCGTCTTGCCCCTCCGTATCGACGTGCAGACGACGCGCGAGCTGCGCAAACTCGTCATCGATATCTTCAACCGCACGTTCGCGATCACGTACGCGCTCTACATCATCTCGATCACGATCGCCGTGCTCGGCGTCGTGAGCACCCTCTTCGCACTCGTGCTCGAACGGCGACGCGAGATCGGGCTCCTCCGCTATCTCGGCCTCACGGCGGGCGACGTGCGACGCATGGTCTTCTACGAGGCTGCGTACATCGGGGGACTCGGCGGGGTAAGCGGTGTGATCGCGGGCGTGCTCATGGCGTTACTGCTGATTTTCGTCATCAACCGCCAGGCCTTCGGGTGGCTCATCGAGCTGCACATGCCGTGGGATTTTCTGGGCGAAGCGATCGTACTCGTGATCGTTGCGGCGCTCATCGCGGGAATTTTTCCCGCTTCGGTTGCGGCAAGAATGAAGACGGCGGAAGCGGTGCGCACCGAATGAGCGCACGCGATCGTAGGATTCCGTCTTCGCATCGGAAGGAAAGCGACTCGTTGTTTCATCGCCTCGTCGCCTCAGTCGTGGCGCTCGCCACGCTCGTCATGTCGTTTGCCGTACCGCGCGAGGCGGCGCTCGCGAGCGGCGGCTTTTCGATCGCTACGGCACCGTACCAGTTCGTCTTCCCGCGCGATCACGGCGCGCATCCGGGCTATCAGAGCGAATGGTGGTACTACACGGGCCACCTCAAAACGACCGACGGTCGCCGCTTCGGTTACGAGCTTACGTTCTTTCGCATCGGCCTCAAGCCGGGCGATCCGCAACCCGGCCCGACCCAGAGCCGCTGGCGCGGGCACGAGCTCTATCCCGCGCATTTCGCGCTCACCGACGAAGCGGGCAAGACGTTCTTTCATGTCGATCGTTTCGCTCGCGAAGCAATCGGCATGGGCGCCGCATCGACGGGTAAGCTCGACGTCCGTGCCGACGATTGGTCGCTCGTTGGCTCGCCCGTCGGTGGTGCCGATCGCGAACGGATGACGATGCACGCACGCGCGCAAACATCGGATGGCATCGATGCGATCGATCTCGTGCAGATGCCGGCAAAGCCGCCCGCCATCCACGGCCACGACGGCATCTCTAAAAAGGCGCAGTGCCACAGTTGCGCGTCGCACTATTATTCATACACACGTTTACAAACGACGGGCACGCTGACGTTTCACGGCAAGAAGCTCGCGGTCGACGGACTCTCGTGGATGGATCATGAGTACGGTTCCGACGAACTCCAACGCGATCAAGCGGGCTGGGATTGGTTCGCTATCCAACTCGATGACAAACGAGAGCTCATGCTCTACCTGCTTCGCCAGAAAGACGGCAGCGTCACGCCGCAGTCCAGCGGCAGCCTCATCAACCCCGATGGCAGCGTCACGTATCTGCCGCGCAAAGACTTCGTCATCGAAAAGACGGCGACGTGGCACTCCCCGCACACGGGCGGCAATTACCCGAGCGGTTGGCGCGTGAAGATCGCGGCGCACCATGTGGATCTCGTCCTCGTGCCGACGGTTGCCGATCAAGAACTCGCGGGAACCTCGACCGGCGTTTCGTACTGGGAAGGCGCCGTCGACGTTCTCGATGCCTCGGGCAAGACGCCGCTCGGCGTCGGGTACGTCGAGATGACCGGCTACGCAGGCGCGATTTCGCTCTAGCCTCTCCGGGGCGTAAAGAATCGCGTCACGAAAGGCGCGATCATGCAGTGGATGGCCGATATCTCAGCACCGAGCGATGCCACGCTCGCCGAAACGTACGCGCGAATCAACGCGAACCTCGACGCCGCGCCGAGCGTCGCCGGATGGCGAGCGTCGTTCGATCGATGGGACGGCGCGCGGCGGACCTGGAAATCGTGGTCGAACCTCACCAAGTTGCGCTACAGCCAGGACACGCGCCGCGACGATTTCCGCTCGGCTCAAACGGAGCTCGATCGCCGAACGCCCGGTATCACATCGCTCGATACCGCGATGAAGCAGCGCTTCCTCGCATCCAACATGCGGCCGGGTCTCGAAGATGCCATCGGCCCGCACGCATTCAAACTCTGGGATGCCGACGTGACCACATTCGACGATGCGATCGCGGGCGATCTCGTGCGCGAATCGGAACTCGCGCGCGAATACACGGAGTTGCTCGCCACGGCGACCGTCGCATTCGACGGCGAAGAACGCAGCCTCGGTGGACTCGGTCGCTATCTCCAAGACGGCGATCGGAGCGTCCGTCACGCGGCCGAGCGTGCACGATGGTCGGCGTTTTCGCAGTGCTCCGAACGACTCGACGCGATCTTCGGCGACCTCGTTGCGACGCGCGATCGTATGGCGCGGACGCTCGGCTTCGCAAATTATATCGAGCTCGGGTACAAGCGCATGCGTCGCGTCGGTTACGGTTCGGCGGAGGTCGCGAGCTATCGCGATGAAGTCGCGCGCGTCGTCGTGCCGTTCGCACACGATCTCATCAAGCGTTACGGCGCGGCGGCAGGCTACGATCGTGTCCGCTTCTGGGACGAAACATCGCTCGGCGCCGGAGGCCCGATCGCGCCGCGCGGCGATCGGCGCTGGACGCTCGATCGCACGCGCGAGGCGCTTGCGGCGATCGATCCCGCACTCGGCGAATTCGTCGACGTCATGCTCGACGGCGATCTGCTCGATGTCGATAATCGACCGGGCAAAGCACTCGGCGCATATTGCACGATCTTTCCGACGCGCAACGTGCCCTTCGTTTTTGCCAACTTCAACGGGACGCGTGGCGACGTGCGCACGCTGATGCACGAACTCGGCCACGCCTTTCAAGCATACCGCAGCCGTGACAAAATTGCCGTCGACTACCTAACGCCGACGTACGAATCGGCAGAGATCCATTCGATGTCGCTCGAGTATCTCTCGTGGCCGCAGATGGAACGGTACTTCGGCGACGATGCCGATGCGTACCGGCGCGAACATCTCCTTGATGCGATGCTCTTCTTACCGTACGGCGTCGCCGTCGATCATTTCCAGCATCTCGTCTATGCGAACCCTTCGGCCACGCCCGCCGAGCGACACGTAATGTGGCAGGAGATGGAACGCCGCTATCTGCCGTGGCGCGACTATGGCGATCTCGCGTATCCCGCGATGGGCGGTCTCTGGCAAGAGAAACGCCACATCTACGTCGCGCCGTTTTACTACATCGATTACACGCTCGCGCTCTGTTGTGCGCTCCAGTTATGGGTGAAAGCGCAGACCGATCGGAGCACGACGCTCGCCGATTACATCACGCTCTGCGGTCGTGGCGGCGAGGCATCGTTCGGAACGCTCGTAGCGTCGGCTGGGCTGCGCAATCCCTTCGAACCGGGCGCTCTCGCGGACGTGGTCAGCGCCGCAAGCGCAGCGTTCGCGTAGCGACGCTACCGTCGGGCGCAGTCGAGGTAACGCGTACGTCGACGACGCCCGAGCCATGATCGACGACCGCGAGGTCGGCCTCGAAGAAACCACTCGCATCGGAGGTGGCATCGGTCGTTGTCGAGGCGTCGCTCGAATCGGCGAACCCGAGCCCGGTAGCGCTCGCATTGGCCGATAGGCGGATGCGCGCGCGCGGACGCGTGTAGCCGCTCACCGCAGCCCAGCGCGAATTGGCGCGAACCGACGATCGCGCCGCTGATCGGTTCGAGGCCCCCGATGAAATTCGTGTCGGGCGACTCCCGCGTCGTGAACGACCACCGTTCCGAGAAGCTTTCGCGATCGGGCGTGCGTCCGACGAGTGATATCTCGTGCGTTCCCGGCGTGAGGTCGTTCGGCGCGTCGATGGCGAATGCGCGGTCTGAAACGTACGGTCGGATGAGCATCTCGTTGCCGTCGATCGCGATCCGAAACGATGCGGCGTCGATGCTTTCCGCGAATGTTGCGGAGATCTCCGGGCGGCGTTGTGTGATCGTCGTACGCGGCGCGGGTTCGACGCGCAAGAGACGTAGCGCGATGGGCACGCCCGCCGGTCGAGGTAAAAGCGACGGAGCCGACGTCGGAAGTGGCGTGATCGCGACAGCGGGTAAAGCGAACGTCGGTGAGGACGTCGGCAGCGCCGTTGGAGCTTCCGTGCTCGATGCAATCGAGCGTTCGCGAGGGATGAAGCGCGGTGCGGTCACCGCGATGACGCGCAGGGCGGCATCGTAGGTGACTTTCGCGCCAAGCGCCTGGGCGACGAACCGCAGGGGTACGAACGTGCGGCCGGCGATCACGATCGGCGGCGCATCGAGGCTCTGGATGACGCCATCGACCGTTGCCGATGGCTCGCCGATCTGCAAACCGACGGTGTGCGGCCCTGCCGTCGCAGCGATGCGGCCGGCGGTGAAGACGACGGCCGCACCGAGGCGTTCGAAGATGCCGCGTAGCGGCACGTAGACGCGGCCGTCGCGCGTAAATGCCGGTTGATCGAAGACGATCGCGGTGCCATTGATGACGACTTCCAGATCGCGCAGCGGCGCCGCGGCCGGGGTCGCGCTCGCTCCGGGAATCGGCGACGGCGATGACATCGGCGCTGCGTCGCCGTTGACCGGGATCAGCACCGATGCGATGGCGAGCGATACCGCAAGTGCTATGCGGAGTTGTGGGATGCGACGTTCGTTCAAGCGCAGATCCTCTCGAGCGGTCGTGCTAGCAACGCGCGACCGCTCACGATCGTCGGCTACGCGGCGCGCGGGATCGGTTCGATCGTCTCGATGAGCGCGAGTTCGGCCGCCTCGCGGATGCGAACATCGAGATCGCAATCCAAGCACAGCACGCGGACGCCGAGGGTAGCGCTCGCGGGTTCATCGTGCCATTCGCGGCACTGCGGACATTCGAAAAGCAATTCCAGCATGAGCACATCCTCCGCGTACATGACATCATGCCGGTGTGCCACCAGTATGGCACGCGGATGCGATCAGATCTGCTCGACGCGTTCGATTTCGGGACAGCGCGCGACGACGGTCGCTTCGATCGCGCCTTTGAGCGTCGACATCGCCATCGCGCATCCACCGCAAGCGCCGACCATCTGCACGAGCGCGACGGGCCCATCGACACGGATCAACCAGACATCGCCGCCGTCGCGGTGGATGCCCGGTCGAACTTCGTCGAGCGCCGCGTTGATGCGCGCCTCGAGTGTCGGAGTCTCGGTCACGATCGATCTAACCGCATCCGAACGCATTTTCGTTTCGCACGCAGTTGAATTCACGCGCGTAGCCCCGCGAGATATGCGAGAAGCGCATCGAGGGAGACGATGAAGAAAAACGCAACGCCGGAGCCCGCAAGCGCTTCATCGTCGTAGCCATCAGCTGAGGCGGCGCGCGCGGCGAATCTCCGTGCGAGGCCGATGCCCAGTGGCACGCTCGTCGCTTCCACGAACCCGAGCGCGGGTGGGGCGCCCGTTGCCATCGCGATCCCGACGGCGACATAGGTAACGACGACGGCGGCGATGCCGTACGCGTACGCTCGCGATGGCCCCGCGCGCACGACGAGATTGCGTTTCTCGCCCACGGCATCGGAGGCGAGGTCGGGATACTCGACTGCGAGCATCATCGCGAAGATTGCCGCCGCTCCCGGAAGCGTGCTCGCAAGCGCGATCCCGAAACCGCCGAGATGCGGTCGCTGTGCCGCGAACGCGCAGAGCGGAACGAGTACCGCGACCACGAGTGCCGTGTCGAGTTCGCCGAGCCCGCGCGCGAGCAGACGCAGCGGCGGCGCGGAGTACGTCCACGCGAACGCCCCGATCGCAACGGCGATCCACGCGGCGATCGGCGCATGCGCGGCGAGAGCAAGCGCGATCGCACCCGCACAGCCGACGCTCGCGCAAGCGCCTGCCGCGACGAGTGCGACGCGGGGCGAAAGCGAGCCGTCGACGAGCGCGCCGCTTCCGCCCGAGTACGGCGTGCGCACGGAACGGACGTCGGCTGCGCGATCGAAATAGTCGTTGGCGTAGTGCGTCATGAGGTGGAACGACGTGATCGTGAATTGCGCGAGAGCGTAGGCCACGACGTCGAATCGCGCACCAACGGCGTGGGAGATCGCGGTGCCGAACGCTCCGCCAACGAGGCCGCCTGAGAGAAACTTCAGCCGTGAAAGACGTACGAACGCGAGCACGGCACGGAGCACGGGCGCGACCGTTCGGATGGGAGCGGGAGCACCCTGCGATTTAAGCGAAACGTCTTTTCGCAAGGTGCAAACTTCAAACAACGACGATCGGCCAAAACTCCGTCGGATGAGCGGCTCGGGCCGCCCGAAAGTGCAGTCCGTCGATCGGACGCTCGACGTCCTCGAAGCACTCGCCTCACGGCGCGGTGCCACCGGCATCAGCGATCTCGCGCAGATCGTGGGCCTTCATGTGAGCACGGTCCATCGGCTCCTCGCCACGCTCGTCGATCGCGGATACGTGCGACAAGATCCCGATAGTTCGCGCTATCATCTCGGCTCGCGCGTTTTCACGCTTGCGAACGCAGCCGATCTTCACCTCGATCTGCGCTTGGTCGCGCGTCCGTATCTCGAGCGCATGATGCGCAATTCCGGAGAGACCGCGAATCTCGTAACGTCGAGCGAGACGGAGGTGATCTACCTCGATCAAGTCGCGAGCATGCATTTGGTCAAGATGTTTACGGCTCCCGGCATGCGCGCGCCACTTTACTGCACGGGGACGGGCAAGCTGATGCTCGCGCATCGCACGCCCGACGATGCCGAAGTCGTGCTCGCAGCGCCGATGAAACGCTACACGCCCAAGACGATCGTCACGCGCGGCGCGCTCGAAACCGAACTGAACCTCATTCGCAAGAACGGGTTCTGCATCGATAACGAGGAGATGGAAGAAGGCGTGCGTTGTCTCGCGGTCCCGATCTACGACCGACGCAATCTCTGCGTCGGTGCGATCTCGGTCTCCGGGCCGACGACGCGCATGACGACCGAACGCGTCGATCGGCTCATCCCGACCGCAAAAGCGATCGCGCTCGAACTCTCGCGCCAACTCGGCTTCGAAACCGCGCTCGTGCAGCCGTAGCGCGGCGCGCTACCAATACGCGAGCGCGCGTGTAAAGAGCGCTTCGAGTTCGTCCGGGCCCGCCGCGCGCGGAGCGTTGGCGAGCAAACGCTGCTGCGGGATCGCCCTGTCGCGCAGCGTCGTTGTATCCCGCGCTTCGTAACCGACGCCACCCGTACCGTTGGGCATACCCGTCGCGCGCATGAGTTCTTCGATGCGCGTCGCGAGGATCTCGCCCGCGTCGCGCGCCGCTGCTCCCGCGATATCGGCACCGAGTAGCCCGGCCGCTTCCAGATGGCGCCGCGGATTTGCTTCGGCCGTAAAGCGAAAGACCGCGGGTGCGTTGACGACGACGGCCATGCCGTGCGGCACGATCGCTTCGCTTGCGGGATACTCGGGCGCGCGATACGCGCGCACGGAGCCCGCGACCGCGTAGGACATCGCGTGCGGTATATGAACGCCCGCATTGCCGAACCCGATGCCCGCGAGCGTTGCTGCGAACATCATGCGTTCGCGCGCTTCGGCGTCGCGTGGATCCGTGACCGCGCGAACGATATGGCTGCCGAGGATGCGCATCGCTTCGCGACACGCGAGATCGGAGAATGGGTTCGCCCCTTGCGAGGTCGGCCGCTGGCTCGGTATCGCGGGTTTTGCGCGTGCGGTATAGGGACGCGCGGTGAAGCTTTCGAGGGCGTGTGAGAGCACGTCGAAGCCGCTACACGCGACGACGGTTTGCGGGAGACTCATCGTTACGTCGGGGTCGATGATGCCGAGCGTCGGGCGGATGTGCTTCGATACGATGCCGGTCTTCGCGTGGTGTGCGAGGTAGTCGAAGATGGCGATGCCCGTGACTTCGGCGCCCGTGCCACACGTCGTGGGGCACGCGATATGCGGTCGCAAGGGACCCGGGACCGCCTTGCCGCGACCGATCGGTGCGTTGACGTACGCATCGAAATCATCGGGAAAGCTCGCATAGAGGTTCGCCGCTTTCGCGGTATCGATCGCCGAGCCGCCGCCGACGGAGACGTAGCCGTCGAAATTTCCCGCGCGTGCGAATGCGGCTGCCTCGGCGAACGAGCGGTCCGTCGGCTCGACGTGCGCGAACGCGAAGAGGGCGACGTCGCATCCGGCCGCGCGGAGCGAGGTTGCGACGGTGTCGACGAACGGCGTTGCCGCGAGCCCGGGATCGGTGACGAGCATGACGCGCGTCATGCCGAGATCGCGCGCATCGGCGCCGATTTCGCGCAACGCGCCCGAGCCGTATTTAATGCGCGAGGTATCGACTTCGAACGTGGTGTCGCCACCGTCGACGAAAGGGTATCCCGCGCAACAGATCATACGCGCGCTTTCCAGCGCAAGCCAGGTGCGTCCCTGGCGCAGGGAGTACGCTCGTTGCGATGTTACTGGGTGCGATCGACGTCGGTACCAATTCGATTCATTTGATCGTCGTCGAACTCGATCCGCGCTTCGGCACGTCGCGCACGATTCTCAAGGCACGCGAGATGGTGCGGCTCGGCGGTGGCGACGCGCTCGCACGCGGTCACCTCAGCAAGAAAGCCGTCCAACGCGGCGTCACGGCGATCGCGAAATTTGCGGCGGCCGCGCGCGCTGCGGGCGCGAACGATATCCGCGCGGTCGCGACCTCGGCCGTGCGGGAGGCCTCCAACCGCGAGGAGTTTCTCGCAGCGGTTCGCGCGACGTGCGGCGTCGTCGTCGACGTGCTCGACGACGTCGAGGAAGCGCGTCTCATCCATCTCGGCGTCAGTCGTGGCTACCCACTCGGCGACCGCGTCGCCTGTATCTTCGATATCGGCGGCGGCTCGACGGAGTTCGTCGTCGGCGACGCGGATCGCGCGTTCTATCTGCACAGCGTGCGCGCCGGAAGTTTACGGCTCTACGATGAGTACTTGCGCGACGACAGTGCGGGCAGTCTCGGGTACCGGGCACTCGAAAAGTACGTTCGTGCAACGATCGCGCCCGTCGCAGCCCAACTCGCCGATTACCGTTTCGACACGCTCATCGGTACGTCGGGCACCGTCCTCGGCCTCGCCGCGCTCGACGTTGCGGAGACGGGCATCGCGACGCAACGCTCGCACGGCTACGTCTTGCGTCTCGACCGGGTGCGCGCGTTGCAGAAGACGATGATCAAACTCGGGCCGATCGAGCGGCGCAAGATGCCGGGTATGAATCCACGCCGTAGCGATATCATCGTGGCGGGAACCGCAGTCGTGATCGCGGTGATGGAAGCACTCGGTCGCGACGAACTCGTCGTGAGCGATCGTGCGCTACGCGAGGGGATCGTCGTCGATTTTCTCGAGCGCAACATCGCGATCGCGCGTACGCTCGGAAACGAACAGACGCGCCGCTTCGATGCGGCTCTCGGCCTCGCGCGCCGCTTCGGACAACTCGACGCGCATCAATATCATGTCGGGGCCCTCGCGTTGCAGATTTTTGACGGACTCTCCGAACTGCATCGCTTCGAACCCGCCGATCGCGACGCGCTCTTTGCGGCGGCGATCGTGCACGACGTCGGCCGAGCGATTGCGATGAGCGCGCATCACAAGCATGGCGCATACGTCGTGCGCAATGCGGGCCTGACGGGTTGGCGACCGGAGGAGGTCGAGCTGATCGCCGCACTCGTGAGATACCATCGCAAGGCGCAGCCGAAGCCGACTCACGCCGAGTGGGCCAACGCGTCCCCCGCGCTACGACGGAAGATCGAGGGGCTCGGCGGAATTCTGCGCGTTGCGGACGGGCTCGACCGGCGGCGCCTCTCCGTCGTTTCGGCATTAAACCTTTCCGTTACGGCGACGACGGTCGATCTCGTTCTCGAGACGACCCAAGATGCGCGATCCGAGATCGACGGCGCGCGCTTCAAAGGCGATCTTTTCGAACGTACCTTCGGGCGGACGCTCGCGTTTACGACCGTCGAACGCGACGGTTACGCGACGCCGTTCGATAGCGAACCCAGCGTCGCGGAGATCGACGCGGCGAGTCTCTCGGGGTAGGGGGTCTCCGCGCCCCGCCAGAGTGCGCGCCCGGTCTCGAGCGCGCGCTTGCGCTCGCGGATGGCTTGCGCTCGGAGCGTCTCCAGGCCCGGAAGGCGAGGATCGTTTGCCGGTAAAGCTTTGGCGAGGGCGGCGTACGTGCGCCCGAAGGTGTCGGCGTCGGCGAGATCGCCCAATCGTTCTTGAAGGAGCGCGAGGAGATCGAGAGCGGTGAGCGCTTCATCGCGAGCGATCGGGACGGCGAGTTCTAGCGTGTAGCGCAGGCGTTTGACGTCGATGCGCAGTGCGTGTAATTCGGCGTCGTGACCCCGTTTGAACGCTCCACTCGCACCACTTAGAAGCGCGCGCGAGCGTTTGCGGATGATGCGCGCGAGCGTCTTCCCAAACATCGGTTCAGGCATCGTTCGTTCCGGGGAAGAGATCGCGATCAAATTGTGAGAGTTCGATTGCGAGTGCCGCGAGGGCCGTGCGTCGTCGTTCGGCAAGCGTCTCGATCGCGAAGCCGATTCCGGCGCGATCGGTGCTTGGCGCTCCGGCGAGCGCAGCACGAAGAACGGCGAGATGGACGTCGGCGTCTCGGACGGGCCCGAGTTTGCGGCCGATCCGTCGCGCCGAACGGCGCATATCTCGGCGACGCTTCGAGGGGATGGTCTCACCGAAGGTCACGAGCGCCGAGCGCAGGCGGCGGATCGAGACGCGCATGTCGTGCACGGCCCGCGTATCGTCTCCGCGCAAGACTGCAGGCGTCGCGCACGTGGTGTCCCGGACGAGCGCCTCGATCACGATGCGCGCGGCTGCGGTCGTATCGAGACCCGCGTGCAAACCATCGTAGTGTGGGGCTTTTGCCATCGAAACCCCCGTCGTGTGACGTAGCAGAGGTGCGGTGATCCGCGAAGCCAACACTGCGAGCGTATGGTGGCAGCCGTCCCCCAGGTAAAGAAGATATTGATCGTCGACGATGAGTCGGCGATCCTTCAGACGTTACGCTTTAATTTAGAACGTAACGGCTACGCCGTCGCGACGGCGGGCGACGGACGCACGGCGGTCGCCCTCGCTGGTAGCGAACACCCCGATCTCATCATCATGGATATCATGCTGCCGGTGCTCGATGGCATCGAGGCGTGCAAAGAGATCCGTAAGACCAGCGACGTGCCGATCATCATGCTCACCGCTCGCGATCAAGAGATCGATAAAGTGCTCGCGCTCGAACTCGGCGCGGACGACTACGTGACCAAACCATTCTCGTTGCACGAATTTCTCGCGCGTGTCAAAGCACGTTTACGCCGGCAGAACAATAACGACGCGGCCGCACGCAGCGAAGCGATCGCGATCGCGGACCTCGTCCTCGATCCATCGCGTCAATCGTTGACGGTGCGCGATAAGGCGGTCGCCCTCGCACCCAAAGAATTCAATCTTCTACACGTCCTGCTTGAAAATCGTGGCCGCGTGGTCACTCGCCAGACGCTCTTGGACAAAGTTTGGGGCTACGATTTCGAAGGCGAACACCAAACGATCAGCGTTCACATTCGGTGGTTGCGCGAGAAAATCGAAATCGATCCCAATAACCCGGCACACATCATCACGGTCCGCAGTCGCGGCTACATGTTTAAAGAGTAGCCGTGATCGCCGAAGTCCTTCTCGCTGCGGGCGCGCGCGTGGAGACACCGGGCGCCGATGGCTCGGATTCACGCTTCGAGCAATTACTACGGTCCTTGACCGTCGGCGTCGTGACCGTCGACGCACGTGGCCAGATCGACGCACTCAACGCAGCTGCAGCAACGATCTTCGAGCTCGGCGCGCGGCCCGTACTCGGCCGCGCGCTCATCGAAGCGATTCCATCCTTCGAGCTCGATCGCCGCGTGCGCGAAGCGCTCGGCGGCCACCCCTCGCGCGGCCGAATCACGTTCGGGTCGGCCCGCGATTCGCCGACGCTCGCGGTTGCGACCTTACCCCTGGATGGAACCGATGGCGCGCTCGTGATCGCGAGCGATGAAACGCGGCTCTTCGAGCTGGAACAAACGCGACGCGATTTCATATCGAGCGTCTCGCACGAATTGCGTACGCCACTGTCCTCGATCAATCTCATGATCGAGACGGTGCTCGACAATGACGGCGATCAAGAAGCCCTCGACCTCTTTTTGCCGCGCATCAAACAAGAAGTCGACCGTATGGTGCATCTCGTGGTCGATCTGCTCGAACTCGCGAAAGCGGAATCGGGACAGCTGCGGTTGCGCCGCGAGACGCTCGACGTTACGAAGCTCGCGACGACGGCGCTCGCAAACTTCGAGCCGCGCGCCGAGCGCCTTGGCGTGCGCCTGAAACTCACGGGCGAGGCCGCACCGCTCGACGGCGATCCCGATCGGCTCGCGCAAGTCTTCGTCAATCTCATCGATAACGCGCTGCGTCATACGCCGACGGGCGGAACCGTCGACGTTTCCGTCGTGCCGCAGGAAGGTGCGCTCACGATCGTCGTGCGCGATACGGGCGTCGGCATTCCGTTCAACGATTTGCCGCACATCTTCGAACGCTTCTACGTCGTCGATCGCTCGCGAACGCGCGATTCGGCGGGCACGGGTCTCGGGCTTTCCATCGTGAAGCAAATCGTCGAGGCACACGGCGGAACGATCGTCGCGGATTCCGTCTTCGGTCGCGGTGCGACGCTCACGTGCGTGTTTCCCGTGATGCGCGTCGCTTCGACCCCGGTCTGATGCGGTTCCAATCGAATGCGAAATTCTGTGGCTTGTGCGTGCTTAAAATCGGCCGCTCGACGAAATAGGTGAGGACCGTCGCGATCCCGAGCGAGAGCGCCCAACCGCCCGCGATGAAGGTAAATTTCCAACGCGGATCGCCGTGCGGATCGCCGTTGCGGCTCGGGATCGCATCGTGTTTCCAGAGCCAAATCATCACGAGCGTATGCCATAGGTAGACGTTATAGGAAATGAGCGAGAAGAAGATTGCGATTGGGTTGGCGACGAGCGTACGCCAGAAGCGGACGGCGAAGCACGACGCGAAGATCAGCGTACTCGTCGTGAGTGCGAAGAGCGTGCGGTTGAGCAAGATCCATTTCTCGCGACCGCCGATATCGTATTGAATTGCGTTCGCCGACTTCAGGAGCGCGAACGCTCCGAGGGCTGCCACGATCGCGACGACGGTCGCGACCGGCCGCGCACGAGCGAGAAACACATCGTTATCGCGGAGCCGTGAAACGCCGTACGCACACAGCATCCCACTCGCGAAAATATCCGCGAATGCCGGCAGCTGCCGATTGACGGGCTCCACGAGTAAACAACAGGTTGCGGCACCGTAACGATACGCGAGCGCGAGCGCCACCATTACCGCGGCGACGAGGAAGGGCCGGCGCACGAAGATCCAGGCTAGCGCCGGAAAGACGAGATAGAACTGCGCTTCGATCGCGAGACTCCAGAAAACGGAATTCGCCGTTCCGAAATTATCGGAGAAGAAGTTCTGAACCAGGAGCGCGTGCTCGACGAGTGCGGGTCCGAGTGCGACGTTGACGTGCAACGACCGTACCGAGATCGCCGTGAAGATGAGTGCGATTGCGTACGACGGCGCGATCTTTAAAAAGCGGCGGATCGCGAACGTCCGAAGCGGGGTGCACGTGCCTCCGCGAAAATGCCGTTCGACGATCGGAAAGAACAAGACGAAGCCGCTAATCGCAAAGAATAATTCGACGCCGAGATAGCCCGTGCGCGCGAAGACGTCGAGGGGAATCGTGACGCCGAAGAGGCGTGCGTCGGGCGTGTACCACGAGAAGAGCCACGTGTGATAAACGAGCACGAGCACGATTGCAAGACCCCGAAATCCGTCGAGAACTTCGGTTCCGTCGCGCGCGTGTTTCCGAAGGACATCACGCGTCGTTAACGGCGCCATAAACCGCCGACGACGTCGCTCGGCGATACGACAGGGCCTTCGAACCAGGGTGATAGCCCGCGATATCGGGTTCTGCTGCTCGCCTTCGTGGAGCGGCACTCGCGCGAACGTACGTTACGTGAGGCGCGTTCAATTGGTGTGGAACGCACCGACCTCATCGCGCAATCTGCTCCGAGCATTAAGGGCTCCTTAACCTGTCGTTAAACTATGCTTAGGGTCGGACTGCGAGCATCGCTATCGACATCGCCGTCTCCATCTTCTTTTAAATCCCAGGAGGGTCTCCCATGCTCCGGACCGCTCGACTCGCGGCCATTCTTGCCTGCGCGGCGCTTCTCGCGCCGAGCGTCGCCTTCGCCGACGTCTCGATCTCCGCAGCCGGTTCGACGGCGCTCCAGCCGCTCGTCCAGGCAGCGGCCGAAGCGTACCAGGCTCGTAATCCCGACCTGAAGATCAGCATCACGGGCGGCGGCTCGCGGACCGGTCTCGCGCTCGTATCTTCGGGTTCGGCTGACATCGGCAACTCCGACATCCTGGCGTCGAAAGAACAGACCGAGCCCTCCAGCGATGGTAAAAAGCCTGGCCTCGTCGATCATAAAGTATGTGCGGTTGGATTCGCACTCGTCGTTCATCCCGACAATGGCGTGAAGGGCCTCACCAAGGCGCAGATCCAAGATATTTTCTCCGGTAAGGTGAAAAACTGGAAAGATGTCGGCGGCAAAGATCTCGCGATCATCGTGATCAACCGTCCCGCAAGCTCCGGCACGCGCGCCGTTTTCGTGAAGACGGTCATGGGCAAGGCCGACCTTTCTCGCGATACGCTCGTCGAAGACGCCACGGGTACCGTCGTTCAAAAAGTGACGCAAACCGCCGGCACGATTTCGTACGCGTCGTTTTCAGGCACGCACGGCAAAGCTGGAATCAACGAACTCGCAATCGACGGCATCGCGCCAACGGAAGAGAACATCGAGAACGGCAAATACCCGTTCTGGTCCTACGAGCACATGTATACGAACGGCCCGCCGAGCAAGGACGTCTCGCGTTTCCTCGCGTTCGTCCAGAGCAACAGCTCGCTCGTGCGCAAGCTCGGGTACATCCTCACGCGCAACATCCAGAAACCCGAAAACGACCGCTAATGGTCTAGGAAAGCGGACGGAACGGTTGAATAGCCGGTCGGTCCGCTTCTGTCCGAGAGGAACGATTCCAGCATGGTCGGCGTTCGCGCCAACAAAGCGCATCGCGATGAGCGATTCGCGCTTACCGCCCTTATGGCGTGTAGCGGCATCTTCGTCGTCGCAATCGCACTCATTCTCGGCTTTCTCGCCTTCAGCGGAACGCGGCTCTTCTTTTACGATCACGTCTCGCCATTCGAATTTTTGTTTTCGACGAATTGGGATGGCCTCGGGGGGCACTTCGGTGCCGCACCATTTATCGTCGGTTCGCTTATCGCGACGGGATTTGCGATTCTCGTCGGCGGGCCGCTAGGCGTGGCGATCGGCGTGTTCTTTTCCGAACTCGCGCCGAAGCGCGTTGCCGACGCCATGAAGCCCGCAATCGAGGTGCTCGTCGGTATTCCTTCGGTGGTTTACGGTTGGCTCGGCCTAACCGTGCTCGTGCCGTTGATCGGTTCGATCTTTCACACCGGCGGCGACGGCCTACTCGCTGCGGGCATCGTCCTTTCGATCATGATCTTACCGACGGTGATTTCGCTTTCGGAAGACGCGCTTCGCGTCGTTCCGAACTCGATGCGCGAAGGCTCGGCTGCCCTCGGTGCGACGCGCTGGGAAACGATCTCGCGCGTGCTCATCCCATCTGCCAAGAGCGGACTTGCCGTCGCCGTCATCCTCGGTATCGCGCGCGCGATCGGTGAGACCCTCGCGATCCAACTCGTTCTCGGAAACGCGCCCGTCTTGGTAACGTCGCTCCTGCGACCGGCTTCGGCGCTCCCTTCGGAGATCGTGATGGATATGGGCGACGCACCCGACGGGACGCCCTTCCAACACGCGCTCTTCTCGATGGCATTCCTCTTGCTCCTCATCGCGATGGGCTTGATCGTCCTCATTCGATTCGCCCTCCGGAAGCGGACGTAAATGGCGCGGGCCGTCGCGAGCGTCGTGCCGCCCGATAAACTCGCGAGCACCAACGCGCGTTCGCGGCGCGTCGTCGATCGGATCGCAACGGGCAGTCTGTGGACGGCGGCGGGATTGGTCGTCGCACTCTTGGCGCTCTTTATCGGGTATCTGTTCTACAAGGGCGCTTCGGTGATCTCGTGGCACTTTCTCGTCGGTTACCCCTCGTCTGCGAACGCCGGCGGTGGGATCGGGCCCGAGATCTTTAACTCATTTTATATTCTCATCCTAACCCTCATTTTTACGTTGCCGATCGCCGTGTGTGCCGGGATGTATCTCCAAGAATATGCGGGGCCGGGGCGCTTCCGCGACCTCGTGCAGTTCAGTGCCGAATCGCTCGCGACCGTCCCCTCGATCGTGATGGGCCTCTTTGGCCTCTTGATCTTCGTTCAGACATTCCACTGGCATTTCACCGCGCTCGGCGGCGCGCTGACGCTGACGTTACTCAATCTCCCGGCGATGATGCGCGTCACGCAAGAGTCGCTTTCGGGCGTGCCTGGGACGTATCGCGAGGCGTCGATGGCGCTGGGAGCGACACGTTGGCAAACGGTCGTCAAAGTGATCTTGCCGAGTGCGATCGGGCCGCTCACCACGGGCGTCGTTCTCGTCTCCGGTCGCATCTTCGGCGAGACGGCCGCGCTCATCTACACGGCAGGCGCATCCGTTTCGTTCGGAAAGAGTGCGTACGATTTCAATCCGTTCCATACCGCCGAAACGCTCGCGGTCCATCTCTATTCAACGCATCGGGAAGCGCTCGTTCCCGACGCCGATGCGATCGGGAACGGCTCGGCTCTCGTGTTACTCGTGATGGTCCTGCTCTTCAACGTCGTAGCGCGCGTTGTCGGACGTCAGCTTACGATTCGCTTCACTGGGAAGGCCTAATGATTCAAGCACCGGATGCGACGTCGCTGCGCGATAAGATGAACGTCGTCGATCTCGATGTGTTTTACGGCAGTTTCCAAGCGATCAAAAAGGGCAATCTCAACGTCCCCGACCATCGCGTGATGGCGCTCATCGGGCCGTCGGGATGTGGTAAGTCGACGTTCATTCGCGCGCTCAATCGGATGCACGATCTCACGCCGGGCGCACGCGTCGAGGGTACCGTCACGCTCGACGGCACGGACATCTACGCACCGAATATCGATCCCGTAACCGTCCGTCATCGCATCGGGATGGTTTTTCAACGCCCCAATCCGTTTCCAAAATCGATCTTCGAAAACGTCGTCTATGGCCCGAAAATCCACGGCGAAAAAAATCCGAAGCGCTTGCTCGAAATCGCCGAAAAGAGTCTGCGCGCGGCGGCACTCTGGGACGAAGTCAAGGATCGCCTCAATCGTTCGGCACTCGACCTTTCCGGCGGTCAACAACAGCGGCTCTGCATCGCGCGCGTGCTCGCCGTCGAACCCGAAGTGATCCTCATGGACGAGCCCGCATCCGCCCTCGATCCGATCGCGACATCGAAGATCGAAGATCTCATCGGCGAGCTCAAGAAAAAATATACGGTCGTGATCGTGACGCACTCGATGCAGCAAGCCGCACGCATCTCCGATTTTACGACGTTCTTTCTTTTGGGCGAACTCATCGAGGTCGGCACGACGTCGGATATCTTCACGCGGCCCAAAGACAAACGGACCGAAGATTACATTACGGGGCGCTATGGCTAAGCGGGGCGCTTCGGCTAGCCGCCGATCAATGCACCCGTTCCGAAGCGAGGCGGTCGGCTCAAGCGCCGCTCGAGATCGGTCTTCACTTTGCGCCACTCGCCCGTGATGATGCTATAGACGGCGCTATCGCGTTCGAAGCCGTTGATTGCACGCGCACGATGCGATCGTAGCGTCCCCTCATAGACGGCACCGATCCGGACGAGCGCCGCGCGCGAACGACCATTTTGCGCGTCGGTGTAGAACGCGACGCGCAAGACCTCGCGCACTTCGAAGGCTTCGCGTAGGAGCAGATATTTCGCCTCGGTATTGGCGGGTGTGCGCTGGCGTTCGGGCGCGAGCCACGTCCAGCCGATTTCGAGTGCACGTTCGCTCGGCTTCATATCGAGGTAGCGCGTCGACCCGATCGCGTTGCCGCTTGCGTTGTCGATGATCGCGAAGGGTTCTTCGCGGCCCGACTCGGCATTCGCGCGTGCGTTTTCGATCCAACGTTCGACGTCTGCCTCACTCGTAAACCCGCGCAGGGGCATATACCGCCAAATCTCCGGCCGCGCGGCCGCGGCGAAGAGATCGCGGGCGTGGGCCGCTTCGAGTGGTGCGAGACTCACGAATCGACCTTCGATCATCTTTGCGCTCTTTCTCCGCGTTCGCCCACGGCCTTTTTCAGCGGGCGATGTATCGTTAGGCCAAGGGAACGCCCGACTGGAACACGGCACGAAGTCGCGATGCGAACGCATTGTCCGTTCTGCGCGCTCGGCTGCGCGATGCGGCTCGAGTCGACGCCGACCGGGTATCGCGCGCGCGGTGGTGCGGAGTTCGACGTGAACGCGGGCGATCTGTGCACGAAGGGCTTCGCCTCAGCCGAGACGCTCGACGATCCCGGCAACGTGGGACGAAGCGCTCGATGCGGCGGCGCAGGGTTTTCGCGCCGTGCGCGCGTCGCGCGGGCGGATGCGGTCGCCGCTTTCGGAAGCGGGGCGCTGACGAACGAGGCCGCGTATGCGTTCGGGAAATTCGCGCGGTTGGCGCTCGGTATCGATCGCGGCCTGCCGTTTCCTCTTACCTGGCTCGGCGAAGCCGATATGCTCTTGGTCGCGGGCGGGAACCCGCGCGAAACGATGCCCCCCTCGAACGCTACCTCGTACGGCAACGCGCGCGCGGCATCAGCATCGTCGTCGACCCGCGCGTGACCGGAACCGGTTACGGGACGTGTCGTGCGGACCTCGCCTCCATCGTGATGGCGGCCGGTGCCACGCCATCGGCGTCAAAGACTTCACCACAAGATCGAACGTAAAGGAGACTGATTTCCACATGACACGAATTAGCTTATTCGTCGCCCTCGCTTCGCTCGTCGCCACGGCGACGGTCGCTTCGGCCGACGAGATCGCTTACGCGGGACCTGCCGGCTGGTCGCACGTCGACGTCGGGGCGCCTTCCGATGCGAAGCACGCCTTCGCCCAGTGGCACATTGCGGGTGATATCTCGACGGTGACCTATATCGCCGACGGTACGACAGCCTATGTCGATGCGCTCGCCAATATCCACAAGAACTTTAGCGATAACGGCATCAAAGCCAAGATCGATAAGGACGTTGCGTGTCGCGGCGGAGCGGGGCACGTCATCGAGTTCGTCGCGGGGCCCGAGGGGAAGAAAGTCGTGATCAATCGCATGCTCGTGCCGTCTGGCGATGGCATCGTGACGATTACGTACGCGCGCGCCGACGGGTCAACGTTCGATCGCGACGTCGAAAAATCGGAAGCGACTTTCTGCGGGGCGACGTCCTAGGTCGTCGTTACGCCCCGATCGCGAAGATTGCGCCCCGCGTTTCTCGACGTCATGAGCTTTTCCGTCGGTCGCGAAGACGTGGGACCGGCTGGATTTGCGGCTTCGTGCCGGACGTCGGCTTCGCACGTGGCTC
>ENA-OBIO01000235-OBIO01000235.1-metagenomes-genome-assembly--contig:-NODE-235-length-33986-cov-4.54275_pt1 | contig 33986 bp, 20 predicted proteins | sample MGYA00153383_OBIO01 | MGnify analysis MGYA00153383 | reverse complement strand
CCCCTGCACGCGCCAACAGGATCTTATCTTCGACGTAAAACTCGATCGCGCCCTCTAGCACGTAGTACATTTCATGTTCCCATTCATGAACGTGAGGCGGCGGCTCATTACCAGGTTTCGCTTGGGCTTCCATCAGGGCGAAGCGTCCTCCGGTGTCTTCACCTTTGGCAAGGAAGGACTGTAGATTTCCCATGTAGAACATACTTGAGTCGAGTGTGGCTTTGCGCTGATATGCCACTGGTGATGCGAACTTAACTTGTGTCATGAGATTACTCCGATTGATTAATGAATTATCGATATTGAGATCGCTGGCAATGCCCACCCTACTGGCGCGATCGCACTTGTTGGTTTTGAATCGATCGCGTAGCTACTGCTTAACAGAATCAACGCCTTCAATTGCAGATATTAGCCTCGATTCATGCCACGGTTGACTTCTCGACTGACTTGAACGTAGGTTATGTACCCACGCCGCTCCAATCTGTTAGCAGCACGTTGGGCATCGCGACGATTATCGTGGTTCCCCTCAAAAGTCCACTGCCGTTGGCGCAGCCTCTCTGCTCGCGGAGCGTCCCGAAGGGAAGGAGAATCGTTACGGTTGCGATAATAAACAGAAAACTGGCGTTGGCGAAGCCTCTCCCCTGGAGAATCGCGATTTTGATTGCGATCGTACTGGTTGTCGCGATTTTGGTTATCACGATACTGGTTGTCTCGATATTAGTGAGCTTGACAACCGATCTAGTTTTGGAAAGTAAGACATAATTTTTCTTCAGTGGTAACTAAAGCTTGATTTTTGGAAGTGGGGATAAAAAAGGAGGGTAATCGTCGGGACTATCTTGACAGACTTCAATCTTGCAGATGATTGATATCTAAATAACTAATAACTTAATTCGCCTAATAAGCTATCAGCTTTTTCTCTAAGTAAATAAAGTTTGATTTCGATTGAGGGGAAGGTGCAAAGGCGGATACATTGGCGATAATTAGCATTGCGAATCCCTACATACCAGTGTCAGCAAAAATATACTGTTCATCAGATTGGTTTAAAGCGTAAGATTTGAGTCGATTACCTTCGGTAGGCTACGCCAACGATTAAATTCAGAGTTTGATTAATCGATCGACATTTTAAATTTAATCAATTATATAAATAAATCACTCTCTCTAAAGGCATAGATAAAATACCTTAATCAAACAGAATGATCTAATGTTAATTTTTGCGTTATTTTAGATACCAACTGTATCCAAAAATACTCTCTTTTAAGACGTATATCTAGCTTCTGAACAGGCTTTGAGACATTAATTTTATTAAATTAAATAAAAAATAGATTTCAAATAACTCACAACTTCCTCACATTTAGAAAGTATGGACAGATAATTCTGTTGTCTATGTCTCTTGCTATCCCACAGTTAAACCCAGCATGAAACCTGCACCAATTAAACAAACACCAAATAGATATGTCATCACCTGTAAAATGCGGGGGTGAGTCCCTTTAATGACAGCGCGGCGCAAGTGCCCTGTCTGTCTTCCATTAACGTTATTTCGCTGGGCTGTTCGCGACTGGTAAACAATAGACAACTTTGGTGAGGGGTTTGGCCGATCGTTTTGAGTAGTTGTCCATAGGCTTCAGAGCCTTGTCCCACCCGTTGGGGATCTAAAATAACTTCAACATTATCCAGCATCAATAGACACCGACGCGAGTTCTGGCCGACTGCCTAGCGCGAATTCGCCCACAGATGTCTGGGCGTAATAATTGCTGCCAGCGGCCATAGTAAATAGATCGGAGTCACCACTTCCAATCCCGCACGGCGCGAGATTCATGGCTGTTGCGACCAAATACATCGTTTGATATAGAGCACCAACATGTTTGAGCATCAGTGCGTAAGCGATCGATTCGTACTTCCAAGCTAGACGCTGGAAACGAGCGGTAATAATAATTAGCAGTTGTGGGTTGTCTGCGCCCATCGATCTACCCGCATTTTTAAGTAAGGCTTGGACGGGTTCAGTTGCACTAGAGATCGAACATAATTCATGAGCCTGAGGCTGATAGTAGTACAAACCTGGTTCGAGATCCTGGCAGCGATCGACAGCTATATACAGTTCTAGTTCGTACATCGCGCCACCACTAGGATAAGGACGAGTCAACAGTTCGCCCTGCTCGGTTTGAATCTGGTTTTTGATGCGGGCGCAACGATAGAGAAATTCTCCCAACTGGCGCGTACTTATGGGGATTTCACCATATTCGCGAATCGATCTTCTCTGTTCTAAGACTTGAGTGAAAGGAAGATCGGCGGCGACGAGATTTGCTAAATCTGGTTTGGATAGGGCGATCGTTTGCTCTGATTTGTGAGAATCGAGGGCGGGTAGCTGCTCGATCTGACCTGAAAAACGGTAAGTTCCACCAACTGGATTGGCATGTCTGCCGCTGCGACTGCGTGCATGAAATAGCAAGTCGTGGAATTCCCATTGAGCGAGGACGACATCGGTTTGTTCGGCAATGGTACCATCTTCAGCCACTTCACACAGCATTTGCGTACTCAAGAGTAACCCAATCAGTTGCTCGATCGTATCGAGATGAATATCTTTAATTTGGGTGGCGATCGTACTGACCATGCAAGGATTAGCTAGTAGACCAACAATCGCAATCGCTTGCCAATTTGACAGATGCACGGTCATTTTTGTTAAGGGTGATTCCAGCATCATCTGTCCCTTAACTTGATGAAGATAGGCAAATCTTGACAATATATAATGGCGATCGACAACAGCTACTATCGGCAGAAACCGAGCATCAATCGTCATCGGTCTAGCTGTAGCAATGCGACATCCTTTAGTCATAACGGTATGACATAACCAGCCAAAACTAGTAAATTTGTGGAGGTATTGATAAAACTTGAGAATTCCAAATTCTCCCCGATCTTCCTGTATCCACTCACTCATATTTTCTACAGTTGCACCATTATGCGCGAGCGCAAACAATGCTCGTTTCAACCCTGGCTCGATCGCTTGAAAGATGAGCTGATGCTGTGGAGATGCTACGATCGACTGTTCTTTGCCACTGTCAACAGAGACATGGCGATCGAAGATAAGGATAATTCCAGGTAAGGAGGAAAGCATGGGGCAAGTGTGGGTAAAATGAGTTATCTAAATCTAGCAAAACGATTGAAATCTTTGCTGGTGCTGCAAAATTTACCTAAAGCTGTACTAAAAATTTATCCGCATAAGTTTATTGGCGGGTTAGAGATCGCTCCAGCTTGCTGGTATGAATGTAAGTAGCTATTTTTCGCTGTAAAACCTGTTTGGCGATCGCTAATGGAAACTTTAGATTAGAGAAAGTGGTTGGCGTTCTTACCATGTGGCGACGTTCTTGAGAGTTGCGGTAGATTTCAGGATTGCTTTTCAATAACAGCGCAAACTCCTGCCAATATTGTTTGACAAAGCGATCGATCCAACTGAGCTGTTGAGAGCTTGTGGTATCCACAGGTGACAACCACCTCCGATCCTCACTTGTCGCCCGCTGCCAAGGCGACTGCAAAACCTGAGCGAGTCGTTTTTGAAAGTGTTGGCTCAAGCCAGTGAGATCTTTGCCAGACTGCAATTGCCGCTGCAAACAGCGATCCAACTCTAACGCACCCATCGCCGCAGCAGTCATGCCCTGACCATGCAGCGGATTGAAGGCAACGGCGGCATCTCCCATCACTACAAACCCTTCTGGTAGTTTTAACCGCTCGTAGTGACGTAACCGATTCTCGGTGTTGCGGAAGCTGTAGATCGGGGAAACAGGCTTGGCTGATTTGATGGCTTCGTAGAGAGCCGGATTGGATAAAGATCGCGCAAATTCGAGAAACCCCACCTCATCTGTGGGTGGATAATCTCGATTGTAACCATACAGACTCATCGTCCAAAGATTTCCCTCGATCGCTGACAGGATGCCCATCCGTGATGAATGGGGATATTGGGGTACCACTAGCAAGGTTTTCCAGTCTGCTGTCAACTGTGGCGGCAGTTCATACAAGCGAGTTGTGTAGCCAAAAAAAGCGTCAACTTTGGTTTCAGCAGGCGCAGCATAGCCTAATTCCGTCAGCCACTTGGGAGTACGAGATTGTCGTCCGCTAGTATCGACAACTAAATCGGCAGTCAATTCCCCCAACTGCGATGTCTCGCGATTTAATAATTGCAGCCCCGTAATCCTAGAATTAGTTGCATCCGTTAATATTTTTTTGACCTGGGTAGCCTCTAAAAGTTGGAGACGGTCGCTTTTGAGTAGCCGAGCGCGAATTGCCCACTCCAACAGACTGCGACTACAATGAGGCACTATTAGATCTGAAGCAAAGCGAAATGTAGCATCTTGTCCATCCAGAACGAGCAGATCGCCGATATCATCGGCCAAGATTGCCCCAGCAGCAACCAATTCTGCTTCTAAGCCAGGAAAAAGCTGCTCCAGGATGTTACTACCTCGTTTGAGTAATCCATGCGAATGTACTGTCTGAGCCACTCCCGATCGTAATCCAAGTTGTGCTGGCAAGCAATCGCGCTCGACGATCGTGACCAATTCAAAGTGGTTTAGTAACACTTTGGCTGCTAGCAATCCAGCGATGCCACTACCAATTACTAAACCATGACTGCCGTTAATCACAGCTTGTTGACGTTCTTTAAACTTATACATAACGACTTAGTTGTAAATTGTAAATTGTAAATTAGTCAATTGGCTTCCGGTACCTTAGCGAAAATTTCTTCTAGACGCTTATCCCATTTATACTGGTTATCGATCCCATTTTTTACCAAGCTAGAATTGGCAATAAAATTAATTAAATACTGATTAATTACTGATAAGGGAAATGGCAATGGTCTAATAATATCTAGGAATAACACAACTCGAATCCCATCTGTATCGTTCCAAACTTCATGCTGATAGCTATCGTCAAACATTAAAGCTTTACCTTCTTGCCAAAATGCTAGATCGTCACCAATACGTATTCTACATTTAAAAAAAGGTTGAGGAATAATTAGTCCTAAATGACAACGAATCACTCCTTTGTAATAGCCACGATGCGCTGGAATATGTTTATGAGGAGAGAGAATTGAGAAGAAAGCTGTTGTAACTCCAGGAATTTGTTCGATTATGCTGGTAGTCTCAGGACATCTCGCACAATTTTGTTCGGCTTTTGAACCATAACCGTATAAAAAATATGTTTTCCAGCGATCGTCCTGAGTGATTGCAGATTGTTCTGGTGATATATCTTGGAAGTTTGGTAGCTGCTCTCGATATTTCAGGATTTCATTGAGTTCTAGCCCGATCTTAGCGGAGTTAGCTTCTAAGGTTTCTACCCAATCAAATTGTTGATTGTCTAAAATATTTAAATTCTCTACCAAGGAAAAGTGTCCAACTAATTTCTCGAAAAACGTAAATATCATTCTCACGATCGAAAAATATAACTTTTCAATTTCTTGACTAAAAGCCTGAGAGACTTGCTTCATGTTAAACTCGCCTTCTTAATTTTTAGTAAAAGTATCCAGCGAAATTGCTTAATGAAAACAAGATTTAAAGCCAGATTAAAAAATCTAAATTAGCTATCTATATATCACCAGTATAGGTGCCAAGCATTATCAAAAAATAAAGCATGACCTTGAAGCGTAATTCGCGTATCGCTAGAAATCATGTTTTTAACAGGTGCAATTTGGTGTACTTGATGTCCAGAGTGAATAATCATCGTACCTACTTGATAATTACAGAATTTATATTCGCTTTTTTGAATGAGATTTGAGAACTCGAATTGAGAAAGCTTATCTACTTCCTGATGATGTATATCCCAGAGATTTAGACCACCGCCACTTTTTGGTAATGATATAGCTAGTGTAAATGAAATTAAAGGGTATGAATCTAATGGTTCGGGCAATGGCCAATCTAGCGATCTGTACTGTAAGTCCATGTGGATGGAACCCATTGGTAACTCAAAAGCTTTATGAGCTAGAAAAATATGAAATCCTGGCAGTGCCGCTTTATTGTAGTAGACAACTGGATCGTTTAAAGTAGTTGATAAGGAAGTAGCTAGTTTTTCATATAACTCGCCAAAGTTTGTTTCAAGGATCTGATTATAGGTTCGTGCTTCTCGATAATAATTTTCTTTGTCTCGAACTGCATCTAAATAAGTGGCTTTACCTAATGCGTAAAATGGCAAATGTTCGTGTCTTTGAGTCCAAGATTCTCTCAAGCTCTGGATGTTGCTGATGACATCTAAACATTCGGATTTATCGAGCAGGCTGATTTCGTAGAGCATTCATTAGTTATCCCTCAGCAGTGTTTTAACAAATGACTGAAAATAATAATTATCAAGATTTCAGGTAGGGTTTAAAAATGTTTTATTGGCAACACTTTAGACCATTTTAAGTTGTTAAAAAATCATCGGAATGGGGTTGAGCTGCTCTTCTGTCAGTGATTCTGGTAGCCAACCCATTTGCACGGGCACATCGTAGAGTCGTCCCGCCGCAAACCGACTCCAGAAATGTCGCAGTCCTGGCACGATGACCTTAACCACATTCAAGCCAATATCTGGGCGAGTTTGGTCAAGGATGAGGGTTTCTAAACCGCAACTAGCCGCAATTACTACGCAAGTCAGTACGTCTTGTTTGAGATCTTTGCTGCAATGTTCTGGATAATCTGTAGATACTTTTGGCTTGAGGCTGGAACTGGGAACCAAATAAGGTTGATTTGCCAAAGTTGCTTCTTTGTACCAGTATTCCAAATCTGGATTATCGGACTCTTTGCCCAGATCGCGTTCTGTTAAAAGTGCCATAAATTGGTTGACCTCCGTGACGGCGCGGAGCATCGCAATTGTCGGATCGAAATGGGCACCAAAACCAAGGGCGATCGATTCGGACGTTCCATTATCGCGGCGAATTATGGCAGCAAAAGTCGGAATGTTGAGATCGTTAGTCAGGTCGAGTACCCAAAATTTATAATTCTGACTGCGATAATAATCTCGGAAGGTTTGTAGATAGGGTTCCTCAAAACTATCTAAATCGACGGCAGGACGCTGGATGCGGTTGTACCACCACATGGCAACACAATCTCTTTCGACCAATTCCATGAATCCTTGGACGATCGCTTCTTCTAAACTATGGCCAGCAGCGTTACCATTAGAATCTCCAGCACAGAAATTATGACCGTCTGCTTGCGGATAGCTATAGTAACAGTAAGCTGTCGGCAAATATTTGAATTTTTGCTCGGTCAGCGACCATACGGGTGTCCACTCGATTTCGCGGTCGCCATCGAATTCTTCAGCTACCCAAGCAAAATCACCATGTTGGGAATTCCATGCTCCTCTTTGTTGGTATTGTTTATCGCTGTAATGGGCACAGTCATTAGGATGAATTGCCAGCGGTGCTAGCCCAGTATAAGTTCCAACGATCCGATACTCCTGCCCAGTAAAGACACCAGAGTATCTTTCGAGGGCTTCACAAATACAACTCGCTTGAGATTGGCTGTCAGTTTTGCCTTTGCCAGCACTGGTAGCTGTAGAACCATGACGGAGATCGACTAGATTTTTCTGGCTGCGAATATCTAGATAGTTGGCCGTGTAAACATGAATTAAGTTGTTGTCGGTTTCGAGTCTAACTAATTTATTAATAACTCCAGCGATCGGACTGATATGATGAGCATATTTTTTCAGAGTTTGTTCGGGAGAAAAAATTCGATGTCCGCCATCGGCAGTAAATATTTTTGGCTGACTTTTTAGTGCGATCGGTTGTGGCTTCTCTGCTGGAGTGGAAGTGCCACATACCAGACATTGCGGACGTTTGACCAGAGTATGCCGCTCGATCGACATCTGGATCGTATCGAAGGTAATTAGGCAACCCTCTAACTGTGAAGGTGTCTCCAGTACTAGCTGTTTGGCAATTTCCATCGCTGCCCAGTTTAGTCCCATCTGCAAGCTGACTGGCAGCTCGACACGAGCGGTGAGAATGGCTTCATTTAGCCCTTTTTGCTCGATGATACTCGTTTCAACAGTGCGGTTGCCGCGTAATCGTTGGGCTAGACATTCCCAGCAGCCAGTATCAGCAGGGACAAATAGCGGCCCCAGCCAGATCGTCGTACCGACAGGTTTGACTATTAACCACGGTTTTTGGCTGGCTGCGGCTGCTCGATTGAATTGGCTCAAACCAACTTGTAGATAGTCATCAGTTAACACAATTGTGAGATCTGTTGCGGTGAGATCGTCGTCTCCTTCGTTAACCGCGATATTTAACGATCTCAGCGCAGCAATAAACTCTTTAGTCTCAACTTCACCAAAAGACAAGACACTGACGCTAGCATTTTTGAACTTACTTAAAGCTGTCGCTGCATCGATACCCAGCGCACTCCAAAATGCCGCTTGGGGTAATGGTAGGATCGGGTCTGATTCAGCGATATAACCTTGATTTTCCAATCTGGTTAGAGCACTATAAACGCCAAACATTGATGCTTCGGGTGCTAATTTTTGGACGATAGCATCAATATCGTGTTGACCGTCGAGCAAGGGAGCCAGCAATGTATAAAGACGACCGCTGAGTATATGATGTTCGCGATCGCTCAATAGATAAACACTATTTGGATCGATACTTTCCACATGAAAATGAGGTTTAAATGTAGGTTTATTTAACATTATTAATTTAAGCGAAGTATTATTGCTTTCGATCGATTATAAGCTTCGAGATAAAGCGAGATCGCGATCGCTTGACACAGGCAACTGAATTAACTTAGAAGATTTCCAATAAGTATTAATCGCAGTCAAGTAAGGAGCTAAGTGTCGAGTCATAAATTTGGTCATTGCGGTATTTTCTTGTAAAACAATAAATAATCCGGCTGTGACCGACCGATCGACAATCTGGCGATTTATCGATGCTACTAATAAATGAAGTCCTAAACCAATCGATCTATATTCTGGTTTGACAAATAGCGAGCTATAACTTACACAATTTGGTGACAACTGCTCTACGATACTCCAGCCGATGACCTCATCTCGTTCGCGTAGCGTCTCTGAAAGAGAATCGCGCACTCCAATACTAGACTGAGCTTCAATCCGCCCCGATCGAAACGGGCAAAGTTCGTCAGGATAATTTAGTCCATTTTCTCTGTGTTCGATTTTCGATCGCTCTAGATCGGTTAACTCGCTCCAAGGAAAGATCGTAAATTTCTGGGGGAAAGTGTATCGATTTAAAAATGGAGCCTGCTCGATCGTTTCTAAGTTGGTCGAGCACTGCAAACTATGAGCAGCTCCAGGTGTCCAGTTTTGCCGATCGAGCATCCGTTCTAGGATTGGTGTTGTCAGATTCAAATTGTAGATGAAATCAATTTGCTGACAGCCAGATGCTGTTAATTTTTCTTCAATCTGGATGAGTAACGCAGTGCCAATTCCCCGTTGGCGATGCCCTGGGGCTACAACTAGCGATAAAATATTTGCTTGGTGCCGATCCTTTAGATATTCGACTAAGACTAATCCAACTGGCCGTCCTTGAAGTGCTACTCCGATCGCCATAGTTGTGAGATACTGCGTTGATAGCAGATTGAGACGATCTTGAAACCAATGGTAAGTTAAATGCTTGTACGCAGGAGCATTTAGGCGATCTAAAACTAGATAATCATACATTTTTTAAATTAAGATGACACGACTTAAATTTTTACTTTAATGATAGCTGTAGTAAATTTAGCGAAAGTTTTGTCGATTCAAAAGAAAGGTAAAAGTAGAAGTATCGATCGGATGGTCGAGTTCTACAATTTACCTTTGACAACAAATAGCGTGCCGGAGTTAGAGTTAGTCTCAGTAGCAGCTTGGCTTGAAACTAACTCATGCCGTCGCTAGGGCATCGGCTTTACTTGCCACAAAGTGTGCTACAAGTTCGTGCTACAGGTGAGTTGCTAGTGGACAAGTTGCTTTCTTCGATGACATCGCCACCGAGTGCAACTTCGATCGCCATTGCCGCACGCGCTTGTTCGATTGTGAAGTTGTAGCCCATGTCTGCACCTAATTGAACTGCCATTTGACAGAGACTCTCAGGATCGTTAGCTGTTTTGAGTTGTGCTTGAGCTTCTGGACTTTTTAGCAGCTTTTGGTAGAACTGCTCGATTGCATTACCAGTTGTTTGTAGAGTTTTGACAGCGTTCATGCTTTTATCCTGATAGAGTTAATTTTGCTCTGAATGTCTCAATTCGATTACGGTTAGTAGGATTGCAATGGTAGATCGAAACTTTCGATTTACCATTGCAATTCAAGGAGCCTTGAGACTAGCTCACAAGTTACCAAAACATCAACTTACTTCTTGTTACACGTTGTGCATCCGCAAAGATTAAAGGCCTTAGTGGGGTTGATAGTCGATAAATCGCTTTCTTCGAGAACATCGCCACCGAGTGCAACTTCGATCGCCATTGCTGCACGAGCTTGTTCGATTGTGAACTCGTAGCCCATGTCTGCGCCTAACTGAACTGCCATTTGGCAGAGACTTTCAGGATCGCTAGTAGTTTTGAGTTGTGCTTGAGCTTCTGGACTTTTTAGCAGTTTTTGGTAAAACTGCTCCAGTGAATTGTCGGTTGTTTGTAAAGTTGTGACAGTCTTCATACTTTTACCCTGATTGAGTGAATAGTTTGGTTGAGATGTCTCGAATCGGTCGTAATTGGAAAGTGACACAAATCGATATTAGGGATTTGTCTCACCAGCGACCTGTGTTGAAAATCGAGTTGTTGCTTAAACTCGATATATCTATTAAATTCCACTACTGACTGAGTTCGAGCCTGAGAAATGACTGACTTATGACTGACTTAAACAATCGAACATTTTTTTGATTCCAACAGGCTCTTTAGTTGTCAAATCTTTGGGACTAATATCCGCACAATTGAGATCGAGTCACTTTTTAAGTACGCGTTGCGGTAATTCGCTGGCGGAACTGCTGGTTGCGATCGGTATCGCTCGCAAAACTGGCGCAGCGGTGGTCATAATTCGAGTGCGGCTTTGGGATTTCCAATGTTGATACTGAAGCAATGGGAAAGATGCTACTTTTTTCGATAACCACCAGAAAAATACATAGCTAGCTAGCAACCGATCGAAAGAGCCAAACCGAGCTTCGCGTAATTCCGCTAGTGTGGCACTGTCGCTTGTCGCAATCGCGTTACTAGGTAAAATAATCGCAGCTTGAAAGCCGCACTTGGCGATCGCAGGGTTGTGTCCCAAGACGATAATGTCGGCTCCTGTTTGAAAATTGCGTACTCCGCTGGCTTGTTTGCCTGTCATCATCGCCGCACTTTCATTTTCTTGTTGCAGTCGATCCGTGCGCCCGTCGGGGATGCCCAAAAATACTAGTGTGCCTCTGACCACCCGATGTCCAAAATGATGCAGCATGTGGTCTTGCGGGTTCGCACCATGTACGTCCAATGAGGCAATCCCATAACTGAGCGAAAATAGCTTGCTGACGTAGACTTTTAATAATTGATGCACCCACGGCACATCGCCGATAACTAGCGTCCGTCTACCCATGCGGGCGAGGAGGGGTCTACCCTGGAGATACCGCAGCCCTAGTGTCCACAACCAAGAGCCAAAGATATAAATCGCGATATCAGCTAAGACGATCGCGGGTAGTAACCAGCCAGGTACTGATAAATTAGCCAATGCGAAGATCGATCGAAATAGAGTTTGGACTAATGGCACCTGAAAGCCAACGCTAATGAGGATGTAGAGCGCATGAATGCCCCAAGCAATCGGAGTTTCGGTAACATGTAAAGCCCATTTGCCACCGCTACGGAGGAGCTGACGGTGGGTGGGGGAATTAATCGGATCGCCACTGACTGTGGTGCCGACGATCGGGATGACACTGCGATCGATAAAATCATCCTTGATGCGTTCTAGAGTCATCAGATCGGTCGAGGTTAATGTCATCCCCAAGGCACCGTTTCGACCAGGGAAGCGTTGTTGGAGGCGTTTGGCTAGATATAGTAATAACTCCGTTAATGTGGCTTGAGCTGCCGCTGCGGCGACAGTAATAGGTTCCGCCGTGCGGCGACCACTACTATTGATAAAAATCCGGCGGCTAAAAGGAGATTGGGGATAATAGTATTGAGCGATCGCCGTACCCATCAGGCTGCAAATTTCGCCAGTCATCAGAAACAGTTCGCCGATGGCGGCTTCGCGGCGGAGCTGCTCGAAAATATAGGTGGTTTGCAGCGTGGGAAATGTCTGTCCCGATTGACTGATGGCTAAGACGATCGAGGTAGAACCTAACTGCAACGCATTCGCGTCGTATTGCAATTTTCGCAGCACTCGATCGGCAGAGCGCGTCTCGACTCTCAAACCAGGGCAGAGAGTGGCTAAATCTTGGGCAAATCGTTCGCCCACCCATAGGCTGCTCTCCACGCCTATAATGAGCAGATCCACAGATCGATCGAGTGGCGTGCGGTCGAGTTTAATATCGATCGTCGCCTGTTGCCTGCGATCCCAATTCAGGGCTTTTTCAACCAGTAATTCAGCTAAATAATCCGCACTTTGACGATTGAATGAATCTCGATCGCGCCAGGATTCTTCGATGGCTGCTAGCACTTGCGGAATTTCGCCAATGTCATGGGCGACCGGATCTTCAGCACTTTTGGACGGGGGCAAAATATAGGCATTGCCCTGAAGTGGAATCCACCGTTGTTCTAATTCCGCGCCGCGCAATTCGCGATCTGCTGCCATCGAATAAATCGTAATTCGATTGACACTCACCCAGGCAATTTCACCCGTTTTTTGGTCTAAATCTAAGCGATAGGAGCGGGGAATATCCGCCAACACCGCATCTACGGCGGCTGGTTCGGACGCGTAGACCATGTAATCATCGCAGACATTGAATCCCGTCGCGATCGGCTGTCCCCAGGCACTAAGTACCAGACTTGCCTCGTTCAGCGTCGAAGCCGTTACTAGCCCAAAGCTACCTGTGGCACGCGACATAAATACTTTCGTCGCCTGGTAGATATTGTTGTGAAAAAATACATGTACGGCAGTCTTGACAAAAGCAGCGCGCTCCGCGACAGTCCAGCGGGCGATCGAGCGATGCTGGCATAGAGCTAGGACGAGATCTCGCTCGAATAGCTCGACATGTCCAGCAGATAGCTCTAACATCGAACTGGCACGGGGGCGGAGGATTGTATCCTGGTGTTGGCAAAATACCCCTTCGACGATCGCTGTCCATTCCTGAATCTCTACCTCTGATGGAGCCGTATTCGGTGCGTCTTGACTCGGATTTTTCCCGCCGAATGCCTCTTCGATCGATTTAGCTACCTCAAGCTGGTACGCCAGTCGCAACGCAGCACCCCACATCCCCTGCGTAATTAATAAATCCATCATCCCCGCAATTTTGGGCGAGTCGCCAAGCGTCGCATTGGGTGTACATAACACCCGTTCGAGCCACAAACCCAGATCCGCATTCTCGATCGGTTCGCCAAACAACATCCAGGCATCAAAATCGCCGTTATGGGTAATCCGATGATTGACTGTCTGCCGATCGCACACCCATTTTCCATCTTCAACCCGCCAAACATCGGCAGTTCGAGCTGGCATCCACTCATGCCAATGAGTCTCCAAAATCGCAGGTGGACTGCTGGTTGCATAACGATAATGCCACACCCCCACGATCGCCTTATCCACAGCCTTGGCACCAGATTGGATCGCCTGCTGTCTCACCAGCTCAAAAACTGATTCCAGGGATTGGGTTAAATTCTGCCGTTTGCGATTGATAATTTTTTTGCCGACAAATACCACCCGATTCGATCGATCGTGGGCAAAAACTACCCCGCCCCCAGCTTGTTCGCCCAGAATTTCAGTTTCGCAACCCATCTTGTGAAAAATTTCGACAACTCGCGGTGGTAGCAGCGCGTCACCGTCATTTGCTAATCGTTTCCCCACAAAGCCAAAGTTGCCACAATTAAAACAAGTTGCCTCACCCGTAAATACCGCCACCAAATCCGAAAGCGAACTAAATATCGCCACCAGATTGGCACCGAGCAAGGCGTTAATTACAAACTGAATAATAAATTCGTCTGAAGATCGATCGACACTCACATAATTAGCGAACGGTAGCGCGATCGAGACTAATTCTACCGTAATTATATTAAATAAAATGCCACCCATAGCCTTAATGCGGATCGCGATCGGAGTCGTTATCCCAGCAGCCACCCACGGAACATCATCTCGAACTAAAGGCAAAAAGATTGGATAGGCAGGAATTAAAGATCTAAGTAAATCGGATCTCTTTCTATGCTCGAAAATATTCGATGTATTAATAAACGCCAGATCTCGATCGACGATTGCCGTCAACAAAACATGTCCGAACCCATGCAGTAAAATCGCTAGATTCCAAGCAAATCTGAGAAGAACAGAACAGATGATAAATAGCAAACAGACGAGCGGAGGATTGAAGCGATCGATCCCCATCCCAAACATTATTAATGCTGCGATCGATTCTGGGAGCAAGTTTTTGAAAATTACAATCAACATAGCCATGAAATTTAGCCTCTGACATGTATGAGAGAATGTTTGAGAAGGTTTTTTGTACTCGATCGTCGATCTGAATCCCCCGTAAAAAGCTACCCTGTATACAAAAGTCGGCTAGACTTCGTTTTCGCTGGGCTTACCCCCCCAACCCCCCCTTATAAAGCGGATGCGCGTACTGTTCGGGTTCCCCGACAGTGTAGCGCACCAAGCAGGGGGGGCTTTTCTTGCTCCCTCCCCTTTATAAGGGGAGGGCTGGGGTGGGGTAAAGGACTACGCAGCAACTCAAATAACTTGTGTGTACACCGTAGCCTCTAAGAGTTAGCGATCGAGCCTTTCAAACATCTCTCAATCTTGCCAATCAGACGCGGCAACTCGATCGGCTTAGTATCATAATCATTACAACCCGCTGCCAAAGCCTTTTCCCGATCGCCAGCCATTGCATGTGCCGTCAAAGCAATAATCGGAATCCCCGCAGTCTGAGGATCTGCTTTGATTTGTTGCGTCGCTTCCCAACCATCCATCACGGGCAAACTAATATCCATCAAAATCAGATCGGGTAACTCCGATCTCGCCTTAGCCACGCCTTCGGCACCATCGTTGGCAATGACAACCTGATAGCCAGCACGTTCGAGCCGACGCAGCAGCATATCGCAGTTCAATTCATTATCTTCAACCAATAGAACTTTACGCGGCAATGACCGCTTGGCATCTGGCTGTTTTAGTGCTGCGCTATCTGGCTGCAACTGTTGAAAATAATCCGTTTGGACGATTTCGCCTACTTGCTGGGTGCGCTTGAGATTGTCGATTTCGAGTTGCAAGGCGGCTATTTGGGGTTTGAAGGTGGCTTCAGCTTGTTTATAGCGTGAGATATCCTCGATAATTCCTTCGTAGTACGCTAACTGCCCGTCGGCGGCTCTGACTGCCCGCGCGTGTTCCGCTACCCAGATGGTGTCGCCATCGTGACGATACGCTTGATACTCAAATCCAGTCACGAGATCGTGTTCTGTTAATAGGCACTTAAATTGGGCATAGCGATCGGGATCGACGTAAATGCGTTCGCTAATATTCTTTACCATTGCCATTAAAGTTTCTGCGTTTGGATATCCCAACATTTGCACTAGAGCGGGGTTGACTCGTCGGTAAGATCCGGCTACAGTCGCCTGATAAACACCGATCGGCGCGTTCTCAAACAGGAGATCGAAGCTGCCATCCTGCTGACCTTGTTTTAACTCCAGGCAAGCAGCAACTTTAGCGTGGAGCAATACCGACTGCAACGGTTTAGTCACATAATCCGTTGCTCCCAGCGCGATCCCTCGGACGACTAGATCCAGCTCATCGGGGTCAGCCAAGAGTAAGACCGGAATTTGTTGCCACTGTTCGTGGCTCTCGATCTGCTCTAATACCTGCCATCCACCGATCTGAGGCAGGCTAATATCTAGCATTACCAGATCGGGCATGGTCGCTAGAGCGTGGGTGGCTTGCTCCGTGGTAGCGATCGCGACCTGAGATCCCAGACGTGTTAAGTGTTTCGACAGTAACGAACTATTGGCTGCGTCGTCGTCTACTACCAAAATCCGACTTTCTCTAAAAATTGGCGATTCGGCAGAGCCGACGCTACGCGAACGAGGAGCCACTTCAGGCGGTTGGGGTGTCATGGGTTTGGCTGGCAGTTGAACTACTGCACTGGGATCGATTGGGCGATCCAGAGTATTGACGATGTTGAGCAAATCCCTAGCGGCGGTCTGAATCTGCTCTAGATCTGGAATCATGTCGAGATTTGCTTCCTCTAATAACAGCTCGCAGTAGCCAATAATCGTACTCAGCGGCGTAAGAATTTCTCGGCGCAGAGTGGGAGTCAACAGATCGATTTCTTGGTATTGGATCTCCATTAAGACTGGGCTGAGGATCGCCCGTACCAGTTGTAGTAGTTGCGTTCCAGCTAGGTGAATCTTCTGGATGTCGATCGATAGATCTGACTGCTGCCGATCGCTCAGTGTCGCCAACAGCAAATCGGTGTAACCGACGATGCGATCGATGGGCGGATCGAGTTGGTGGCGTAAATGGGCGAGTAAGATCTGCTGCAAGTGTCGATCTGGGGCTGAGTTTTGGGTTGGTAGCGATGGCGATGCTGGTGGTGCTAGCAGTTTGTCAATTCTTTGGAGCAATCGCGGCAAATCGATCGGTTTGGTCTCGTATTCATCGCAACCCGCTGCTAGAGCTTTTTCGCGTTCGCCAGCGGTCGCATCAGCAGTCAAAGCAATGACTGGGATATTTCGCGTTTGGGGATTGGCTTTAATCTGACGGGTGGCTTCCCAACCATCGAGAACTGGGAGATGCAGATCCATCAAAACTATGTCGGGTCGATCTGACAGAGTTTTGGCGACACTTTCTTCGCCGTTGACGGCAACAATTACTTGATATCCTTTCCGTTCGAGGCGACGGGATAGCATATCGCGGTTGATATCGTTATCTTCAACTAGCAGAATTTTATGCATCGAGCTTTCCTCTCAAGTTTTCAGTCAGACAATCGATCATAACAATTCCTCAATGTCGGTATGGGCATACATCAGACGTTCGACGAGGAAGCGAATGATGAAGTCCTCAAAAACAGTGACGACTTGAGGATGTTCTTGGCGCATAGTTTGTAAGTGGGATCCGGATAGACAGTAGAGCGTGGTAGGCAGCTCGGCGATCGCGGTTGTTTGGTGGGGTGTGCCGAGGTAAAATGAATTTTCACCGACAATAGTACCTGCACCTAATGTCTGCCCGCTGCGGGTTTGTCCGTGCTGAAGGCGACCGCTTTCGGTGACTCGACCTGATTCGATAAAGTAGAGCGTTTCGGGACTCTCACCCTGGCTAAATAAGGGGCGATCGATCTCAACTTGAGTCTTGTGCAAATAGCTCATGAAGCTGGCAACCTGTCTGGTATCGGGAAAGATCTCGCCCAGTTGCAGGGCGAGCGGCAGGTTACGCGGACGGCGCAGAGAAAAGGTTTCCAGGATGCGGTCTTCACACCATTCAATCCCACCATCCAACCTATCGAAAACTTGGATGAGATCGTTCTGGGTCTGGATGCAGTCTCCTTGCTGGAGTTTTTGCAAGATGTTGGGATGAAGTTGGGTAAACACCAATCGCACTTCGTATTTGTGCGCGAGTTGCCGCATTTTGAGAAAGCTGAGTACTGCGGAGGCATCCAGTCCACTCACCAATCGAAAATCCAAAACGACAAACTCAATCGGGGGCAATGTCGGATCTCGGAGTCGCCCAGAGACGGTTTCTAGCAAGGTATTTGCCGTACCAAAGAAGAGGTAGCCTTGCAAGATGAGCATGTGGAGGCGATCGCCCTGTTGTCTGAGCAGGCGTTGTTGGGCAAACGAACGACAAACGTTGCTTGGGTGAGTCGCACCAGAGAATGTATGTCGGATCGCTTGATGGCGACTATAGCTCAAGACAAACAACGCACAAGCAACGATAATGCCAATCCCAATCCCACTGATGAAGCCCCAAATTGCAATAATCGTCAGAATCAGCAAAATCAGCGCATAGTCTAGGTGCGAAAATCTCAACCAGGCGCGAATGACCCATTCATACAGGAGTTTGACCCCGATCGTCAGCAGCAACCCGCCCAAGACGAATAGCGGAATATAAGCCATTAGTACGGAGCCAAATAGCAGTATTGCGCCACTAAATGCCGCCGCAGTCAAACCAGCGATCCGACTATCTGCGCCAGCACTGCGGTGGAGCAAAGTTCGATTCAAGCTCAAATGACCCACCATTCCCCCGCATAGACAGACAACGATGTTGGCGATACCATTGATGCGGAGTTCGCCGTCGAGAGTGCTATCTTGCTGGGTTGCCAGTTCGACTCCAGTGATATTTAATAACAGGGTAATCACCACGACGACCACGAGCACGATCGATGCCCCAAGTTGACCTAGCAAGATTTGCCAATCGACTTGGGTAAAGCTAGCAGCAGTCCAGGAATGCCATAGCTTGTCGCTAGCAACTGCTTCGAGGAACCATCCGTGCGGGTTTAGCGGTATGAATACCCCGATCGCCTGCCAGAGCAAATTGAAGCCGACGATCGTGCCTAACAACATCGCAGGTAATACCAGCGGCTGGGGATAGATTTTTGTCACCCCGATCGATACCGCCGCGAACAGCACCCCTGGCAACCAGTGCATCATCGTGGCAGCTTGACACAATTGCGGCAGTTCCTTCCACCCTAGTCGCACCCCAGCCATCACAGTAAATGAGCTACAGGTAATCAGCAACCCCGTCCCAGCCAAAAATCCACCCATAACTGGATAGGGAATAAACCGCGCCCATCGTCCCAGCCGCAGACTGCCAACAGCATATAACAATACACCTGTCAAGCAAGTGCTTAACGCGATCGCCATCCACACCGTGGGGAAAAGTCGCTCTGCTCCACCATTCGACTGCTGGATCTCCCCAGCAATTGCGGCGGTCATTAGGGCGATCGCGGCGGTAGCCGTGGAATCAGGCCCAGCAATGGCAAAGGGAAAAGAGCTACGTAGAGCCACGCTCGCGCCGACGATCGCCGAAGTAATCAAGGCACTGCCAACTCCTTGCGGGAACCCAGGCGACAGGCTGCCCGTAAAAATCAGCGCGGCAAAGGACACGCTGTAAGTCAGCGAAACCAGTCCGACGGTGAGTCCAGCCAAGACATTGGGCAGCAATTTCGGCGGGATCGGCTGTCGATCCGTGGCGAGGAGTGAGGTTAACGGGGACATGGAATCTCTCCTTGCTGAATAATCCGCTCGCTAATCCGATCGACGGCTTGGCTCAGGGGATGAGTCGGATAACGCACCGAGAAGACAGCACTACTGGCGAGGTGCATCATTTCCTGGGCAAATGGCAAAACTGCGGCAACGGGGACATCGTAAGCTGTTTCTAGCTGTTCTCGATACATCTGGACATCAAAGCTGGGTAGAGCTTTATTGACGACCATCAACATTTCCGAAACCGATAACATCCGCGCTAGCTCGACGATCGCGGCGGTGCCCAGATAGTCCTGGTAGTCTGGGCGCAGGATGACAATGAGCAGATTGCAAACCGCGATCGCGTGGAGAGTTTCTTCATTAATACCGGGGTGGGTATCGATAAATAGGAAATCCAGTTGCAGATCGCGAATAATCTCCGCAAAACCATCGAGCAATAGCTCTTGGTGATATCCTTCCCGCAAAATGCGGGTAATGTCGTTGGCTTTAGCACTGGCGGGAATTAGATACAGCGCACCAGTGGGAGTATTACCATTCGGCGGTGGTAAGAGGTGACTCAGCTCATAGGCTGCGTCAGTCAGCGCACACCGCCCCCACAGATAGTCATTGAGGGTACGGTCGATCCGATCGTCCTCCAAACCGAACAGGACGTGAATGCCAGGAGATTGCAAGTCTGTATCGATAATCGCCACGCGCTTGCCCTGCTTGGTCATACTGAGGGCTAGATTGCTAGTGAGATTTGACTTCCCCGTGCCGCCGCGAAAGGAGTGAACGGCGATAATTTGTCCGGCGTTAACATTCGAGTTGGCAGCCGTTGGATCTACTTGGTTGACAACTGGGGACAGGGCATGATGGGATTGAGGGGGCGCAGGATGGAGGGAAGGATATGGGGAAGAACGATAGAGATTGGCGATATCGCTACCACTTTTGGTGCGTTTTTGCAACTGCTGAAAATGGTCGGTGGCGACAATATCGGCCACCAATCCCTGTTTGTGTTCGTTAATGCTCGTTTGTAAGAGCTGGATCTGTTGCTCTAGCAACTGTTCGCGGGAGTCGATTTCTCTAGCCATAGCTTGGAAGACGCGGGCTAATTGCCCTAACTTGTGTGGATGCTGGCTCAGATCGTTGAGACTATCGGGATTGAAGGTTTTGGTTTCGATCGCTGCTGCTGCCGCAATTAGGCGTTCTACCTGTTGGAGATAGCGGAGTTCGCGATCGCGCAGGCGTTTTTTTTCTAAACAAGTGGCAATCCTAGCTTGCAGCAAGATCGGATCGAAGGGCTTTTGTAAGTAGTCTTCGGCTCCGAGTTCGATGCACCTAACCGCACCCTCGATCGTATCGAGCGCAGAGATCGCGATCGCCGGAATATGCTTGAAGCTCTCATCCTGCTTGAGCTGCCGGAGTAACTCCAGTCCATCGATTCCCGGCATAATCACATCGATGAGAATCAGATCGAAGGGGATGGCTTTGAGCAGCCGCAAGGCTTGGGTGGCGTTGGTAGCCGTCGTCACTATATAACCTTGCCGTTTTAATTGGCGCGCGAGCAAGTCACAATTGGTGGGATTATCATCGATCGCGAGGATCGTGCCGCCCCGAATTGGTGGTGCTGAAGACCCCTGAGCGAGTGACGCTAGCGTGTTGGTTGCGCTCTGCATCAGGTTAGCTGTGAGTGAGTGTTCGATCGTCAGTTGGGGTGCCGACTCTGGTGCGGTTAGCGTCTGCAATTGTTGTTGAGCCAGATGGACGATATCGTTAACTAGACTCAGCATTTGCCGCGCGGCGGTGTTGATTTGGTCTAGATCGGCGATTGCTTCAGCCGGAGCTTCTTCTAAGAGCATCTCGCAGTAACCGACGATCGTGCTTAGTGGGGTAATTAACTCCATCCGCAGCGTGGAGCCAAAGCGATTGAGATCGCCGTCGATCTGGCTTAGTTCGAGTTGTGCTGGGTCGAGGATCGCGTTTACCAGTGTCAATAGTTGTTTGCTACAGTCATGAATCTTGTGCAGATCGGCAATCAAGTTGGTCTGTGACCGAGCCTGTAGATCTTCGAGCAGCATGGCACTGTAACCCATCATGGCGTTGATGGGAGTACAGAGTTCGTGGCGGAGATATGCCATGAGGGTTTGCTGGACTCGACTGTTTTGGCTCATTGTAGAAATATCTCTGGTAATCATTAGCGACGATGTGCCTCGCACGAATCGTTGTCCGAGCCAATGCGAGAAATTGGGAGCGGATCTCGATTACCCCTTCTGGATGGATGGGTGGCGAGTAGACTGTGGATCTCGTTGAGGAGTTGTCTATTTCCGGCACCTTTATAGTAAATCCGTTGAGTCTGTCCGTCCAGCCACTGACGTTCTGCGGCAGTCAAATCTTTGGCGGTAAGGACGATGATGGGTAGCGATCGCCATTGAGGATGCTGGCGAAGTTGGCGGATAAACTCAAATCCATCCATTTCAGGCATCATCAGATCTAGTAAGATGACCCCAGGCTGCTGTGTCTGGAGGACTGCTAGTGCCTGAAGACCATTTTGAGCTTCGAGGACATCCCATCCGGCTTTGGTCAGTTGACGGCAGATCATTTCCCGATTTCCAGGGTTATCTTCTACTATGAGGACGGATGTAGCAGACGGTTCCGTCTGGTATGGCTGCAAGATCGCCAACAGCCGCTCGGAGTCGATCGGTTTGACCAGATAGTCAAGGGCACCCAAGGCACAGAGTGAGGCGCGCTCATCCTCGATCGAGATCATCACGACGGGAATGTCCGCCAGCTCTGGATCGGACTTGAGTTGAGTCAAGACTTCCCAGCCATCCAAATCGGGCATCCTCACATCTAAGAGGATGGCATTAGGAGAATGCGCTCTAGCCAGCCGCAATCCTTCTTCCCCGCTCGCTGCGACGATCGCGTGGTATCCTTCTTTACTTAACAACCGTTGCAGCAGATCGCGGGCAGCGGGATCGTCATCGATCGCTAGAATGGTGTTATTACCCACGACTGGCGATCCAGTCCTTATTTCCCGATTTCCGTTGTGGCTGGTAAGTTCGGGTAGCGGCTGCACTCGATTTCCCAAGGGGAAGGCTCCGCCAACGGGCAACCGAATCGTAAAGGTGGTGCCCGCGCCTGCTACACTCGTCACCTGAATATCGCCTCCCATCAATTGACAAAATTGCTGAGTAATGACCAACCCCAATCCCGTGCCCCCATACTTGCGCGTAGTCGAGGCATCGGCTTGAGTAAAGGACTGAAATAGCTTGGCTTGTTGCTCTGGAGTCATGCCGATTCCGGTATCGCTGACGCTAAAAGTAATCCAACCCGCTGCTCTCGATACTGCCAATATAACCGTGCCGTTTTCGGTAAACTTACTGGCATTACTGAGCAAATTGAACAAGCTCTGGCGCAGTTTGGTGACATCCGCTTGCATGGAACCAATATCATCCGCACAGTCGATGACTAAGGTATTGTGATTCTTCGCCATCATCGGACGCAGAGTAGCCGCGACCTCTGCTAGCAAAGTCGGGATCTCGAAGGTTTCGAGAAACAGTTCGACTTTCCCCGCTTCAACTTTAGACAGATCGAGAATATTATTAATCAACCCTAAAAGATGTTGCCCTGCACCGTGAATCTTTTGGATATCTGGAATCAGACTGGGCACGCCCAAATCGCTCATCTCTTCGATCGACATCTCGCTATAGCCGATAATGGCGTTCAGCGGCGTGCGTAATTCGTGGCTCATATTAGCCAAGAACTGGCTCTTGGCTAAGTTGGTAGTTTCCGCTGCTAGTTTGGCTTTAGCCAGAGCTGCCTCGGCTTGTTTGCGAGCGTCGATGTCGGTGACGGTACTTTCGTAGTAGCGTAAATTACCACTATGGTCGCGCACGCACTGAATATTTTCGACAGTCCAGATCGTCGTGCCATCCTGACGGTAAACTTCAGACTCAAAATTGGCTACCGCCCCTTGTACTTCTAGCAACCGCAGTAATTCTTCCCGCCGCTCCGGTAATACAAAAATTTGCCGATCGATATTCGTGACAGTTTTCATTAAAGCAGCAACCGACTCATAGCCATAGATTTTGGCTAGTCCGGGATTGGCACTGAGGAATCGACCGTCGGGTGAAGTTTGACAGATCCCCGTCACAGAATTTTCAAAAATACTCCGATATTTTTCTTCAGCTTGCTCGGTGGCGGCGGCATAGAGGCGGATTTTGAGCACGATCCAAGTCCCAATACCTACAAGGAGGAGAAGCGATAACAAGTAAAACCAGAGTCGATAGTTGTTCGTCGTATCGATCGCGGCTTGGTAGCGCAGATTGTAAGCTAGAGCCAGCTTTTCGCTGTGTTGGGTCGTGGGTAACTCGATGGCTGTTCTGACTGACTTATCGACCCGTTCGCGGTTGGTGAGAATGATTTGGGCGTGAGCCAGTGCCATTTTAATGGCTGTCCCTTCATTTGTGGGAGTCGCATCTGCCAAAATCTGGGAGATTTCGCGTTCGAGTTGGGTTGCTAAGGTGCGATCGGTGGTGAGATTAAACAACAAAATATCCCGCAGCAGGCGATTCAACCGATCTTTTTGGGCGGGGGAGGTAGTATTTTTAGCAACGAGATCGGCGATCGCAACCGGAAAATAAGTCCGCGAGTTGCTCAAAACGGCATTTTGCGATTCAAACTTCAAGATCGACTCTTCTTTTTGCTGCCAAATTTGAAGCTGCGTTTGCAACAGGCGATCGAGTTCCGATCGGCTGTCCCCATCCACAAAACTAGGCGGGTGCTGAAGCTCGGTTTGTAATTGTTGAATCTGAGTTAAATCTTTGACGATCGGGTCGTAATTATTTAAAAGTCCATCTCGCGCCTGCAAGATATTACGATCGATCCGAGCATCTAATGTTTGCATTTGACGCAGATCGGCCAAATATCGATTGTGACGCTCGTTATCGATCGCCAGCGACTTCATCCATAAAATTACTAATACCAACAGCACACCGGGCAGTAGATAGCCGCTGCGGGCTAAAAATATTTGCGCGTATTCGTTGCGCTGCTGGCGGGAGCTAGATTTCAGAGGTGCTAAGATTTTTTGGTAAAAAACCGATTTCATAGAGGCTTACCTCGATACTCACCAGTGAGGGTACGTAAAAACTGAGCGATCGATTGGATCTGTTCTGTAGGCAGGGTGCGACCGAGTTGATATTTCGTCATCTTGCCGATTGCCTCCTCCAAAGTCTGCGCCGATCCATCGTGAAAATAAGGTGCCGTCACCGCCACATTCCGCAGACTCGGCACCCGAAATACATGGCGATCTGCGTCATTTTGAGTGACATTGAAGCGACCTAAATCTGCGGTGGTAATCTTGCCGCGATCGGCCAAATAGTCGCCGATAATCCCAAAGGGTTGAAACATATTGCCACCCACATTTACGCCCTGATGACAACTGACGCAACCATTAGCTTTAAATAGCCGATAGCCCTCTTTTTCGGCTTGATTTAATGCCTGTTTATCGCCCTGCAAAAAGCGATCGAACCGCGAGTTGGGCGTATTGAGCGATAATTCATAAGCGACGAGCGCATCCTTAATATTGGTTGGCGTTACTCCGTCTGGGTAAATCCGATCGAACGAACGCGCGTATGCTGGCACCTGTTGGAGCGATCGGACTGCTTCTGGCCAGCGAACGCCCATGATTTTGGGGTTGTTCATCAGCGCATCGAGATGATCGGAGAGATTGGTAAATTTTCCGTTCCAATTGAGCCGAAAGTTAAATCGTGTATTAAATATCGTCGGGGTATTCACCTCTGTTAAAGCTCCATTGATGCCGATCGAATGAGGGCGGCGATCTGTTCCACCCAAGCTAAAACTGTGACAACTCAGGCAAGATTTTTGATTATTTGCCGACAGCCGCACATCTTGAAATAATTGCTCACCCAAAGTTACTTTAGGTCGATCGACTTCGATCTGTTGCGGAATAGCTTGAATCGGCTCGTCGGATTGAGCTATTTCGATCCGTTGTGGCGTTGTTACCACTGGCACGATCGCGGCAAAATGCTGCCACAGCAAGATTAGCACTACGCCCAAAAATAAAGCTAGGAAGCTAATCCAACGTTGACTTGGGCGATTGAAATTCAATAATTTCATGCTAAGTTTGACTCGATCTTATTTAAGTCTCCTTATCGATCTAACTCCACTACCAACTGAATTCGAGCCTGACTTATGACTGACTTGTGACTGACTTGTGACTGACTTGTGACTGACTTATGACTGACGTAGGGGGAAACACAGAATTTGGACAAAATAGCATGTTAAGCTTACAAGCTATTCTCTGAGCTATTTTTAAGAGGCGATTCGGGGGTTTGTTAAACCAAGCGACATCTCACTTTTTTCTAGCCATCCTCAATCCCCTATTTCCCAGCCTGAGTAATTACATGTACGATCTAAATATCTAATCTTGGTGTCCTGAAATTTTTAATAATAAAATCATATGAACTGGGACAATAACTCAATCGTAATTTATGCCAATTTCCCATTCCATGTAGAAGATTGGTCTCCTCTGTCTGTGAATAAAGGTATTGGCGGAAGCGAAGAAGCGATAATTTACTTAGGTCAAGAATTAGTTAAGTTAGGCTACCAGGTTACTGTTTTTAATAGATGCGGCAATCTGGAAGGGAAATATAATGGTGTAGTTTATCAGCCTGTCGATAAATTTAATCCCCAAGATAACTTTAATGTCTTAATCTTTCATCGCGCTTGGATTCAACCTATGCTTATGAAAGTTAAAGCCAGAAAAACTGCTGTATGGATGCACGATAGCCCTCAATTACTTCCGCTAGTAGAAGAGTCTCAGCGGTCAGAATTTCTGGCAAGTTTTGACAAACTTTTTATGTTGTCAAATTTTCATAAATCTCTGCTGCCAGACTGGATTCCTGAAGACAAGATATTCTTAACAACCAATGGTATTAACCTAGAAGATTTCAATTTAACAGGGATTGCTAGAAATCCCAAGCGACTAATTTCGATTAGTGATTATACAAGAGGGATTGAACATTTACTGACTCACTGGGACACGGTTCTCAAAAAAATTCCAGATGTTGAATTACATGTTTTTTATGGTTGGCAAGGAATTGATGCTCTAATTAATTCACCTTATATTGACAAATTTCCACAGCTACCAGAAAAAAAGAAACAACTTTCACAGCTTTTTGTTCAAAAAAACGTCTACGAACATGGTAGAGTTGGACACAAGGAATTAGTTGAAGAATTATTCAAATCTGGAATCTGGGTTTATCCTTGTCATACTACCGTAAAAATTTTCTGTATTAGTGCTTGGAAAGCGCAAGCTGCTGGTTGTGTTCCTGTAGTGACAACTTATGCAGGTTTAGATGAAACAGTCAGATCGGGGATCGGGATTCAGGGGCCTGCGGGCGATGAGGAAACTAATAATGCTTTTATTGAAGCAGTGATAGACTTGCTAGAAAATCCCGATAAACAAGAATCTTTAAGACAGGAAGCATTAGCTCTTAAAGATTCATTTGGCTGGGATAAAGTCGCTCAACAATGGCATCAGGAATTTATATCCGCTTAGAATGATTTTCGTCAAGAATTAGAGACTTCATGCTGAGTAAACACCTTAGCCTGTTCCAAGACTAATTCTGTCGCTAGAGCTTCCATATCTGGAGGATATCCATACTGCCGAAGTAGTCTTTTGACTGTCACTTTCATCCTAGCACGGACGCTTTCTTTGAGGTTCCAATCGAGCGGGGCATTCTTTCTAATCCGCTCCACCAGTACGATCGCGAGTTCCCGTAATTTGTCCACCCCCATGATTTCTCGTGCGCTGTGGTTGAGCAGTTCGACGGCGAGATTTTTGTGTTCCATCCCCAGCAGTTCGGCGACAAATTCATCGGCAACGATCGATAGATCGGGAGTCTTGAAACCCGCTTCATCGAAGATATTCGTCACTGTCGCTGAGACTAAGGCTTGGTCTACCACCTGGCGGATTGCAGTTTCGATCTCGCGGTTGGAAAGCCCCTCGTTGCTACCGTCGAGCTTCCTGAGACTGGCTTGAATTGCTTGGAAGAAAGAAATTAGTTCCGAGGCGGCGATCGCGTCTGGATGGGGCACTGCTAGGGAATGGACTTTCGAGAGGGCGGTAACTTCGGATAGAAATCGCTCTTTAATGGCGGGGGCGGCTCTTTGATCGTTTAAGGAGTAATGATACTCTGTCAAACCTTTAGCTCTTATCAGTTATGGGCTAATTTAGCAGCTCAAGTATCTACCTCTAAAAAGTAGTAGCCTTCATCTATAAATATGCCGATCTCCCCTTTTCGGGGGTTAATACAAAAACCCCCCCCCATCGAGTGCTGCTGGCTTTAATTAAATCGGCGGCTTTTTCGCCGATGGCGATCGTCGGTGCATTGGTATTTCCGGTCGTAATTGTTGGCATGATCGAGGCATCCACGACCCGCAATCCTTCAATTCCATGTACCCGCAATTCGGGGTCTACAACTGCCATTGAGTCAGTGCCCATTTTGCAAGTGCCGACCGGATGCCACACGGTGCTACAACCATCGCGGACATAGGCTGCGATCGCTTCATCGCTTGCCACGTTGGCACCTGGGGCGATTTCCTCACCGCGAAATTCATCAAAAGCACTGTGCTCGAACAATTGGCGGATGACTTTAATTCCCTCGACCAGCTTTTGCAGATCGGCTTGACCTTGAAGATAGTTCATCCGCATTATTGGCGGATCTTGGGGATCGATCGACTTTAAACTGACACTGCCAACGTTTTGAAGCCGAGTCAAAGAGACGGCACCCGTGAATCCCGAATCAGGGAGGGGATAGCCAGGGGGCGCGAAGAGAATGGGGCCAGCGAAGAACTGTAAGTCTGGTGCCACATCGAGATTACCCTGACTGTGTGCAAATAATCCAGCTTCAGTCCCATTACTCGTTATCGCTGGGTGAATATCTTGAGTACTGGCGCGAACTACCGTAACGAGTAGGTGGTCTTGAAGGTTTTGACCGACACCTGGCAAATTAGCCACGACATTAATCCCCATCGATCGCAGGTATTCTGCATCCCCAATCCCTGACAGGAGCAGCAGTTTAGGCGAATCAAACGCACCCGCACTTAAAACCACTTCTTTGTTAACTCGGACTTGATGCAGCACACCCTCGTGCAGATATTCCACTCCAACGGCACGGTTGCCCTCAAACAGCAACCGAGTCACCAATGCGCCTGTCGTTATTGTCAAATTGGGACGCTGGAGAATGGGTAGCAAGAAAGCAGCAGCGGCACTGTGCCGTTTGCCATCTTTGACTGTTAATTGATAGAACCCCACCCCTGTCTGCTGTGTACCGTTGAAATCAGGATTATAGTCAAATCCCATCGATCCACAGGCATCTACAAACCGCTGGGATACCACAGCAGGGGACATAATATCGGTGACGCTCAACTCGCCATCAACCCCGTGGTATGCGTCGGCTCCACGTTGCTGGTGCTCGGATTTCTTGAAATAGGGCAACATATCCTGGTAGCTCCAGCCAGGATTGCCCAATTCCTGCCACCGATCATAATCGTGAGGATTGCCTCGGACATATATCATGAAATTAATCGAACTGCTGCCACCCAAGACTTTGCCACGAGAACAAAACATCTTGCGGTTATTTAGACCTGGTTCAGGTTCGGAAAAATAGCTCCAGTCCACTTCAGAACCCAATAAGCTGATACATTGTGCCGGAATTTGAATCTCTGGTTTCGTATCTGGGTTGCCCGCTTCGAGCAACAATACGGTGGTTTCGCTATCTTCAGTCAGACGGTTGGCAACCACGCAGCCAGCCGAACCCGCACCAATCACAACATAGTCATAGTAAGTCATAAAAATCTCCTGCATTGGTTCTGTTCATTGTTTCGTGAAGATTGCATCTAGTCGTTGGGGGATTGACGCGGAGAGTGAGAACAGTGTCAGAAATCCCTGTGTCCCCGTGTTGGCATAGCGACAGAATACGTGCGAAATCCTGCAAAATCGACCCTAAGAGTGCATTATTTCGTCGGAATTTTAGTCTAAAACAGCCAAAATATCAGATTTGATAACTGATTCATACCAAAGGTTACAAGCCCATCTTGCAGGTTTTTACACTTATTCTGTCGCTATGCCGGATTGAGAAAAATTCGTAGGCATGACTTGACCTTAAATAATTAGTTGGAGATCGCGATCTCGGTCAAAAATTTGAATCTTACGGGAAATTCACGTTTCATCAATTAGCTGCTCGATTGCACCCGATGTCTTTATTAAATCTCACTCATGAATGAGTTCGAGACTGAGTAATAACTGACTTGCAACTGACTTGTAAGTGGGGGAAACGCAGAATTCGGGCAAAATAGTATGTTAAGGCTCAAAGCCGCTTCGTGAATGGCTTGCAAGGAAGTATCTTGAAAATAGGAAAATAGCCGCAGTCTGTCAGCCTAGGGTGTACCCCAACCTGATGTCAGCTAAAAGCCTCTGAAAGTGTCAATTTAGAGTCCTTTTCATAATTTATTGACATATTCGATCGCAGGTCATAGAGCCTTTCCTGACACAAGAGATCGCTCTTCGTACTATTTTCTCCCAATTCTGCGTTTTCCCTTTAAACACCTGCTTTCATCATAAATTAAACTTAGACATCCAAAATGTTATCTGCTCTGAGGTTATATTGAGAACTGCTACCTATCTTCATCTAGGACATACGGCTATTCCTAAAATTGTTTTTCCATAAAATGCAATTTCTGCGATCGTTTTTTCACTTTTGAGATCCAACCTTGATAAGAATGCAAAATCTCTGAATAGGGAACCGAACTTTCAAACACTAGTTCCGATAATGACGGTGAAAAGCGATCGGGAAACAGTTGATGTAGCGTTTTTGCGAGTTGTTCTCTAAGCACAAATTCAAGAAATAATCCAGAGGAGGATGGAAAGGAGTAGTCACCTAATTCTACTAAAGCATGAGCATCCGCTTGGCGGCGGAGCGTAAATTGGGCGATCGCCTCTGCCCAATCATCGGTATACTCATCTAACAACTCATCCAGAATCGCGACATCTTCTAGTGCGGCGTTGCAACCTTGACCGATCGAGGGTGACACCGAATGAGCAGCATCGCCAATAATCAGTACGCTATCGCCATGATGGTAGCGATTACAGCGAATGGTTAAAATCCGGGATGGCGATCTCGCCAAAAATGCCGCTGCTTCGGAAGCGGGCATCATCTGACCCACTTCTGGGAAACGCTTGTGGAAAAATTGTTGGACTTGTTCTGGGGTGGCAAGGTTGGCAACCTCCTGGTTGTGCCGAGGGAATAAGATCACACCGCTCATGCTGCCGTCAGGTTGATGGAGCAGCACTACAAACGTGCCGTCATCGCTGCGCCAAGAATGAATTTTGCCTAATTCGAGGTTAAAGTCTAACGATCGATCTGGGCGAGGCAAAATAATCGATTTATAGTCGGTCGGAACGTATTTTTGCTCGAACTCAAACAGTTCGGTGTTGAGAAAATAAGATCTCACTACCGAACGTGCGCCGTCGGCACCAATTAATAGATCGTAGTCCACTTTCAGATCGGTGGCTGTTGGTGCGGATGTTGAAGCTAGATCTTCAAATGTAATCGTTTTGGCGGCAAAATCCACTGTGGTGCAAGCCCGATCGAAATGCAGGTTGAGTCGGCTGCGATCGTACTGTTCGGTCAACTCGTCCAACAATGTGATGACTAAGTTAGTACGATCGAGTGTTACCAGCGGCTTCTGTCGGGATTTCACTCGTGTTTTGCCGTTCTGTTGATGAAAAATGGTACCGCTCATTTCCAAACCGATCGCTCTGACTGCTGTTTCCAGTCCCGCAATCCGACCCAGTGCTTTCATTCCGCGTTCGGTTAGGGAGATGGGGAAGGTTCTGGCATTGGAAAACTCTATGATGCGCGGATCGCTGAGGCGATCGTAGAGATCGACTTGATATCGATCGCCTCGACGCAATAAATAGTGAGCCAGCAGCACACCACTAGCTCCAGCACCCACGATCGCCACTTTTTCAACCATACTTCCTCCTAACTTTCTCAAAGATCGCATCTTTATAGCTGTTTGTTGGTAGGGATTGTCGCTGAATCGATTACCTACTTCGTTCGCGTTGGCGAAGCCTACCGTAGGTACAGCGTCGGCTCTGCCGAAGCGCGGCTACGCCAACGAGGCGGATGATAATTCGTCAATGTTAGTAGATAAGTCAATCTTTTCGCTCTACCTTCTGAAATAGATTTGAGATAACCCATCAAGAGCGTTATGAGTTTCGCAAAAAGAATAAGCCCTCACTGACAAGAACGAAGACTAACTGATTTTAAATACTACAAAATTACTGCCAATAACTGTAGTACCCCTACTCTGTAAATCAATAAGATAGCAATAAGCTAATCAACCTTGTCACTGTCAAAACTAAAAGTCCGGCTTCTTTGCTAGTAAAGGGATACAGGCTTTTAGGGTGTGACATTCTGATTTTTAGCTCACAACTTCCTCAAGTTCATATGCTTTAATCGGTGGATTAAATAAAGAATTAAATACGTCAAAGAAAAAATTAACCCATACACCTTTGAAAATCTAGAAAAACTGCGAACGCGATCTAATACTAAAGACCACTAAAGATATTAAATTAAAATACTAGGAGTAAAATATGACTATTACAGAAGATAACTTCAGAGTTCGTCCTATGACAAAAGACGATCTGAAAATTGCCTTGAGCTGGGCAGCTTCCGAGGGTTGGAATCCGGGTGTTGATGACGTTAACAATTTTTATGTTGCCGATCCAGGTGGGTTTTTAATTGGAGAATTAAATGGCAATCCGATTAGTTGTATTTCGGCAGTACGGCATAGCGATGAATTTAACTTTATTGGTATTTATATTGTTATACCTGAAGAGCGAAACAAGGGATTTGGTTTGAAAACATGGTATGAAGCATTGAAATTAATTGCCGATCGACCTGCTGCTTTAGATGCTGTTTTGCAACAAGTTAGTAACTATCAAAGATTTGGTTTTAAACCCGCTCATTCTCATTTTCGTTATCAAGGCACAGTTAATGGAGAAATCTCATCTGAGGTGAGGAATTTACAAACTATCGAGTTTAAGCAACTTTGTCGTTTTGATCGGCAATATTTTCCTAGCGATCGTCATCGTTTTCTTGCGACATGGATTAATCAACCGCATGGCCAAGGCTACGCGATCGTGCACGATGATAATTTGGTGGGTTATGGAGCGATTAGAAAAGCGATAGATGGCTTTAAAATTGCCCCTCTATTTGCGGAAAGTTCAGATATCGCTGAAAAGTTATTCTTAGCGTTAGCAACTTATGCTCAAGGAAGTCCTATTTATGTGGACGTTCCAAATATTAACGCATCCGCTATGCACTTATTGGAAAAATATCAAATGAACTCTATTTTTGAATGTGTAAGAATGTACACAGGAGAGTTACCCGATATTAATTGGCATAATATTTTTGCAGTTACTACTTTGGAATTAGGTTGAAATCCTGTAATAGAATATGTAAATAAATGATAAAAAAGACTCTAGATTGACACAAGAAATCGTTAGCGTACTATTTTCTCCCATTAGAAGCTGATTTCGGCTAAATGACTCGCACTGAAAAATATAGCACGTTAAGGATTTCGTAATGGCTTAAACTTGGCTATTTTAGCCCAACGCGACAAAAATGTAAGTTTGAATTGTCAATTGCTCCTACTGAGACACAAGTAATTGGCTACGAACTGGAAATAATTAAAGAGGAGTTGCTAAATTTAGCAACTCCATTAACTCTAGTAACTTCAGCAGTCTTCGATGGTTTTGAGGATTGGTACTTGTATCCTCAAAACTCCAACTACCCCGAAATTGCTGGAGCGGATTTCTCCGAACATCCAACAGCTCTTGAAAATCTGAAGCTAATCTGGAAGCTTCGCATGACTCTTCAAAAAAGCTCTGACTACTAAGTGGTAGTTAGGGCTTGGTTATAACCAGCCGCTCGATCCAGCAATAACGTTATTGCTAGATCGAGCGAATTTTTTACAGGCAACGCTTTCGCGTTAAAAAGGTGTAATCATAGCTACTCTAGTTTATGTCCGATCGGCCCTGGCTGTTGCGATAATAGAGTTGCCGCTGAGACTGCAAGCTGAACTAAATAATGGTTTTCTTCGCAGGCATAATCGGTGAAAAAGACAAAAATTGCAATGATTTTGTGGTCGCGAAAAACTGGGAACCCAAATCCAGCTTTGATAGTAAAAGCTTTAGCAATTTGGTTGCGAAGAAAGTAATTTTCTGATTCAATAGAAACATCATCGATCCACTCAGTTTTGCGCGATCTCCAAATTCTTCCCGGCAATCCTTCATCAATACATAAAATAAAATTTTCACTGCAAATTTTGAATTTTTCAAGGGCATCTAGCCGATCGTAACTTCGGCTTTGATGTCCATACCAAATTGGACTAATTTCGAGTATGGTTCCTTCACGGTTTGGGATCCAAACTTCACCGTAGTCCCAATCAATTGCTTGACAAACACGATTGAGAGCAGCAGCTAAAGTATCATCAAGCAGCTCGGCATCGGTACGAGTAAAATTAATCATAATTGTATGATTTATATTATTCTAAGTAAATATAAAAGCAGCAAAGCATCAGATATTCTCATCTATTTGTTAGTTAAACGTGTTTTTCAGAAGAGTGAAATGGACAACGCTTTTGTTGAGTATCTGAAATGAACGACTGAGAATTTTGGTCATCACCTTTTTT
>ENA-OBIO01000234-OBIO01000234.1-metagenomes-genome-assembly--contig:-NODE-234-length-34044-cov-42.2807_pt1 | contig 34044 bp, 23 predicted proteins | sample MGYA00153383_OBIO01 | MGnify analysis MGYA00153383 | reverse complement strand
ATTATATAATCCGAGCATTCCCTCATTTTCCCATCGATTTAACCAGTTATACATAGTCTTATAACTAAATTTAAAGATTTTTATCAGATTTTCATTTTTGACATTTTGTGAAACCAAAATCAAAAAATGTGCTCTTTGGCGCACTTGATGATGTCTGCTTTTGCGATAAATTCGGTTTAGCAATTTCAACGAAAGTGGATTGATATCTCGAAGTAAAAACATATAAAACCTATTTAAATACAACTTAATATTTTTAGTATATCATATTAGTTGTTTTGTGTAATTAATTTTGTTTGACTACTTACAAAAAACCTCTACCTTGCGAGGTAATTGGTTGTCGAAAAAACTGCGTTACACTTATATAGATATCTTTACATAACAACATAAAACGATGACAGTTGCCTATCCCCGCAAGCTTCGCAACGCAATGGGAGCCCGAGAAATTTTAGATCAAGTAGTGCGCGATCGGGAAATTCACCTGATCACCCTCAACCGCTACCGATTTAGCGAACAGCGCAGTTGCAAAGACCTCACGGACTTAATCGAACAGCTAGACGGGAACCCGCCAGAACTCGTCCGCGACCTCTCCCGGCACATTTCTGACGAAGCGCGGCACGCCATGTGGCTGACAGATTTGTTGGTAGACTTGGACCAGAATGTGGGCAAGCCGCCGGGAGTCTCCTACATTGACGAGTTTGAAAGGTTGTTTGACAGCGAACAACAAGACCCCAGCAAAGACCGCGAAGATTTTGTAATTTCTTCCCTAGCGGCGATTAACGTCACCGAAAAGCGGGGCTGCGAATACTTCTCAGCGCACATCCACGCCCTGAAAAAGGCTCCGCAAACTGACGAAAACGTCAAAATCCGCGAAACTATCGAAAAGATTTTTCCCGAAGAAGCAGGCCACGTCCGCTGGGGGAATCGCTGGTTGGGCAAAATCGCTGCTAAAAGTCCCGCACACGCGCAGAAAGTCGATCGGGCTAAACGCAAGTATGTGGCGATCGAACAAGCAGCATTTGAATCAGGAATGGATATCATGCTGGGGGCAGAACTCCGCCGCGTCACCCGCCTGGTGGACATTGCCAACACCATGCCCATGTGGGAACGCCCGCAATACCTGATGGAACGTTTGTCGGCAACTTTGCTGGCCCCTGACCTGCAAATGACCAGAGTCGATGTTGCTCAGCGAGCCTGGAACCGCGATCCACAGGCATTTGTGGAGAAATTCGTGCCGATGTTCCTGAATGGGATGAATAATACGCAGAAGAAACCGGCGGCGACTAAGCCTAGATAACCCGGCGGTTGAAACCGCGACTACAGAAACGAAGTCTGCCTTCGCAGACAAGCGAGATGTACTCGTTCCCAGGCTCTGCCTGGGAACAAGTTACTCTGAAGGGAGCTTTAAGATTTAAAATTTACAATCTCAAGAACATAGCAAGTAAACTGAGTTATTAGAATAGTTTTCCGTCTAAATATAATCATGACTACCAGCGAGCCGAACCCACAAACAGTTTCCGCAGAAAGCGTCTTAAGTGAAAGCGCGATCGCCGATGCCCAGGTCGAAAAAGCCACAGCCGTCACCTATGCAGAAGAAATTGAAACTGTCATCGCCAGCATGGCTGTAGACCAAAAAGTGATGATCGGTCAAAACGAAGCTGGCGGACATCTTTGGAAGTTTAAATATGGCAGTGTCGAAGTGTTCGTGCAACTGTCGGGCGAAACCGAAGATGATACTTTAACTGTTTGGGCTTTTGTACTTCAGTTGCCGGCGAAGAATGAAGCTCAATTAATGCGGAAACTTCTAGAAATGAATTGGCTGTCTACTTTGGAGTCTCATTTTGCGATCGTTGACTCTCAAGTGGCGGTAATATCGACTCGGACGATCGCCGAAATCTCGACCGGAGAAATTTCTCGGGCGATCACTATTGTAGCTACGATCGCCGATGACAACGACGACGTACTTCAAGCAGAATTCGGTCAGTAGTTATTAGTTAACAGTCAACAGTCAACAGTCAACAGTCAACTAATATGCAGGCCCAGCCAGCCAAGAAATAGCGATACCCAGCCCCAAACCGACAAGCACTTGAAAAGGAGTGTGTCCCAGCAACTCTTTCAGGCGAGCTTCATTAAGATTGTGATCTGCCTCAAAAAATTCGTCAACAATTTGGTTGAGGATGCGAGCTTGCTTGCCTGCTGCTTGGCGGACGCCAGCAGCGTCGTACATCACAATAATCGCAAAAATCGCGGCGATCGCAAACTCTGGACTTTCCCACCCCATCGTTTGTCCCACCCCAGCAGCCAAAGCGCCCACAAAAGACGAGTGAGCGCTGGGCATTCCCCCCGTTGTTACCAAATACCGAAGATTAAACTTGCGATTTTTGACCAATTCGATCGGCAACTTCATGATCTGAGCCGCCAGACAAGCGAGCAAAGCAACTACCAGTACATGATTATTTAAGATGCCGCTGCAAATTTCCTGCATATTGTTTAGTATTTCTAGTTACTGCGGCTGGTAATAAAATCGGCGATTCCTAGCAGTGGTAGAGCTTTATTCCCAAACACTGCCAGTTGAGACTTAGCATCAGCAACAAGCTGCGAAGCTTGGCGCCTAGACTCATCAATTCCCCACAAACTAGGATAAGTTACTTTTCCAGCTTGAACATCTTTGCCAGCAGTTTTGCCCAGTTCCTCTTGAGTAGCCGTAATGTCCAGAATGTCGTCAATTATCTGGAAAGCCAGCCCAATATTTTGAGCGAAACGAGACAGCCGCTGCAAATCCGCAGCCGATACCCCACCCAGAATTCCCCCACAAACTACGCAAGCCTCTAACAGTGCGCCAGTTTTGTGAGCGTGAATATAATTCAAAGTTTCCAGAGAAACATCTGTCAATCCTTCCGATTCCAAGTCAACTACCTGACCGCCTACGAGTCCAGCAGCACCCGATGCCCGCGCTAAATGGGCGATCGTCTGCAACACCTGTTGAGGGGGTACGTTCTCAGTTTTAGTAGCGATCAATTCAAAAGCATAGGTCAACAAACCATCTCCAGCCAAAATAGCGATATCCTCGCCGTAGACTTTGTGGTTTGTCAGTTTGCCGCGCCGATAGTCGTCATTGTCCATTGCCGGCAAATCGTCGTGAATCAGTGACATCGTGTGGATCATTTCCAAAGCGCAAGCTGTGGGCATTGCCATGGAGGCAGTACCGCCGACGAGTTCGCAGCCAGCTATACACAAGATTGGACGCAAGCGTTTGCCCCCCGCTAGCAGCGAGTAGCGCATTGCTTCGTAAATTTTCTCTGGGTAGATCACCGGGAGTGCACTGTCGAGAGCTATCTCGATCGCCTTCTTTTGCTCGACTAAGTAAGTGGATAAGTCGAAAGAGGATTCCGGTTGGGACGAATCCATTTCTATTGCCAATACCATCCCTTGCTCTCTTGTACTGAATAATTATATGGGATATTTTGAGCCGTTCGGGTCGGATTGTGCCGACTTTTACAGCGGTGGTTGCTCGAACTCCGAGCATCAACTAATTATTCTACGGGTCTTGTTGCACAGAAAATCTTTGAGTTTTGATAACTTTGTCAAATTACCCATCAATCTAAAATCTACAGTCTACAATCCGCTGATTTGTCTGGCGACTGCCAAAAACCGCTGCACCGCGGCCGTTGGATCGCTGCGCCAAATTAGGGCGATCGCCACAATGCAGGTTGATTCTGAAAGCGCTTTGTAAACAACCCCACTGCGCTGGAAATTTTGCATCGATGCGGGGACGATCGCCACCCCCATCTCAGCAGCTACCAGGCTGACAATCGTCTGCATTTGAATCGCTTCTTGAGCGGCCCGAGGGCTAAAGCCTGCTTGCTGACAAAGACTGACGATCGGATCGTACAGCCCCGGAGCGAGGGAACGCGGAAACAGGATAAACGGTTCCGTAGAAAGTTCCCGCAATTCTACGTACGCGCGATCGGCCGCCGGATGCGTTTCTGGCAGTGCCACGATCAGCGGTTCTCGAAACACGATTTCTGAATTTATCCCATCTTCTTCAACCGGAGGGCGCACGAAGCCGATATCAATTTGCCCGAACCGCAGCCGCTGCAACTGTTCGTTTGTCGTCAATTCGTGCAATTCGAGCTTTACCGCAGGATGCAGAGTGCGAAACTGCTGCAAAATGGCTGGCACTACATTATGAGCGGCCGAACTCACAAAGCCGATCGTCAGTTGGCCGAGTTCGCCCCGGCTTGTCTGCTGCGCGAGTTGAATTGCTCGATCGACTTGCAGCAGAATTTTTTGCGACTCCTCAAAAAAAACCTGTCCTGCTTCAGTTAGCACAACCGTTCGTTTGGTGCGGCGAAACAATTGAAAGCCCAACTGGGTTTCTAACTGCTTGATTTGTTGACGAGCGCGGAGGTTAGGCCATATGTAGTCGATCGGCTGCACGAGTGAAATTCAGTTCCTCTGCAACCGCAATAAAGTAACGCAAATGTCACAGTTCCATAATTTACCATTCATTAATACTTTAAAAGTATAAGTTGCTACTTCAATAGATATTGGATATTTATGATGGCATTTAATACAGTGATTAATAGGCGAAATTGAGAATTAAACAATGGCAAACTTGGATATCAAAATTAGAGAAGCAGAGTTTACAGATTTAGAATTAATTCTGGCTTTTATTGCACAAAAATCAGAATTCGATGGAGTTCCACATCTTTTAGAAGCAACAGCAGACAAATTGAAGCAAACACTATTTTGCGATTCTCCCATCGTGCGGGTTTTGTTCGCGGAAGTTGCCGAAAAAGCGGTAGGCTTTGCCATATTTTATGTTTCCTATTCAAGCTTGTTGGCGAGCCCTGTCTTTGGCTTGACGATTTATTTGTGCAAGCTCATTTTCGCGGTGTTGGAGTTGGAACAGCTTTGTTAAAGTCTTTGGCACAAATTGCCGAGTCCACAAATTGCGGGCGGATTGAATGGACTGTTAATACTGGAAATGCACCTGGTATTTCCTTTTACCAAAAGCAGGGAGCGCGCCTTCTAGAAAATATTAGGGTTTGCCGGATCGATGGGGATACAATTAATCTGCTTGCTGGCAAATAATTTAATCACGAACTGCGCGCTCGTCTCAGAAACCCGGTTGCTACTAGAAATAGGTTTGGTAACGATAAATATAGGTAGAAACCGGGTTTCTAGCTACCGCGTCAGTCCTATCAATGTGTGAAGGAAGTTTTTTTTAACGAACCGCGAAGACGCGTTCGGCGAAGCCGTTCCCGAAGGGTAGGACACGAAGAGAAGAGGAAAGAAGAGATGTCACAAGATTTTTGGAATTCTGCGCTTTATGAGGGAAGTCATGCTTTTGTTTGGCAGTACGGTGAATCACTTTTGGAGTTGTTGGTTCCGAAGGCTGGAGAACGCATTCTAGATTTAGGCTGTGGTACGGGACAGTTAACTGAAAAGATTGCTCAAAGTGGTGCTTTTGTGCATGGGATTGATTCATCTTTGTCGATGATTTCCACGGCTCGATCCAATTATCCTCAGCTTGATTTCGCTGTGGCTGATGCCCGTAATTTCCAAGTAAATGAACCGCTTGATGCTGTTTTTTCTAATGCTGTTTTGCATTGGATTAAGGAGCCAGATGCAGTGATTAATTGCGTTGCAAAAGCACTGAAGCCGGGAGGGCGTTTTGTGGCTGAATTTGGCGGTAAAGGGAACGTGGGGGCGATCGTCCGGGCACTTTTGAGTGTTTTGTCAGAAATTGGCTGCGAGGAACCCCAAGCGCTTAATCCTTGGTATTTTCCGAGTATCGGCGAGTATGCTGGGCTTTTGGAAAAGCAGGGTTTTGATGTCGGTTATGCGGTTTTGTTCGATCGACCAACTCCTCTAGAAGGCGGCAGCGCTGGCATGGCAAACTGGATTAAAATGTTTGCTGGCGGGTTTTTGTCTGGTTTGTCTGATGATGTGCGATCGCACGTAATTCGTACAGTTGAAGAACATTTGCGATCGGTGCTTTACCGCGATGGTAATTGGAACGCAGATTATCGCCGAATTCGCATTGTTGCTGTCAAAAAATCCGATTAACAATTTGACCAGGCCCGCGCCTGCACGCCGGGCCTGGTCAAAATGAGTAGGTTTGAGTAAGTTTCACAGAACGGAACAGTTGGAATACAAGATGACACTCTACACTTGGAGAAGGCCGCGAATTTCGCGGTTTTAGCTTGTGGACTGGTAGGGCGGCAGACTCGCCCGCCGCTTACGGTTGCCATCCCTTTCGTCAATTGCCATTGTGCCAAAGGCATCAGCGCGTGAATTATTGACCGAAACTCAAGTCAATCTTTGCGCCAGCACACAGTCTTTCCGAGATTCAGACACCAACGGTTTTAAAGAGGACACTTTAGCTGCATGCAGGGAAATTTGAGTGAAATTGACATCCGCAGCATCCTGCAATTGATTGAGTTAGGTCAGCGAACCGGAGAACTGTTCGTAGAGGCCTACAGCTCTACCGGCAGCACGGGTACTCAACCTACCCAGCGCTCCCTTGCAGGACAATCCTGGTATGTCTTCTGCTTCAACGGTCAGATTATTTACGCTACCCAGAGTGCGGGCAGTTTGTTTCGCTTGCGCGACTACCTACGCCGTTACAAAGCAGATACTGCCCTCGACAAAATCCAAGTTCCCTATATGGCATCTACCAATGCCCCAGAATACGGCTACCTCTGGGCCCTGCTAGAAAACCACATCCTCACCCCACCCCAAGGGCGGAACATCATCCACAGCATGATCCACGAAACCCTGTTTGACTTGCTCAGCATCCATCAGGGTTCATTCACTTTTGAAATGGGGTCAGCATTGGCTCCTCAACTAACCAGCTTAGAGATTAGCTCACTGCTGGAGAAGATTATCAAACAGGTGCAGCAGTGGAAGCAGTTTCACCCTCACATTCAGTCTCCCAACCAATGCCCGGTAATTTCAGACCCCGCCGAGCTGCGAGTCGCGCTCCCTGCCAATACCTTTAATACTCTCAGACGCTGGGCCGACGGCCACACTTCGATCCGTCAAATGGCGCGTTACCTGAACCGAGATGTCCTGACTGTCGCTAAGGCGATTTACCCCTTCGTGCAGCAGGGATTGGTGCAAGTATTTTACGAGCCCTCTGTTGCGGTGGCCAACAACAAAAAAGAATGGTCGTCTCCAGAAACCAAGGTTAAGAGAGTTGTCTGCATTGACGATGACAATGTGATTCGCAAAACAGTCGAATTAATCTTAAACGAACACGGTTACGAAGCTACTGGCATCAGTAGCCCCCTCCAAGCCCTGAGTTTGGTTTTTCCACTCAAACCAGATTTAATTCTGTGCGACATCGCCATGCCTGAACTCGACGGCTACGAAATCTGTGCAATGCTGCGCAACTCTACCGCCTTCCGGCACACGCCAATCGTCATGCTGACGGGTATCGACGGATTTATCGATCGCGTTCAAGCGCGCATGGCGGGAGCTACTGACTACTTCACCAAACCTTTTGGCGAAAACGAGTTATTAATGCTGGTAGAAAAATATGTTGGCCCTGGCTATCCTCCGGCCAACCTATCGGAAAAGTTATTAGCCCGCTCCCTAGAAGACGAATTAGAATCAACATAAGGATCGCGAATTAAATAATTTACACATATTTGTGGGATGGGCGTCCCGCCCGTTCTTTCTGGACGGGCGGGACGCCCATCCCACAAGAACAATAAAAATTGTAAGTTATTTAATTCTCATTCCTTAAATTCCACACCAGTGGCATTATTGGAGCTTTTTTGTTGCCGACGCCAGCCCTGTCTCGATCGCCCGTGAAAGCTTAGGGATTAAGCCTCCCCGCACCATAAACTAGAATATTTGACACTACGGGCGTGAAACGGGGATTCTTGGTTCAATCAGTCAACTTGCTTTCTTGATGTCACTACCTTCATAGTAGAGGTCGGTCTGTCCAAGAGCGTTAATTTCGGTGTGTCCCACCGTATTTAAATTGATTCCTGCTTGCCTCAAACCCTTCGCTAGAATATTCAGAGCTGCATTGTGGTGTCGCTCTAATACCGCACCGCACAGGCAAATATGAGTTCTGACTCTGGGCGATTTCTTAACAGTATTGCCACAAGTTGAACAATCAACAGAAGTATACTGAGGAGCAACAGCAACTACTATTTTCCCATACACTTTCCCAAAATATTGCAGCCCGAAGAGCAAACTGTGACCACGCTAATCGCTAATTGATTTAGCAAGCTTATGGTTTTTCACCATATTCCTAACTTGAAGGTCGATCTAGGCTCCGAAATCGTTAGATTTCACTTACGATCCGGTACTGATGTGGCTTGCCTTTGAACTTGAACTATAGTACAATCAGGGAATTATTTTATCATGTTTACCCGCCATTGTGGCTATAAATCGACTGCTTCAAGAATCTTTAGGGTTTACGCTCACAATCCCAAGCCTGAAACAAAAAAAGTAAATTAAAGCCGTCCTAAAAGGACGGGGCTTTTACCCAGATTTCCGGTAAGTCTGTACACTTAGACTCTGCAAGCGTCGGTAAAACTCTGTTCAATTTCTAGCCTCCTACGGCGGTAGAAGTCGCTTAAAGGAAAAATATAATGTACTTGTTATTCACTTGCAGCCGATCGCCAAAACCGATGCCCAAGAGTTAAACTAAATAGCCAAATACTTAGCTAAACTTGTCTAAATTTCTCAATTGAAACAAGTTTTCTGTGGAAAGTAGCTGTTATGGCAATATCGCCTAACTACACATCCCAATATTGTTCCAATTGTGGTCAACCCGTGAAAAAAATCCTCAGCAGTCTGATCTCAATCTATGGCCCAACTGCCAAGTTGAAATTTGTCGGGACACAAACGCGGCAATTAATATTTAAAAAAAGGGCAGGGAAATTTTAGGAAGAGAATAGCCTGATATTCGCTTATTCACAAAAGGAATCTGCCTCGTACTCTTAGAAAGCATGGGGAGAAAACCACCTCTACTGTGGATCGGAAACTAGAAGCAGCAAGTGGATTTCACGGGAACCATGAACAAGCATCCCCACGCCTTCGGGCTGGAGAGTAGGTCAAGGTTACAAATTAATTGTTAGTAATTGATTTGAGCCGATTTGTCACCAAAGGTAGCGCGAATTATCGATCGAGCCTAAATTATTGACGGAGTACATTTATTGCCAAGCACCTCCGGCAGTAGCACCATTAAGCCCTTGGCTGTGTCAAGCTTGGCTGTGTCAAGTTTCGATCGTCGAAGTTGCGACGAGGGCTCGCTCTCCTGAAACGTCAACAATTTGCTAGAAATACAGGTGTCAGAATTATGATTAGTGGCAGCCCAGATTTTATATTACCAGGACAAGGCGTAGATCATCCTCCAGAATTCCAAGAACTAGAAACTCCCGAAGGCGAGCTGCATCTGCGGTTCTACGTTCCTTCGGGGAATGAGTTCGCACTGCCGGCCACAGGGATTAGAGAGGTACTATCCCCCTCCCCAGACCGGATGACACCCATCCCCAATGTTTCTTCTCTGCTTTTAGGTACGCTAAACATGAGAGGAAGAGTGATTTGGGTGGCAGACCTGGGCCAATTTCTGGGAGATCAAACACCTCTGAACACAGACAGACCCGAAATCCCGATCGTAGCCGTGGAAGACCAAGATACGATTTTAGGGCTGGCAGTCGATCGAATTGTGGGGATGGACTGGCTCGACGTAGAGCAACTGCACTCTCAGAACAATGCACCAGACGGCATGATTCCATTTCTGAGAGGAGAATGGATGTTAGGTGAACAAGCGACTAAAGTGCTCCGACTGCTAGATCAAGTGAAAATTCTGCGCTCAGCGCGGTGGGCAGCGTGAAATCGATTTTAGATTTGCGATTTGCGATTTTCGGTAGGGGTCTAACCATCAACAGTCACACGACTTGAGGCGCGCATCTAAACATTCAAGATAAAAATCAAAAATCAAAAATCAAAAATCAAAAGTCTAAAATCAAAAGAGGGCGGCAAATGACAACAAGTACCAACTTTCAGCAGGATTACCAACGGGCAGAAGCGGCTTACATGGATGGTAACTATTCAGAAGCCGCGGCCCTAGTTTATCAATTGGTAGAAGATTTTCCAGAAGACCCCAGCGCTCGCCTGCTGTGCGGACACATCTACTGCTACGGACTGCAACAGTACGAGGTGGCGCGCGAACAGTACATGGTGGTGCTGGGCTTGAGTGACGACGCTAGTTTGGTCGAACACGCTCACAGCGGAATTACCTACACAGACCAATTTTTATCGGGAGAACTCCACACGGAAAATATCGAGGCTTTGTCGGCTGAAACTGAATTAGAGTTCTACCCAGAATTATCTCTGGATCAAGGATTAGAAGACCCGGATCTGGAACTTTTCCAAGGAAATTCCCCATCTGTGTCTTTTGTCCGTAAATCCCCAGACGAACTTGAAAACGAGGACTTGGCAGACTTTGGCATGAGTGACTTGGAGTGGGAACCAGAAGACAAAGCTCGCGCGGCTGGTTCGATCAAAGATTTAGCCTCTGATTCTAACCCCTTTGCTAGCGATAGCGGGGCGATCGCAGCTTATGCTGATGCGTCTGAGCCACTAGACATGGACGAGTTTGCGGACTCGGACTTTGGAGACTTTGGAGACTTTGGAGACCCTTTTGCCTCAGATGACCAAGCGCTTGATGCTGCTGATTTGAAGAGCAGCAAAGTTTCTGGGAAAAAAGCACCTGACTCAGCAGATTCGTTTTCAGAAGCTCCGACTCAGATCCTCAACGGTCAAAGTTTTGCCGCAGCAAAAACCTCGAATTCCTTCGACTCGAACCAACTCGACTCGCGCACTGGGCCGTCGGACAATTTTGGCGAACCTTTTGCGCCACTCGATTTGCCAGACGAACTTGACCTCAACGACGACTACGATTACCAAGCCCCGCCCCAGACTGGCTCCGAACACGCCCAGAACGCACCCTTAGAAGAGGCAGACCCCTTTGCCGAGCCGATGTCCTCGTCCTCGGGTTTCGGGTCTTCTCGCTCTCAAAATAAGCAGCGGAATGCCGACTCGGAATACTCGTCAAACTATTCGCTGGCGGAAGACGAAACGCTGCTGATGGGAGGTGCTGTCCCCAATTCTCACGCGTCAAGGTCAAGCCGAGGACAATTTAATTCGGTCGATCAATCCTCCCCCAACAGTAACGGTTACGGGGACTCGGAACCGGGCTTTGGCTCTAATAGCTTCGAGTTAGACGCTTTTGATGACGACGCTTTCAGCGATGATTTCTCTCTCGATCACAACGAGCAAGCGACAGCTTTCGGGGCCTCAAACAACAACAGTGACTGGTCGTCAAAAACTGGGAACGCTCAAGAACACAGTGGCTTTTTGGAGGAATTTGACGAGTTTGACGATTTGGGCAATTTGCCGGACTTTGACATCTCAGAAGATGCCAGCAGTTCGATCCTGACTAGAGGTAGCACCAATTTCGGCAACTCGACCAGCGGCATGATGGGTACAACCGGCAGCGGGCTGGACTTTGACAATAGTGACGGCTCGGCAATTCGGGATGATGAGATATTTAGCATTTCCGGACCGGCTGATGCGTCGGTGCCGACTTTTGCTTCGACAGAAACAGAAGCGCTCGATACGTCGGTGACAGTAGAACAGGGGGGACTGGCTTTCTTGGAAAATGCCCCTTTGCTTACAAAACATTTGTACACGGCGATCGGGGCCGGGCTGGTTTCTCTGATAGCTGTGGCTTTCGTTACCAACATCGCCTCTTATCAAGCTCTGCGGGAAGACAAGCCGGAGGCGATCGTTTACCTGCGCCAAACAGGCTGGGTAATGACCGCAGCAGCAGGTGTTACTAGCTTTTTAACTTCTTGGGGCATCGGCCAGTTGATCGCCAAGCAGGTGCGCAAGTCATCTGACAATTTGCAAGCTCAGTTCGATGCGGTATCTCAAGGAACTTTGGATGCTCGCGCCACGATTTACTCGGAAGATGAATTTGGCAAAATGGCTGCTAAATTCAACCACATGGCGAAGGTGATCCAAACCACGATTAGCGATACCAGGCGCAAGTCTGACGAGCAGGAACAGGCAAAAGAAGACTTGCAGCGCCAAGTGATTCGTTTGCTAGATGACGTGGAAGGAGCGGCTCGGGGTGACTTGACGGTGACTGCGGAAGTGACCGCAGACGTTTTGGGCGCTGTTGCTGACTCGTTTAACTTGACTATTCAAAATCTGCGCGAAATCGTTCACCAGGTGAAGCAGGCGGCTCGGGAGGTCAGCAAAGGTGCTACGGATAGTGCCAAGTTTGCGGGCGATTTGTCTTCTGATGCGCTGCGACAAGCTGAGGAACTGGCGGCAACACTGAATTCGGTGCAAGTCCTCACTGATGCGATTCAGCGGGTCGCAGAGAGCGCTAGAGAGGCGGAGGAAGTGGCTCGGGGTGCGGCGGCAACGGCTCTGAAAGGGGGCGAGGCTGTGGAGCGTACGGTGGCCGGGATTTTGGAAATTCGAGAAACCGTAGCAGAAACTACGAGAAAAGTCAAGCGGTTGGCGGAAGCTTCTCAAGAAATTTCTAAGATTGTGGCTCTGATTGCGACGATCGCCTCCCGGACGAATTTGTTGGCTCTTAACGCTAGTATCGAGGCGGCGAGGGCTGGGGAAGCTGGCCGGGGTTTTGCGATCGTGGCGGATGAGGTTCGACAATTGGCAGATCGATCGGCGAAATCTTTGAAAGAAATCGAACAGATCGTGATGCAAATTCAAAGTGAAACCGGCGCGGTAATGACGGCGATGGAAGAAGGTACGCAGCAGGTTATTGAGGGTACAAGATTGGCAGAACAAGCGAAGCGATCGCTTGAAGATATCATTCAAGTTACTAATCGAATTGACGTGCTAGTCCGATCGATTACGGCGGACACTGTAGAACAGAATGAAACAGCTCGCTCGGTGGCCTCGGTGATGCAGGCCGTCGAGCTAACTGCTCAGGAAACGTCTCAAGAAGCGCAGCGAGTTTCTGGTGCTTTGCAAAATTTGGTAGGTGTTGCTCGCGACCTTTTGACATCGGTGGAAAGGTTCCGAGTAGAAACAGCAGAAAGACAATAATTGATTGTTTAATGCTTTTTTCACTTACTGATTTACAAGCACATTAGTGTGGAAATAATGATAGACAAAAAGCAACCTCGCAGTCTTGAAACAACTGCGGGGATGCCAATCCAGCACCTAAACAAGCTAGGAGTCGTACAAATGGACGATAATATAGTAGAGGTAATTCCTGGCATATTTGGAGAAATTCAGCCGACGGGCTGTATTATCTCTACTCTTACCAAATCTAGCAGGGGCTACGCCAACAAAAGACTTAAGATTAACGGTGAATGGAAAACGTTTACAGTTCACCGTTTAGTATTAGAAAATAGCTTAGGTCGTCCGATTAGACCAGAATACTTTTCTTGTCATACTTGCGATGTTCGTAACTGTATTAATCCTCACCATTTATGGGAAGGTTCTCGGCTAGAAAATTCTCAAGATAGGTTTAGAAAAGGACGAATTAAAAATGTAGGAAGTACATCTGCCCCTAAACCCCAAAAACAACTGCGAGGCATAGAAATAATTCCCGGCATTCGGGCTGAGATACAGCCGAACGGATGCATGATTTGTACCTTGGCGAAAAGAAGTGATGGTTACGCCATTAAGGGTACTAAAGTTAATGGCAAAACAAAAAGTTTTTATCCCCACAGATTGGTACTGGAACATAAACTGGGAAGATCGATCAAACACGGTTATTTTGCTTGTCACAGTTGTGACGATCGCGGTTGTGTCAATCCAGACCATTTGTGGGAAGGAACTCCCGCCGATAACTCCCGCGATGCTATAGAAAAAAACCGCTTTCCTTTCGTTCCTGGCAAGATAGGCCCTAACCGCAAACTAAAACCCGAACAGGTGCAGCAGATTCGCTATCTTTTAAGTGAGGGGAGATCGAGAGCAGAAATAGCTAGGATATTTGCCATATCTCGCAGTCAGATTATTCTGTTGGGAAGGGGAGAGATTTACAGAGATATTCTCTAAGAATACTAAAATAGACCCAATACAATAACGATTAAAATCAGGAATAAAAATATGCTGCCGGAGCAACAACAGAGGATCATGGGCTACTTTATTGAGGAGGCAAAAGACCACCTCAATACGATCGAACAAGGCTTGCTGAATCTGCAAACCACGATCGAAGACCCAGAATTGGTCAACGAAGTATTTAGGGCTGCTCACTCTGTCAAGGGAGGAGCGGCAATGCTGGGCTTGACCAGCATTCAGCAAACAGCTCACCGACTAGAAGATAGTTTTAAAGTTTTAAAAGAGTGCAGTGTTAAAGTAGACCAACAGCTAGAGTCCCTGTTCCTGCGGATTTTTGACACATTGCAAGGGCTGTTGGAGCAACTGTCGGGGCCTTTTGGGCTGACAGAGGAATTGGGAGAACAGATGGTTCGAGAATTAGAACCTGTTTTTACAGAACTCAACGGACACTTGGGGGGACTTGTCGGGCACTCTGGACACGATGGAGATGAGAGTAGTCCGTTGCCGATAACTCAACAATTTCTGACAGGGATGGAAGCTGGGGCTTTTAGCTCATCAAGCAGTTTTGTGGACTCGGGGTCAGTTTACGCATTTGATGCTAGAGATACAGAAGAAAGCGCGCTCCACCTGGTATTTGACTCGGACGTGCCGGCGAGGATGCGGGAAATGCTGCAAGAATTCAAACAGCCCGAGGGGCTAGAAAGTAGGCGGCAGCTTAAAAATATTTGTCGGAATTTGGCTTTGGCGGGAGAGGAATTTGAACTGCCCCACTGGATAGAATTGATCGAAACTGTATCCAAGGCGATCGCCAACCCAGATAATACCTACCGCACGTTAGCGCCGACGGTGATCAAAGACATCAAAAAAGCTCAAGAACAGGTACTCTCTGGTCGAGAAAGGTCGATCGAACCAAGCGATAAACTGCTGGCGCTGCTACCGGAGGTTCTGGTTCCTGAAACGGATTTTGAAGATTTGCTGGCGTTCGCTCAACCGACTACATCGGGGGCGAATTTGGCGGCTGTTGACGATACATGGGATCTGGGGGACTCTGGCGATTCCGGGGATGGATTGAACAAGTTGCTGCCGACTATTTCGGGGCTGAGCATAGACGAGCTGTTCGATCAACTAGATAGTGGCGAGAGCAACGATTACAGTGGCGGTCGATCGCCTCAGTTCGACGATTCCCCGGGGTTCGGAGAATCGGATCAGGAGATCGGTTCTTTTAGAAGCTCGACTCGCACTGGCCCAGAAGTGGGCGCTGCTGAACTCAACACTTTAGCTGACTTGTTTGACGGCGACTCCCCGGATCTCGACGGCGCTTGGGAAGAAGAAGATGACCTCGACTATGCGCAGTCTTCTGGGATGCCGATGGAGGGAATGGTGGGGTCAGATGATGACAATTCCGGCGATTTTACTGATTTGTTGTTTGACGGATACGCTGTGGAAAATTCGGAAACGAACGCGGAGCATCCGATCGAGGATCTGACGAGTTTGTTTGGGGAGGATTTGCTGTTTGGAGGTGAGCCAGAGGGTTCGGCGACAAAGACCGATCGGGAAAATGAGGGTTTGAGCCAGTCGCCAACTCACAAACAACTTGAACAGGGTAACAGGAGCGGTTTGGATCGGCGAGATCGATCGGGCAATAAGGGCCCTGGGCAAGCTGAGGAAGATGCCCTCGGTACGCTTTTGGACGAAGTGGCGGCCCAAACTTCTGTTGATGCCGACGATCCTGATTTGGATGACTTGTTCGGCAATTTTGGCTTTTCTGAGACAGCGGATGTGCCGGTATCGAACGAGCTGACGGCAAGCGGTGGTAATGATTCAGAAGATGCCGAAATAGATGATTTCCAGTTGCTCTCTGAGCTTGACGAGAACTCGGATTTGAGTGAGTTGTTGGGCATTACTTCTGGTTTCCTCTCTTCAGAAGGCGAAGATGGGGGTAGCAGGGGCGATCGATATTTAGCTGCTGGCCGCGCACAAAAAGAAGAAATTGATAGCGTTTTTAACATGACACCAAATTCTGAATTAGATATCTCTGTGGATGGAAATTGGCTAGAAGATACTTTCGGGATCGAAGACGAGTCTGTGCAATCGGCAGATTTGGAGTTAGAGGATACGGATCTAGATGCGCTGTTTGGCGATATCATCACCTCGCGCGCGACTTATGAGGAGGAGAATGTGCCGGAGCGGCCTGTCAGGGCCTCTACTTCGCGAGAGGCGGCGGATTTGGCTGAGCTGTTCGGTTCTGTACCTACGGGTACTGAGTATAACGGGGAAGCTTCGGGGCAACTCAATGCGGATTGGATGAATTTAGATGGGGATTCAGAATTGCCCAGAGCTGTTGTGGAACCAGAGGAGGGCGACTTGGCGAATCTGTTCTCGGACTCGGAAGGGGTTGTTTCTGAGGAAGGGTTGGCAGATTTGCCAGGGGTTGAACTTGGGGGATTGTCCGGCAGTCCTGATTCGGAAATTTCAAGTTTCGAGTCTGAGAGTGGCGATTTCGATGTGTTGGAGGATATGTTTGGTGAAGGGCTGCCGTCGGATGCTGTCGCGGCGAACGAAAGTGAGGGTTTGTTCGATCGACCTGAAACAGAGGCCACGGTCGAGTCCGACGGCGAGGATGATTTGTTTGATGCCCTGGAAACGGATTTTTCGGCTGGAGATTTAGAGGCGCTGTCGCCAGAATCTCTCGACGGTATGTTTGACGGCGATACTGATTTGCTGGCAGCTTTGGAAACCGGGGCGACTCTCAACACCGAAGAGTTGGAGGGTTTTGATGATTTGTTGGATTCGATCGATGCTGGCTCTCTGGTGACTTCGGAACTGACGACGGGCTTTTGGGATGAAGACGGATCGGGTATTGAAGATTCCTCGGAGTTGGAAGATGCTTCGCTAGCAGACTTTTTTGGTGCCGAATCAGGCAGTGAGGATGACGAAGGCAATTTTGACGATTTAGAATCGCTGTTAATTGCAGGGGGCGCTGGGGCCGCAATAGCAGCCTCGGTTGGGAAAAATCAGAACCCGGTAAGTACGGAAGTTTTCTCGGATCTTGAGGATCTTCTCAGCGAGAGCGCAACTATGCAGGAAATTCCTACACCGGGGAAAACTGCCCGTAAAGCTCGGCCCGCTACTAATGACGAGAGCGAGGACGAATTTGGCGATTTGGAAAAACTGCTGGAAGAGCCAAAGGACAGTGGCCGCTCACAGGGGGAAAGCAGTATCGGGGCGTCGGGGATGAACAGATCCAGGCGGAATGCCCGCGCTGGCGGGTTCGGCGACCAGACGATGCGGGTGCCGGTCAAGCAACTGGACAACCTCAGCAATTTGATGGGGGAATTGGTAGTCAACCGCAACAGCTTGGAACAAGACCAAGAACGGATGCGGCAGTTCTTGGACAATTTGCTGCACCAAGTGACGCTGCTGAGCGATGTGAGCCAGCGGACTCAGGATTTCTACGAGCGGAGTCTTTTGGAGATTGCTTTGCTGGCAAACCGTCAGGGACATCGATCGGCCTGGCGCTCTGAGGAGTCGTCCCACCAACGCGAAAGCGCTTGGAGACCGGAAGAAATGGACAGGTTTACTCCTTTCCACAGTTTGGCTCAAGAGATTATCGAGCTGATCGTGCGGGTGCGGGAGTCGGCTGCTGACATTGAGTTTTTGGTGGATGAAGCCGATCAGGTGACTCGCCAACTGCGCCAAGTCACAACTCAACTGCAAGAAGGTTTGACCCGCGCTCGGATGAAGCCGTTTGCGGAGACGACGGATCGGCTGTTCCGCGCGGTGCGAGAAATTGGGATCAAGTGCGGCAAGCAGGCTCAGTTGCAGGTTGAGGGTAAGGATATTTTGATCGACAAGATGATTGTGGATCAACTTTATGACCCAATGACTCACTTGGTGAACAATGCGATTACTCACGGGATCGAACCACCGGAGGTGCGCCTGGCGGCAGGGAAGTCTGCTGTGGGCAGGATTACGATTCGGGCTTTCCACCAAGGAAATCAAACGGTGATTTCGGTTTCTGACGACGGGGCGGGAATTGACCCGCAAAAGGTGAAGGCGAAGGCGATTAAGCAGGGTTTGCTGACGGCGCCTCAAGCTCAGAGGATGTCTCGCTCGGAAGTTTACGATTTGCTGTTTATGCCAGGTTTCAGCACTCAGGAGCAGGCGACGGAGTACGCTGGCCGGGGGGTTGGTATGGATGTGGTACGCACTTCCTTGCACGAGATTCGCGGGACTGTGGGGATTGATTCGACGATCGGCAAAGGTACTGTATTTACCATCCGCTTGCCTCTGGTGTTGAGTATTTCTAAGGCTCTGACTTGCATTAGCGATCGAGCTCGGATTGCTTTCCCGATGGACGGGGTGGAGGACATGATCGATGTACCTCGCGATCAGGTGACAACGGGGGTAGACGGTTTGCCTTGCATTGAGTGGCGCGGTTCGATTTTGCCGTTCCGGCCGCTGCGCGATTTGCTCGCTTACAACCGCCATCTCGGCCGGGGCAGTGTTTATGGGTTTAACACCGACGATGACATGATTTCGGTGATCGTGCTGCGATCGGGTGGCAATTTCTTGGCTGTGCAAGTCGATCAGGTTTCGACGGAACAGGAAATCGTGATCAAGCAGTTGGAAGGGCCGGTGCCGAAGCCGATCGGGATTGCGGGTGCTACGGTGCTCGGAGACGGCAAAATTGTGGCGATTGCGGACGTTCTGGAACTGATCGATTTGGCTACTGGCAGGCTGCGGAAGGAAGCTGGCGGTACGCTTTGGGATGAAAGCGGCGATCGGGCTGCTGCCGAGGCTGCTGAGGAGAAGACTGAGCCAACTGTGCTGATTGTGGACGATTCAATTACAGTGCGATCGTTGCTTTCGATTACTTTTGAGAAAGCTGGCTACCGTGTTGAAGAGGCTCGCGACGGTAAGGAAGCTTGGGAAAAGATGAAATCCGGTCTACCTTGCGATATCGTGTTCTGCGATATTGAAATGCCTCGCATGGATGGTTTGGAGCTGCTTTCTCGGATGCAGAAAGATGCGGTTTTGTGCGAATTGCCGATCGCGATGCTAACTTCTCGCGGTGCTGACAGACACCGCCAAATGGCTTACAGTTTGGGCGCGAAGGGTTATTTCACTAAGCCTTATTTGGAGGAGCAGTTGATGGATGCTGCTGCTCGGATGCTGAAGGGTGAAGTTGTCGGTGCTCCGGCTGTTGTTTAAGTTAGGTAATGTTTGAAGGATTATGAGTTCTGTGAGGGCTAAAGTCCTTGCAGGACTTCGGTGCGATCGGGTTAATTAACCGCAATACTTGTAGGGGTAAATCTTATATGGACAAAAAAAGTTAAATCTATTATGTAGCAATCCTCAATCATTCATGCAGATATGTAGGGGCGGTGCCCCCGTGCCCGCCCTCCGAGGGATTGGGCAACCACGGGGGGATTGCCCCTACAAGAATTATGCAAATGATTTAGGATCGCTATATTCACTAATCATGTCCAAGAACAGGTGATTGAAAAAGGTACAAATCAAGCAAAAAGTTTTGAACGTGACTGCTGGTGGTTTAGATTAATTAGCAAGTGGATGATGGATGATGAAGAAACGATTATTTTTGAAAGCTGGTATGGCGACAGTCAGCATGGCATGGTTATCGTCCTGTTTGCCTGGAAAGTCAGATGTTATGGCTGCTAGTAATGGTGTTTTTGAAGTTACTAAAACTGAGGAAGAGTGGCGCAAACTTCTGACTCCGGCACAGTTTAATGTGTTGCGAAAACACGCTACTGAACGCTCTCATACTAGCATTCTCGACAAGCAATACGGGAAGGGAATTTATGCGTGTGCTGGGTGTAATTTGCCAGTTTTTGCGTCGCAAACTAAATTTGATAGCGGTACTGGTTGGCCAAGTTTTTACGATCCGATCAAAGGGGCGATCGCCACATCGATCGATAATTCGTTGTTTGGGACTAGAATTGAGGTGCATTGCCGTCGCTGTGGCGGGCATTTGGGTCACGTATTTGATGATGGCCCTGCACCTACTGGGAAACGCTACTGCATGAATGGTGTTGCAATGAAGTTTATTGCGGGCTGACTTTCTTTCACTGCGACAAAGAAACCGGGTTTCTGCGTAAATCTCGGTGAGGATGCTTAAATTATCGTAGAAACCCGGTTTCTTGCACCGCGGGGGGTGGAATCTCATAATTATCGACGCGCAAAATGGCAGGTGCAGGCGGATTCGCGCGGATGGTATAGTGATTTTTGGGACGAAAGGACGATCGAGTTTATGAATGGACGCTGAAGACAACACTTCGGACTGTTTTTGATTGCCGATCATATAATAAGAGTTTCATGGCGATCGAGTACGGGAGGGGTTTGAGCAAGAGCATTCGGAATTTGGATCGGCAGGCGGATGCTTATACGCGGACGCATTTAGAGGAAACGCGCGATCGAATTTCTAAGGTTTTGAATGCTCAGATTCAGTCGAATTGAGGGTTTTCAAAATTTAGTTCTACGGCTGAAATTGCAATGTTAGATCGCTTTTGTAGTTGAGGGCGATCGGGTTGTCGAACTCATGTTAAAATAGCAAAACTCAGGCTCGTTCAACAATTGTATAAACTCTTTGAAATCCTGGTTCAGCATGGTATTTCCATTGATGAAATTCTCGACGAATGGTTTCTAAAGCAGCAAGTCACACAGCATAAGGCTGACTCCGCCAATAAGCTACGTCTGACTTTGAATTTTTTAAGTTTGTTTTAGTGACTGCGATCGAATGTTTTTCAAACATGGGTTCTGAAGTAGTTATTCTCGATCGAGGTTGAATCTGTGAATTATATCAATATAAGGATGCAGTGGCAAGGGAAGAACAAAAATGGGTCAAAAATCCATAATAACCTTACGGTTTAATAACATCTATTATTTCCTGCAAGGTGAAATAAATATAATAAAAAATGGGTTTTCCGTTAATATCGATTGTTCCATATCTATAGTGAGTTTTTTTATTGTTATGGTAATCATCATCGAATGGTTTGAATTGAGGGTGAGATGTTGGAGAAACCGTATAATTATGGGGTAAATGGCTTACTTCAATAGGCGCGCATTTTTGATCGAAGGTAATTCCCCATTTAGGAGACACATCTAATTTGCCAGCGTGATCGCGTTTACCTAAGTCAACAAAAATATTTTCATAAAAATAGCTAATAGGCTTTTCAGTAAAGTCTTTTTCTGTAATTGTATTGGAATAGTTTATCTGAGATTTTTTGACATCAAATTCAATTTTAATTATGCGTTTAAAGAAAAAAGTAACTTTATTCAAGATATATTGCTCAACAGCATTTTTTTGCTTTTCACTTTTAAATGCTATCAACGGCAGGTAATCACTTTCAAAGTTTAAATTTTCGTTATAAACATCAACATTTTTTATGTCTCGATTCATAATAAGTTCTCCTGAAGATATTCACTTTGGATTAAAAAGAAGTTAGCTTTAAAGACACGAATTCCTTTTATATCTAGTGATGGGTCAACCTCGCCTAAATCATTAATAGGTGGTGATTCGTAGTAGTACGGGAGAAAAAATAAATTTTCTGAAACTGTATGTGTTTGTTGAAGTGCTAATTCATAAGTAAGCTGCTTAATAATATCATGTTTATACTTGTTCTGTTCTTTAGGAGATAGATTAGAAGGATTAAGATAGAACTCAAGTGGAACATCTTTATAATCAATTATTCTTAGGTTAAAATCCCTGTTGGTTAAAACCAAATCAGGACGTAAAAATTTACGCCTTAAACTGATTGAATTTTCTGTATCATAACCATAATCCTCTTGATAATCTGGATGTGCTACGGCTCCATTTGTTAAAACTAGATGTCTAGGATTTAAGTTAAATTCAATAACAAGTAACTGATGCCATTTCAGTTCTTGAATGTCATCTTCAGCTTTATCTGATTCAGTAGAATAAATCCATTGCTGCCAGAAAATAGAGCCATTTGAGACTTTGATTGCGCAGTTACCAACTCTATTTTTTTCTTCCCTTCTTTGAGGAAGAGGATTATCATGATCCTTCAAAGGTATATCTGTATCTGCATAGCAAATTTCAGCTTTATGCTTTCTGAAAAAATATGTATTACACATATCTTCCCAAATCAACGAAAATCCTTTGATTCCCCAGTAATCGCCATCATCAAGCCCTGGATTAAGTTCACCATATAAAAATGTCTCAATAGCTTCATAAAGACCCCAATAATCAGTATCTTTGTAGTAAGTATTTTTATCTATAGTATCTAGTGCTTCTTTGAGAATACTTGTGGTTTCTAAAAAAGTATCTTGATCAAAAATTGATTGTTCACTACTTAAATAATCATCTTTAAAACGTTGAGCGAGAAAACGAACATCTTGAGTACGAGCTTTAATATTATCGGGTATATCTTCTTTTAATTGTTGAATAATTTCATCAAGAATAAGCTGTTCGACATCTAAATTGCATTTTTTGTGCGGGCTATACGGCCCACCCCACAAGAACTTTATTAAATTTTGACTGTGCAGTTTAAATGCAGAACAGCTTATAACAATAAAGATTAACAATATCTGTATTTTCATAAAGCAAGACTGGACGGGGTAAATCCATTGTTTCCACATAAATTACATCATTCTCTAGATAGATAGCCCTATCTAAGTATTTATAAATTTGGGAATAATCAATATCTTCAGTCCGTTTGATTTTTCTTTGAATTGAGTTAATAGCCAAGTCATCGTAAGTTTCGAGTACACACTCAATCATTTTGAGTTTGCTATATAGCTGACAAGGTTCTCCTTCCTCTGTTTGCAGAGAAATTCCACCAGAAGAAACAGTCGTCTGATCTTGATCTGTTTGATAATGAAGTCTGTTATAATTAACTCGATTTTTATTATCATTTTCAAATTTGCGAAAGGTACGATACATTTTAAAGAATAAATCTCGCACCTTATCGAAATCTCCTTCAGGAAAGTCATTAAATCCATTCGGTAGCCAGAATTCGTAAGTATCTCCTGATTGTGATTTACGAATTCCTACAAAATTCTCATTAGGGTCTTTGACCAGCTTAATTTCTGAAAAGTTAATCATTGGTTAATTTAACTTTGATTTAATTACTTAATATTCATAATTTTTTCAACAAACATATTATGTAACTTGGTGAAGTCACCAAAAGTGACAAGTTCATCTCTTTGTTTACCTAAAAGCTCTAACAAGGGTTTTTTATCCCGGGTAAAGACACTATCCCACAAGAAAAACATTAGCTTGTTTTGAATTTGCTCTGCCGTGATAGGCCGTTCTTTAATGAAATATTTACCAATCTGCTTATCTTCAATTCCACGAATGGAAGCATGATGGCTTTTGATAAAATTATTAATTTTTTTAATAAAAACTAGCCATTCTTTCTCGTCAAAAGCTCCTTGTTTCGCTTTTCCGTATGTTCCACATGGAGGGATACTATCATCCCAATTGACAAACTCCCAATTCCAACGCCGTTTAAAGGCACTATCCATAAAATAAATCGAGTTGTCAGATGTATTCATAGTAGCAAGTATGGATAAATTGGGGGGAATCCGAATAGAACTACCAATTACTTTACTTTTTTCAACTTTAATATTAATCTTAGATAGAATCTCAAAATATTCTTCAAGAAGTTTACCACTTTTTACCTTTCCGTATTTATACAAGGGGCTACCATCATCAGATTTGCCACCTTCCTGAAATCCTATTAATTTCACTATTGTTCTTAGTTCTAAATCAGAAACATTAATGCCATAATCTGACCAGCCATCTTCATGTCGATCCAAGAGTTGAAAAACTGTACCGAAAATTGCTGAGGAATTACCTCTATTTATTTCGTCGATAACCAGAGCAACATTTTTCAGCACTTCATCTTCTTTTTTAGAAAGTATATTTTTATAAGCTTGTGCAAGTGCTTTTAAAAAATGACCTTCATAAAATTTGTACTCTACTTTTCCATCAGTTGTAGTTAGTGGCATCAGTTTTCCCATAAAATCACCATAGGTATACTCAGGATGAAAAACTGTTTTTATGACATTTTCCGGGTCACTTTCTTTGTCAATTCCTAAAAGTTTAGGAATTATTTCATTGTCAATTCTGTAGCTTTTTCCAGTTCCAGGGCTGCCAAAAAAAATTTTCTGAATGGGAGTCTTCACCACTATTAACCTTTAATGCAACAGGGAGTTATGATTATGATTATGATTATGATTATGATTATACTGAATATTCCCCCCAAATTCCTTTCTATTTGCTACCTGAGTAGTAAATTTTTGTAAAGTTTTTAGCTGGCGATCGATCAATTCAAAGAAGAAGGTGGGAAATTCCTGAAACAGGCTGTAGAAAATTGTGTCTGTTTTCATGAGTTTTAGATGCGAATCTATAGACACCACTCTATATATTAATCGAATAATCGAAATACAGACTTAACAGGTGCTATAATGCCCGATGGAGAAATCCACCAGCCAGAAACCTCCGACAAATCAGCCCAAAAAGTGACTTATATGACGCGCAAAATTATTCGTACTGACAAAGCACCGGCACCCGTGGGCCCTTACAATCAAGCGATCGCTGCTACGGGCACTATGCTGTTTGTAGCAGGTCAAATTGCGATCGACATTAGACTAAACGATATTGTCTACACCGACGACGTGGCAAAACAAACCGAACAAGTTATGGCAAATCTCGAAGCCATTCTCACAGAAGCCGGCGCGACTTGGTTAGATGTCGTAAAAACTACGGTTTTTCTCAAAGATATGAATGATTTCGCCGCTGTGAATGCGGTTTATGGCAAGTATTTTGATTCGGAAACTGCACCGGCGCGCGCTTGTGTGGAGGTGGCGCGTTTGCCGAAGGATGTGTTAGTTGAGATTGACTGTATTGCGGTTATTTGATTTCAGGGACTCGGCGGTTGAAACCGCGTCTATACAAACAATGTCCGCCTCCGCGGACTAAGAGTAAAATCGATCGCCCGACAAGCATATTTTAGGCCAACGGGCGCGTTAATGCTCTTGTAGTTCGGGAACCTGAATCTTCGGCAGTTCCTTCCACTCAGGCTCAATGGGTGAGTAGCGACAATAGCACACTGCTAAACAGTCATACTCAGCATTCGGAATCTTGGGAGCGTACTCCTCTACGCGCGATACTTCCCAATCTCCCCAGCGAACGTGAGTGCTGATACCAGGGGATTTAGGATCTGCATTCTCCTTAAATTGGCCAAAGTTTCGCAGGCGATCGCCCGTTTGAGGCAGAGGTTTGTTTGAGTAATCATAATGTTCTGCCAGGATACTGGTTAGAGCACCTGTATGAGAAAGCGATCGATCCTCCCATCCAGGGGAAGATAGCGATTCAGTCTTGAAAACGATCAACCGTTTCGGCATTGATTATTCCTCCCTCTCATGTTCGGGTTCGTATGGACTCGGTGGAAACTCTGTCAACCCTTCAAAGATACAATCCACCTTCAATATAGGGTCATTTGTTTTTTGCCACCGAAGCAGTTCCCACCCCTGACGCTTCGCCATTTTTTCGCATTGTTCTGGATCGCTTGCACCGTGACGACTAATATTCTCGTCTGGATCGTAGCGGGGTGTTGATGTCATATCGATCGCCATTCGTCAATATCTGTCAAAATCTTAGCATCAATATCCTATAAATCGAAGGGTAAAGTGCGCGACTGTATTTACTCCCACAGCCGATCGCACTTTTGTCGATCTGTCGCTGTCGCGCACCCTACTCCCAAATCAATCTGAAACAATCAGATTTAATCTCAATTACCAATTACCAGTTAGCAATTAGCAATTACCAATTAGCAATTACCAATTACCAACTGTCAACAGTGAACTATCAACAGTGAACTGTCAACAGTGAACTATTTATTCAACGCTTCGCGGGCGGCTACCGCTTCGTCGGGATGAATATTCAATCGGGTCAAATTGATCCGACCTTTGTTGTCAATTTCTCGCACTTTGACAATCACTTCATCGTTAACAGCTAACTCATCTTCCACTTTTCCAACTCGGTAGTCGGCTAGCTGGGAAATGTGAATCATTCCTTCTTTTCCTGGCAAAATCTCTACGAAAGCGCCGATCGGGATAATTCGAGTTACTGTGCCCACATACACGTCTCCGGCATTTAACTTGCGTGTCATGCCTTGGATAATGCTGTAAGCCCGCTGAGCTTTTTCGCCGTCGTTACCAGCAATTGTGACTGTTCCGTCGTCCTCGATGTCAATTTTGACGCCGGTTTCTTCGGTGATGGCTTTGATTGTTTTGCCACCAGGCCCAATTACTAAACCGATGAATTCGGGATCGATTTTCAGGGTTAGCAAACGCGGTGCAAACGGCGACATTTCCTTGCGGGGAGTGTCGATGGTTGCCAGCATTTTTTGTAAAATGTGCAGTCTGGCTGGTTTTGCTTGGCGGATGGCTGTGGCAATTACATCTAAGGGTAAACCTTTGATTTTCATGTCCATTTGCAAAGCGGTAATGCCGGTGTCGGTACCAGCTACTTTGAAGTCCATGTCGCCTAAGAAGTCTTCAATTGCCTGAATGTCAGTCAAAATTCGGACTTCATCGCCTTCTTTAATCAAACCCATTGCCGCGCCGCTGACGGGTTGGGAAAGGGGAACGCCTGCATCCATTAATGCCAGCGTTGAGGCGCAAACTGAACCCATTGAGGTTGAACCGTCGGAAGAAAGGATTTCGGAAACTACGCGAATCACGTAGGGGAAATCTTCTTTTGATGGCAAAACTGGCAGCAAAGCGCGTTCTGCAAGGGCTCCGTGACCGATTTCTCGGCGTCCGGGCGATCGCATTGGTCTGGTTTCTCCCACGGAATATGGTGGGAAATTGTAGTGATGCAAGTAGCGTTTGTCTTGCTGCGGGTGCAAGTCGTCTCCTAAATCTTGGGCGTCGCCTGGGGTTCCCAGGGTAGCTGCGGACAAGACTTGGGTTAACCCGCGATTGAACAACGCACAGCCGTGTACTCGCGACGGCAGCACGCCTACGCGACAAGAAACGGGTCTCACCTCGTCTAGCTTGCGGCCGTCTACACGGATGCCATCTTCGAGGATCTGCTTGCGCATCATTTGTTTGGTAACGTCTTTGAAAACGTTGCCGATCATTTTGCCGTTGGCGCTGGCTGCTAGTTTTACCGGATCGTCTTCGGCAAGTTCGGCGATCGCAGATTCGACTGCATTTGCCTTAACTTCGTCCAAAGCTGCATTGCGCTGATTTTTGTCTTGTTCAAATCTCGACAAAATAATGCGGATTGGAGCTTCGGCGCGACTGCGAATAAAGTTTTCCAGGGCCGAATCTTGCGGTGGCCGTTCTTCTACCACCAAATCTATGCCCAATTCTGCCATGATTTCGCGCTGGGCTTGGATCAAGTCACAGGCTGCTTCGTAGCCGAAGTCGATCGCCTCGATGATATCCTGTTCCGGCAATTGGTTGGCGCTGGCTTCCACCATGATTACTCCATCAGGAGAACCGGCAACCACGAGATCCAACTCGCCTTCTTTGATTTCGCTGTAGGTTGGGTTGATGATGAAATCGTCCCCTACCAAACCGACTCGCACTGCGGCCATCGGCCCGTAAAACGGCATTTTCGCCAGCAATATGGCCACGGAAGCGCCTGTCACCGCCAAAACGTCCGGCGGCACTTGTTCGTCCATCGACAGCGTTGTCGCGACAACTTGGATGTCGTCTCGCAACCAGCTAGGGAATAGCGGGCGCAACGGGCGATCGATCAAACGACCAGTCAAGGTCACTTTTTCTGGGGGACGCCCTTCCCGGCGCAAAAATCCACCGGGAATTTTACCGCCAGCGTAGAGTCTCTCTTCGTAATCCACCAACAGGGGCAGGAAATCAATTCCCTCTCTCCCCTGGGAGCGAGTCGCCGTCACTAGCACCGCTGTGTCACCCGACTGAATCAAAACTGCACCGCCTGCTTGAGGCGCCAGTAAACCAATCTTCAGTCTAATATCCCTTCCATCGAAGGATATAGACTTGTCTATCTCTACCATTTAGGACTGCTTCCTTTATCTACCACATTCTTTCTCTGTCGGGATCGTAACATTACCACAGGATGTTTGAGAGGAAGCGGGCAAAAGACACAGATAATCGCCGGGCGATCGACCCTGGGTGTCTCGGTTGTAAGCATTTATACTCTTTGATTGTTTTTAGGGTTGTGGGGCGATCGGCCAATACCGGAATATAGATGGTAGGATCTTCGTTCCGGTATTGGGCATTGGGCATTGGAACTGACATCTTGCACCATTGTCAGCAACAGGCTCTCCGGCCTGTTCCACAAAGACTAAATTTTCTTGTGGAACAGGCCGGAGAGCCTGTTCACAAAAGGCTGATTGAGAATGGTACAAAATGTCAGTAGGAACGAAGTAACAAATAACAGTTAACAAATAACTAATATTCAAAATGGCAATTTTACACGGTAGTTGGCTCGTCGATCCGCAAGAAGAAAGTTGTTTATTTATTTGGGGAGAAACTTGGCGGAAAATTGAGCCGATCCAGACCCTTGAATCGGGGAAGATTTTGCGCCATCCTTTGGCAATGACTGAATCTGAGTTAAAGACTTTTCTAACTTCCTTGCAGCAGTCCGCTAAACTGAATTGGCAATTACCCGAAGCCGCAGAAATTACACAGGAAAAAGCTAAAAAAACTAGACGATCGCCAAAAACAGCAACTGCACAAGTTATCCCAAAAATCTCGTCAGTTAGAAAAGATATTCGGGCGATCGCACTTCCGACCCAAATCTCCGCATCCAACCCAAATCTAGTGATGCCACAGCACTCAGCGTTAGCACTTTCAGAACCTGCTAAAATTGAGGATATTTACCTTTATCCCTGGGAAGTCGAGGGTTTTTGTCTCAATCCTCAAACAGCGTTTGTTTTCTTACAAGCACTACCGCTAAATAGCACAGCAACTGACTCTTTTGTCGGTTCTGATTTGCGTTTTTGGTCTCATGTTTCTAGGTGGAGTTTGGATTTATTGGCGAGATGCAAGTTTTTGCCCGGATTAGAGAAACAGTCAGATGGTTTGGTTATTGCTAAATGGCAACCTTTGTTAGATAGTTCTACAGATCAACTCCGTCTCGCTACTTTCGTCAAGCAAATGCCGACGGTTTGTAGAACATATCAAGGGAAGGAAGAAAGCCCTTCGACTTCGCTCAGGGTACAAAGAGAGGAGAAATCAGAAGAATTCAGTCAATTGCCTTTAGCGGTGGATTTGCCGATGGGGGCCAAGGAGTTGGTGTTAGGATTTTTGAGCAGTGTTGTGGATAGTCAAGTGCGATCCTCTTCGAGGGCTGCGCTAACGGCTGGTAGCTCAACTTTAGACATCAAAACTGTTTCTCCAATCCGCGAATGGCTGCAAGCTTTGCAGCAGGAATCTGGGATGGTTCAAGCAGAATCGGCAGCCTTGGAAAATTTGGCAACAAAGCTGAGTGCTTGGACTGCACCGCTGCAAAATGCACTATCTCAACAAAGTGAATTTCGCACTTGCTTTCACCTAATACCACCGTCCCCCGGTAAGGTTAACTGGAGTTTGAATTACTGTTTGCAAGCAATAGATGAAGCCGAATTTTTGGTAGATGCTAGAACTATTTGGAACAACCCTGTCGAGCGTTTAGGTTATGCGGGGCGGACAATAGAATCCCCTCAAGAAACTTTGCTCAGCGGCTTGGGTTTGGCCTCAAAACTTTATCCGTTGATTGAACCTAGTTTGCAGGAACAGCGGCCTCAATCTTGTCTGTTAAAACCGTTAGATGCTTACAATTTTATCAAGTCTGTGGCTTGGCGGTTTACCGATAGCGGATTGGGCGTTGTTTTGCCGCCGAGTTTGACTCATGCTGGTGGTTGGGCGAGTCGTTTGGGTTTGAGTATTCAAGCGGAAACTCCGAAATTGAATCCGCGTCAAGGCTCAGTGGGATTACAAAGTCTGTTAAATTTTAAGTGGGAATTGTCGATCGGCGGACAGCGCATTTCTAAGGCGGAATTTGATAGATTGGTAGAGTTGAATTCGCCTTTGGTGGAAATTAACGGCGAGTGGGTGGAGTTGCGCGCGCCGGATGTCAGGGCTGCTCAAACTTTTTTTGCTAGTCGCAAAGAACAAATGACTCTTTCTTTGGAAGATGCTTTGCGTTTGGCCTCTGGTGACTCTCAGACAATCGAAAAATTGCCAGTGGTGAATTTTGAAGCAACTGGTCAACTTCAGGAATTGTTGAATACTTTAAATAATAATGAGGCGGTAAGTCCGATCGCCCCGGCGAGTTTCCGAGGAGAATTGCGCCCGTATCAAGCCCTAGGAGTTGGCTGGCTGGCTTTCTTGGAACGCTGGGGTTTGGGTGCTTGTCTCGCGGACGATATGGGATTGGGAAAGTCGATCGAGCTAATTGCTTTTCTCCTGCATTTACAAGAAAAAGATGCCTTAGAAAGCCCGACATTACTGGTGTGTCCGACATCGGTATTGGGTAACTGGGAACGCGAAGTCAGGAAGTTCGGCCCGACGCTGAAAATGTTAGTTCATCACGGAGATAAACGTGCTAAAGGCAAAGCATTTTCTACCGCAATTAAGGGCAAAGATTTGATCGTTACCAGTTACGCCCTAGTATTTCGTGATGCGAAGGAAATTCAAGGCGTCAAATGGCAAGGATTGGTTTTAGATGAAGCGCAAAATATTAAAAACTCCGAGTCTAAACAGTCGAAAATAGTACGCGAAATTGAGGCATCTTTTAAAATTGCGCTGACGGGAACTCCGGTGGAAAATAGACTGCAAGAATTGTGGTCTATTTTGGAGTTTCTGAATCCTGGATATTTGGGAGCGCGCAATTTCTTTCAGCGCCGATTTGCGATTCCGATCGAGAAATATGGCGATCGCGAATCATTGCAAAGTTTGCGATCGCTCGTTCGGCCTTTTATCCTCCGTCGCCTCAAGACAGACAAGTCAATCATCCAAGATTTGCCCGAAAAACAGGAGATGACTGTATTTTGTGGACTGGCGACTGAACAGGCGACATTATATCAGCAAATAGTCGAAACGTCGATCGCAGAATTGGAATCAGCCGAAGGCATTCAGCGCCGGGGCATGATTCTGGCTTTGTTGGTAAAACTCAAACAACTTTGCAATCATCCGGCGCTTTTGACGGCTAAACAAAACCCGAAAGCCTTGGATATTAAGAGTCTGGAGTCGGGGAAATTGCAGCGGTTGGTGGAAATGCTGGAAGAAGTTGTCGCTGAGGGCGATCGGGCTTTGGTTTTCACTCAATTTGCGGAATGGGGAAAACTGCTCAAACCGCATCTAGAACAGCATTTGGGTCGAGAAATTCTGTTTCTGTACGGCGGAATCAAGCAGCAGCAGCGGGAAGAAATGATTGATCGCTTCCAGCATGACCCCCAAGGCCCACCGATTATGATATTATCCTTAAAAGCGGGCGGCACGGGCCTCAACTTAACGCGAGCAACCCATGTTTTTCACTACGACAGATGGTGGAATCCCGCAGTAGAAAATCAGGCAACTGACCGCGTATTTCGCATCGGTCAAACCCGCAACGTGCAAGTACATAAATTTGTGTGTACGGGAACGTTAGAGGAGAAAATTCATGATATGATTGAAAGCAAGAAAGCCTTGGCCGAACAAGTTGTCAGTGCTGGAGAAAACTGGATTACTGAATTAGATACAGACCAACTTCGCAACTTACTAATTCTCGATCGCAATGCTATCATAGAATCTAGTGATGAAGAATAATTACGCACTTTGACCCAACAAACCGGGTTTTTTACCAGGAATATAAGGTTGTAGTCCAGTTTTTCGTAAAAACCCGGTTTCTGACTCTGCTAGATAACTAAAGCTTCCCTTTTCGTTCTTCCTTCTTCCTTCTTCCTTCTTCCTTCGGCTTATGATTGACAGAGAATGGTGGACGCAACAATGGCTTGATTTAATCAATACTTATCGCTTCAAAAAGCGTTTGGAACGCGGCTGGCAATATGCACGCGAGGGTAAAGTTCTCAGCATTAAGTTTCCCAGCCAAGAAGTGATTGCCATTGTTCAAGGAACAGATCCTAAACCCTATCAAGTTTCTTTAGGACTCGATACATTAAGCGATGAAGATTGGGATTATGTGATTGAAAATATGTCGCAAAGAGCGGTTTTTTCAGCTAAACTATTAGCAGGAGAAATGCCGCACAATATTGAAGATGTATTTGCAGCGGCCGGCAAAACTCTATTTCCGTTAAGTTTGTCAGATATTCGATCGCGCTGTAGCTGTCCTGACCCGAAAAACCCCTGCAAACACATCAGTGCAGTATACTACTTATTAGGCGATCGCTTCGGCGAAGACCCTTTTGTACTCTTTCAACTGCGTGGTAGAACAAAAGAGCAAATCCTGACAGCACTCCGCCAAAGACGGGGTACGGAAGGAGAGCAAAATACACAGCTAAACTCGGGCGAAAATTCTGCTACTGCGAATGCTAAATTGCCGAAGGTCGATCGCTTTTGGGAATACAACCAGGAACTAGAATCATCTCTAGTAGTAATTGTACCCCCACCGAGCAGCGAAACTGTTTTAGATATTTTAGGCCCAATTCCCCTAGCAACGGACAGCAAAGGAACCGCTACCAAATCCTCCCCCGCATCTGACGCACTCAAGCAGCATTTTAGCAAAATCTACCAAGCAGTCAGCCAGCAAGCAGTCTTAGCCGCACTGAAACGAGGCGAAGCAGATTAACAGATAAACGGAGGATACGGCAGTGCCGTTTCCCTACCGCGATCAATTGTAGGGAAACGGCACTGCCGTATCCTCTATGTTATTCCGATGAAGAGCGGATTTGATATCAATCTGCAACAAATGAAACAAGAAAATTTAGTCAATCTTCTAAATTTTCTTGTTTCATTTTTCATACCCTGATTAAGCAACGCCGATTATTCGGCGTTGCTGATTTGGAGTATGATTTGCCTCCGAAATTTAGTAGGGGCAATTCATGAATTGCCCCTACTCTAAATTTCAGAGATTGCTATAACGAGTGAATCATACCTAAATTCAGCAACGCCGGCTATTCTACTTTTTGAGCGATCGAGTAAGTCTTTTCATTCATCTTTATATCAGCCTCTATCAATTTTTTCAATCGGTTCGCACACAAAGTTTTTACTACTTTAACTTTTGGAATTTTCGTTTACATAGGTTTACAGTTATCCCATATTACTCATAATCTCGATCAATTCCTGGGGGCGTTCAATCAAAAAGTCGGGATTTTGTGCAGCCAAAGCTGACTGAGAATTAAAACCCCAACTTACAGCAATTATCTTAATTCCAGTTTTTTTAGCAGCGTCTATATCTCGGATTTCATCTCCCACATAAACAACTTCTTCAGCATTCCTATGCTCTCTTTTTAGCCATCTGTTAATAACTTTATGTTTGCCAAAAGTTGAACCCGAGTAAATAAACGTGAAAGTGCCTTGCAAACCGTTTTTTTCCAGCGAAGCCAAGACATTTTCTCTTGAATTAGAGGTAATGATACCCAGTTGAAAGCCAAGTTTTTTTAACTCCAGCAAAACTTCTTTGATTCCCGGGAATAATTGAATGTTGGGAATTTCACAGCGCAACTCTGCTTTCAGTTTTCTAATCAGCAGCGGGAATTTGAAGATAGAAATTCCCGAATATCTCAGAATTTGCCAAGGAGTTAAACCGCTGAGTTGAGCGAGTTCCTCTTTGGTGGCAGACTTAAAGCCGAATTCTGCTGATAAACGGTTGGTGATGCTCAGAAGAATATCTATTGTATCCGCTAGAGTACCGTCAAAATCAAAAATAATTACTTTGAGCATTGAGTAAAAAAATCAGGAATAGGTCATCATTTCTATAATACCTACTAATTAAACGTAAACGTAAAATGGTATCGGCTCAATAAGTAGGGGTAGCAGTTATTCTAGTTGCCAAGACAAGCCCAA
>ENA-OBIO01000233-OBIO01000233.1-metagenomes-genome-assembly--contig:-NODE-233-length-34090-cov-48.9187_pt1 | contig 34090 bp, 26 predicted proteins | sample MGYA00153383_OBIO01 | MGnify analysis MGYA00153383 | reverse complement strand
ATTATATAATCCGAGCATTCCCTCATTTTCCCATCGATTTAACCAGTTATACATAGTCTTATAACTAAATTTAAAGATTTTTATCAGATTTTCATTTTTGACATTTTGTGAAACCAAAATCAAAAAATGTGCTCTTTGGCGCACTTGATGATGTCTGCTTTTGCGATAAATTCGGTTTAGCAATTTCAACGAAAGTGGATTGATATCTCGAAGTAAAAACATATAAAACCTATTTAAATACAACTTAATATTTTTAGTATATCATATTAGTTGTTTTGTGTAATTAATTTTGTTTGACTACTTAATACTGCACTTGATCGAGCTTTATCATCAATACTTTCCCGAGCCTCCTGCTGAGATTCAGACTGAACTAGACGCGATCGATATTGAATTTCTGAAAGAAGATTACACAAAAATTTTGCATTCTATGAATGTCGGAACGACTAGAATCAAAGATATTGTTTTGTCGCTGCGTAACTTTTCTCGTCTTGATCAATCAGAGTTTAAAGCTGTCGATATTCACGAAGGAATTGATAGCACTTTGCTAATTTTAAGTCATCGTCTTAAAGCTACTTCAATTCGCCCGGAAATTTTGTTAATTAAAGACTATGAAGCACTGCCAAAAATTGAGTGCTATGCGGGACAATTGAACCAAGCATTTATGAATATTCTGGCAAATGCGATTGATGCGATTGATGAACTGAGTGTTAAACAAAAGCTGGAACAAAATGAATTGAATTCCAGTCGTATTACGATTAGGACATCAATGGTAGATCAATTTATTGAAATTGCGATCGCCGATAGTGGAGGCGGCATACCTGAAGCGATTCAACCACAAATCTTCAATCCATTTTTTACTACAAAGCCGATCGGAAAAGGTACAGGAATGGGGCTGTCGATTAGCTATCAGATTATTTGCGATCAACATCATGGTCAACTAAATTTTTCCTCAATTCCCGGAAAACCAACGGAATTTGCCATTCTGATTCCGATTGAACAGAAAATGGGCGATCGCAAATAACTTCCAGGTAGCTTGATAAATACTGGAAAATCCTCAAAATATTTCAACTTTCTCTTGACAGGACATAAGATATACAGTAATTTAAGAAAAAATTTGAGTAGGTAAGATGATTGATTATCAAGAGAACGAAAACTTGTCTTTTGAGGAATATTACGACTTCTTAAAAAGGAGCGATCTTGGTAGTCAGTATCCCAAAGAGCGTTTTGAAGAAAGGATCAGGAAGCTGTTGACTACTCGCTCAGTCGCTGTTACGGCTAGGAATGATGAAGGGAAGCTAATCGGGGTAGCCTTTGGTATTACGGATTTTGTGTATTTCCTTTTTGTCACAGACTTGGGTGTGGACAGGTGTTATGCAAAACGAGGAATAGGAAGTGAATTATTGGTTCGCATCCGAGAGATGGTTGGTGGGGAAGATGATATTACGGTTGTTACAGTCGCACATGAAACCGCAATGGGTTTCTACGAGAAGTGTGGATATACATCTGAGGACTTTCTATTTTGGAAACCTTGCAAGCTTTGGAGTGAATTCACAGTAATTTAGCTCAGCAAACTTCTTCTCCTTCTGGTTTTCCCCAAGAGATTTCTTCGCTGGGTTCTATTTCACCTGACAATAGTTCATCTAGGGTATATTTTGAAATTTTCTGATTTACAGGCTCTATGACCATTTTTCCATTTTCTATACTGCAAATTACTGAATCATCTGCTTTCAGGTTAAAAAATTTAACAATATAGTGTGGTATTGGCAAAGCTAAGGAATTACCCAAGTTGCTGATGTGTATTTTTACTGTCATACATTTGCGATTTTAATGCTCAGGTCTATCTATTAGACCTCTTGCAAAAAAAATATGTGTTATCATTAAAAGTTTGCTCAAGTTTAGGTCAAACTTTGAATTATTGGGTTGATTGGCATCTCCTTAAACTTGCCCAGCCTGCTAGATTATAAAATTGGCTAAACTCTCTATAATAGCACAAAAATATTTTGCAAGAGGTCTATTTTCTAGTCCTTCAACGAGTGCTATTGATTTACCAGTCCTCGCAGTTCCTGAATGTCGATGTTGATTCCTTGACGTTTCAGATATTGGCTCAAGTTAATCTGGATGAATAAATCTTTGAGTTCTTCAGCAATCTCTGCCGGGGGATTGCCAGATAACGCAGTTGCAATTAGACGTTCTGCCATTCGTAATTCGCCACATTCGATCGCTAAAGATGCTGCGCTGCGGTGAAGCACAGAACGAGTGGGTTCAGCATCAAGGGCGCTAGCGATTAAGGCTGCGGCCTGAGTTTCTTGTTCAAAGGCTTGGCGCGTGAATTGTGCAGCCAACTCCAACGCACCTCTTAAGCGGGCGACTGCCGCTGCTTCGGCTAAATCCATTGCTTGTTTGTGGAGCGATTGAATCTGGCTCATTGGAGTACGGTTCCTTCAGGATTTTGCTTGGCACTAATAATAGAAATCGGTCGGCTGAACTCTACTACAATGATATACGCTGGCAAGCCTTGTGCGTCTGAGGCGCGAGTTTGTTCAGTTTTCAGCTTGACTCTAGTATTGATTTGACTTTGATTGCCTTTGCGAATTCCAGAAACCTCTAGCCGAGCCATTCGCTCAAATGGCAGTGTGGTAGCTGAATTTTGACTTCCTAACCAATAGTCAAATCCAGTTCCTTTACGAGAGCGTTCAATCACTGTGAGATTTGTTAATTGCAGAATTAACAGGAATGCGATTCCATAAGCAGCCTGCTCGGTAGTATATTCTTCGTCATTCCAACATCGTCGGGTTTGCTCGGTGACTGGTGGCCAATCTAACTTGAATGTGGCAGAAAATTCTCCCTCAACTTTAAGTGTTACTCCTGGTTGGTGAGCTTCATCGGTTAGACAAATCGCACCTGCTTCTGCGATCGCGGCTCCAAAGGCAGGTGTAATCGCAGGGAGTCCCTGGCTAAGGCTTTGTAAGTTTAAGATTTGAATCTGGCTGAAGGCGGCGTTGCTCTATGGAAACTAGATATTCAATTTTACTCTCAGTTGCGACAATTTGAGTAGATCGCCACTATTTTTCCACGATCGAGTTCCTCGATTTGGGGTCATCATCTCGATCGATGTCATTGGCAATTGCATCTACTTACGCAGCAAAACTATTAACAAGTCTAACTGTAGGTCTGTCTGCACTTGTGGGCGATCGCAAATAACTTCCAGGTAGCGTCGCAACTGCTACAGTGTTTCCCAACAGATCGAAGAACTCAACGCTATAACCTGTTTCTAGTCCTTCAACCTGATGCTGTTCTACAACCGTACCGATATCGCCAGCATAAAGTCCTTCTTCAGCAAGGTTGCATAGCAAGATGACATCTGAATAAAGTTCGATCGATACCGTTGATTTTCCCATAGTGCTGACTTTATAGAGGTAACTATGCAATACGATTAACCCAGGCTTCAGGCTTCTTGTCAGTGATTCGATTCCAGTTACTGCTAGACAGACTGTAAAACAGTATTGTCGATTCAGGTCTGTTCAAAGATTTCGTCAATTTTACATTTAATAGCGGTGTACGCTTCTTCCTTTGTTGGCAACCATTCTCCTAGGCCTGTTGAGGCTATATTGTCATCACTGTTAACTTTTATGAAGTTGGGATAACTGTAACAGAGAGTATTTACTGCTAAAGCACTCCAATCTTGATCGATTGAATCCAGAGAAACTAGGATAGTCCAGCCACGATAATGCCCCATGTGATTTTCGGAAAATAATTCATTTTGTCCAACCTCATATAATTTATCCTCTGGCCAGATTTCGGGAGGCAATTGTTCATAGATTTCTGTGCTAATAAGGGTAGCAGCTTGGTAATTGTTGAGAGCTTCTTCCGTTTCACCACAGATCGACATACAGGCTCGTTGATAGAGGAATCCATTCGGGATTCTCAATTGATAGGTCTGCGTTTGTGGGTCATAATTATGAATTGCTATTTCTTTCCCCTCAAAAAGCTTTCGATCTAAAGGATGTTTGGCAAATGGATTAAAGAGAACATGACAACCATAAAGCAATGTTTCTTGATAATTTGGTCTTTCTGCATAAAAACGTTCAACTCCTGTTTCAGTCTCCGATTCAATTGCTCTAGAGCCATAGAATATGACTGGATATTTTCCTTCACCAGCAAGGGCACGAACCTTGCAAATAGTTGCTCGATTATTAAAAATAATGGCGCTTACATCCGCCATATTTTCATTTGTAAATAAACCTAAATCAATTTCCGAATTTGGGTTTTTCTGTACTTGGTATTTTCGAGATTCCCCTACAACAAACAATTCTCCTTCCTGATCGCCTGAAATTGTCAAAGGTCGGTCATAGGCGTAAAGAACGCGAATAATAGCTAGACAATCTTGAAGATAAAAGAATGGCTGATCGAAGGGGCTAACGCATATTACAAATGGCTTATTTTGAACATGAGTGAGTTTTGAATATGATTTCTGGAATTTCTTAAATTTCTCAGTAACTGCTTGTAATAGTCGAAGCGTAGATAACCTTAAAATATCATCCATTTCGGCTTCTTCGGGTCTGACCTGATCTCTATCCCATTCAGGACGATGACCTTTAGGGTGGTTTGCTGTAGTCGCTTCAGCAATAAATTCGCCATAAGGAGAAGTTAATACAAAATCTGGAGATGAATGAGATAGATTTGCTTTACAGTTAAGCTCTTTAAAAAATGCAAAAAGATACAATTCCCAAAATGATGAATTAAACGTTGTCTGGAACTCCTTGACAAATTTACCATCTCGATCAACAAAACCATCCGCCCAATTTTTCAAGACTTCACTTTCCGGGTCAAAGAATCCTGGTTTAGTGATAAAACGAAAGTTAGGATGTTGAAGTTCTTGAGATACGACAGGTGTGAAGAGATCCATAGTTCAAGAATTAGGGTAGTGACTACCAGCTTAGCCCATAGTGCAATATTTTGCGTGGCCTAACACCTCTATTGGAGCAGACGGACAGACCTTAGTCGAGTTGCAAAGGCTGCTTGCAGGCGCTCAACAGAAATCTCGATGCGACGTGGCATATTGCGATCTGTGGGTGGGGTTCAGAAACCGGGTTTCTTCCTAAATCCTGGTGACGATGCCAAAATTATCACAGAAACCCGGTTTCTTGGATTTACTAACTACCCCCAATCCGAGCGACATCGCGAGTAATCGGTAAGGTACGTCAGGCAAAAACCTGAAAATACGCCCGAAAATCTTGATGTATAACGCACCCTACACAGGCTTTAACCATTGTCAGAGATAGCGCAGATTCGTTGAGTTGCATAGTCTCTGTGACCATTGAGGTGGGCGATCGCCTCCCCGCGATTGTACAACGTACCAAATAGGTTGAAAATTCCAAAACCTTGATGTTTGATTTGATACGAAATCGGTTGCCCGGTCGTTACTAAACGCGCCCAATGCTCGCAATTCCAGCCTTGAACACCATAGTTCCATTGCTCGTGAAACGCCTGGACAGAAGCAATTAAATTGGTCAGAATTCCAGATTGATCGAGATACGGAACTTTCAGGGCATCATGAAAATTATCCCCTAGCTTTTCGATAGCCAAACGTCCTTGATGAAATAGTTGACCCGATTGCTCCGGCCCCCAAGAGATCGCAAACGCATCCGATAGAGCAACGCTGTAATGCCAATGCAAAATGCTATCAAACCGTTACACTAGGCGACCACAATCGACTCGATCGCGGTTGCCAACATTTAAGAATTTCTTTAATGAGCGCATCCTCAGTATTACTGATATTTTGTAACATTGGTAGTTAGTAGTTAATAATTGGTAATCGATCGCTCGTGAGGAATAGGTAATTGCTGATTGATAACAGCCATTACCCATTCCTCATCCTAAACCCTAGCTACCCCCAATCCGAGCAACATCACGAGCGTTTTCTTCAAACGCCGCCGTCAGCGCATCATCACCGCTCAAACCCGCAGCGATCGCCCTTTTGATGGCCTGCAACACCCGCTTGTAATCCTTGGGCATCACTTTCACAAACACCGGCAGCATCGCATCCCAATTTGCCAAAACCTTCGATGCGATCGCACTTCCAGTCAAATCAAAATGAGTCTGAATTAATTGCCGCAAATCTGCAATTTCCTCAGCATCCTCCAGTTTTTCCAGCGCCACCATCGACATATTGCAGCGAGTAGCAAAATCCCCCGCTTCATCCAAAATGTAAGCAACGCCGCCACTCATTCCCGCAGCAAAATTGCGCCCGGTGGCACCCAAAACTACAACTTTGCCGCCAGTCATGTACTCGCAACCGTGATCGCCCACACCTTCAACTACCGCGTTAACGCCGGAGTTACGCACCCCAAAACGTTCGCCGGCCAGCCCTCGGATGAAAACCTCGCCAGATGTCGCTCCGTAAAGCACTACGTTGCCCACAATCACATTTTCTTCTGCGACAAAGGTGGCAACTGGCGACGGGTACAAGATGATTTTGCCGCCGCTGAGGCCTTTGCCTAAATAGTCGTTGGCTTCGCCTTCGAGCTCTAGGGTGACTCCCTTGGGTACGAATGCCCCAAAGCTTTGCCCAGCGCTGCCTTGGAAGTGTAGGTGCACGGTATCATCGGGTAAGCCTTCCCAGTGGCGTTTGGTGATTTCGTTGCCGAGAATTGTGCCCACAACGCGGTTGACGTTGGTGATTGGGAGAGTTGCTTTGACTGGTGTGCCGTGTTCGATCGCACTTTTGCACAAATCCAGCAGTACACTAAGGTCGATCGACTTTTCCAAACCGTGATCCTGCGCCATCTGACAATAGCGCCCGACATCCGCCCCAACTTCCGGCTGATACAGGATGTTCGAGAAATCCAAACCCTTAGCCTTCCAGTGTTCCACCGCTTGTTGCGCTTCCAAAACATCGGTGCGCCCGACCATTTCATTCAGCGTGCGGAAGCCCAACTGCGCCATAATTTCCCGGACTTCTTGGGCGATGAAAGTCATAAAGTTTACCGTGTGATCGGGATCGCCGGTAAAGTTTTTCCGCAACAGAGGATCTTGTGTCGCAACGCCGACAGGGCAAGTGTTCATGTGGCACACGCGCATCATGATGCAGCCCAAAGTTACCAGCGGCGCCGTAGCAAAACCGAATTCCTCAGCGCCAAGCAGTGCAGCAATTGCTACATCGCGGCCGGTTTTGAGTTGTCCGTCGGTTTCCACGGCAATTCGGCTGCGGAGATTGTTGAGTACCAGGGTTTGGTGAGTTTCCGCCAATCCCAACTCCCAAGGCAAACCGCAGTGTTTGATCGAAGTTTGGGGTGACGCGCCTGTACCGCCGTCGTAGCCTGAAATCAGCACCACATCGGCGTGGGCTTTGGCTACACCGGCTGCGATCGTCCCGACTCCCACTTCCGACACCAATTTGACGCTGATCCGCGCTTCCCGGTTGGCATTTTTCAAGTCGTGAATCAATTCTGCTAAATCTTCGATCGAATAAATGTCGTGATGAGGCGGAGGCGAAATCAAGCCTACACCGGGAGTCGAGTGTCGGACTTTCGCAATCCACGGGTATACTTTTTTACCGGGTAACTGTCCGCCTTCTCCGGGTTTTGCCCCTTGCGCCATCTTGATTTGGAGTTCCCGCGCCTGGGAAAGGTACAAGCTGGTAACGCCAAAACGCCCGGAAGCAACTTGTTTGATCGCACTGTTTTTCGAGTCACCGCGATCGTTTGTCCAAGTATAGCGATCGGGATCTTCGCCGCCTTCACCAGTGTTCGATTTGCCACCAATGCGGTTCATCGCCACGGCTAAAGATTCGTGGGCTTCTTGGGAAATCGAACCATAACTCATCGCCCCAGTTTTGAAGCGTTTGATAATAGATTCGATCGGTTCAACTTCCTCAATCGGAATCGATTCCCGCTGCTTGAATTCCAGCAAACCGCGTAGGGTAAAATGCTGCTGACTTTGTTCGTTAACCAGCCCGGAATACTGTTTGAAAAGTGGATAACTTCCTTCGCGCACGGCTTTTTGCAGGGCGTGAATGGTTTGCGGGCTGAACAAGTGGGCTTCTCCTTCCTTGCGCCATTGATATTCGCCGCCGACATCGAGGGTGTTTCCGCTGGATGGGCGATCGGGGAATGCGTGAGTATGGCGTAAAATCGCTTCTTGGGCGATGATTTCGAGGTCAACTCCGGCAATCCGCGATGCTGTCCAAGTGAAGTATTTATCGACTACGGATTTGTTTAAGCCGATCGCCTCAAATATCTGCGCGCCACGGTAACTTTGAATTGTGGAAATCCCAATTTTCGACGCAACCTTTGTCACGCCTTTAGTTGCGGCTTTCACGTAGTTTTTGCAAGCTGTCTTAGTATCAACATTTACCAGCAAACCTTCGCGGATCGAATCGGCGATCGTCTCAAAAGCCAAATACGGATTGATCGCACCGCAGCCGTAGCCGATTAAAGTCGCGAAGTGATGAACTTCGCGTGGTTCCCCGGATTCGAGCACGAGTCCCGCCCGCGTGCGCGTACCTTGGCGGATCAAGTGGTGGTGGAGGCCCGCAACTGCTAGCAATGCTGGAATCGGAGCGTTTTCGGCATTGATTCCCCGATCGCACAAAATGATAATATTCACCCCAGAGGCGATCGCGCGATCGGCTGCTGCGAACACATCTTCTAAGGCTTGTTCCAAACCTTTTACACCAGTTTTGGGATCGAACAAAATCGGTATGGTAATCGACTTGAAATTACCTTGGGAAACGTGTTTGAGTTTCGCCAGTTCTTCATTGCTGAGAATAGGTGTTTTCAACTCAATTAAATGACAGCTTTCTGGTTCCGGTTTGAGCAAATTGCGTTCTGAACCAATTGTTGTTTCAGCAGAAGTGACAATCTCTTCTCTGATAGAATCGATCGGCGGATTCGTAACTTGAGCAAACAGTTGCTGGAAATATTCATAAAGCAACTTTTGCCTGTTCGATAAAACGGCCAGCGGCGTATCCGCGCCCATCGCGCCGACAGCTTCCACCCCGTCTTTTGCCATTGGTGCTAACAGCAACCGCAGTTCCTCAAAGGTGTAGCCAAACGCCATTTGTTGCTGCAATAAAGGCACTGGGTTTGATTCTGCAACTGCGGGTGCATCTGGTAGCGTGGCAATCTCTACCATGTGTTTGTCAATCCATTCGCGATACGGATGTTCCGAGGCAATTTGATGTTTGATTTCATCGTCAGAAACGATGCGGCCTTCTGCGGTATTTACCAGGAACATCCGGCCTGGTTGCAAACGACCTTTTGAGAGAATTCGTTCCGGGGCGATCGGCAAAACACCCGCTTCCGATGCCATAATTACTAAGTCATCTTTAGTGACGCAGTAGCGGGAAGGGCGCAAACCGTTGCGATCGAGTACAGCCCCGATCGATGTACCATCCGTAAAGGCGATCGAAGCAGGCCCATCCCAAGGTTCCATCAAGCAAGAATGGTATTCGTAGAAAGCCTTTTTCTCATCACTCATCGACTCGTGCGCTGTCCACGGTTCGGGAATCATCATCATGATGGCATGAGGCAAAGAACGCCCGGCCAAAGTCAGCAATTCTAAAGCATTATCAAAAATAGTTGAGTCGCTACCTTCGACATTGATTAAATTGGGGATTTTCTTTAAATCATCGCCGAAGAGTTCCGACTCGAACATCGATTGCCGCGCGTTCATCCAATTGATGTTGCCGCGCATGGTGTTAATTTCACCGTTGTGGGCGATGTAGCGGTAAGGGTGCGATCGTTCCCAACTCGGAAAAGTGTTGGTGCTGAAGCGCGAGTGAACTAGGGCTAAAGCGCTTTCCATGTCGGGGTCGTGCAGTTCGGGATAGTAGTCTCCGACTTGGACGGGCATCAACATTCCCTTGTAGACGATCGTCCGACAAGAAAGTGTAGAATTATACCAGTATGGGTCTTTGTCTGTCCTGCGGATCGCATTGTGGGCGCGTTTGCGGATCACGTAGAGTTTTCGCTCAAAACCCGCTTCATCCATACCTGCGGGGCGACTCAGAAACACTTGCTGCATGAAGGGTTCGCTAGCTTTGGCGGTGTCGCCCAGGGACGAGTTATCTGTGGGGACATCGCGCCAACCGAGCACGGGACAACCTTCTTCGGCGGCGATTTCTGCAAAGATGCGTTGGCCATTTTCGCGTTCAATCTGATTTCGCGACGAGTAAACCGCGCCAACCCCGTACTCGCCGGCTTCTGGAAGTTCGATGTTTTCGGCTGCGGCTGCTTTCTTCAGAAACTTGTGGGGCACTTGCATCAAAATGCCCGCCCCGTCTCCGGTATTGGCTTCGCAGCCACAAGCGCCCCGATGGTCGAGATTCAGTAGGATTGTCAGTGCCTGTTCGACTATTTCGTGGGATTTGTTACCCTTGACGTGTACAATAAATCCGACTCCGCAAGCATCGTGCTCGAACTGCGGATCGTACAGCCCTTGTTTTTGTGGCAGTCCGTTGTTGTTCATTTTGATTTGTCTCTCAAAGTGACGAAAAGATTTTGATCTAGAGCAGAGCGTGGGATGGCGATTGATCTAGTATCATGTATTATAAGTGGATCTACTGCATTGGGTGGATGCAGGAAAAAATCAAGGCTGGTGCGATCGAGCTAGCGTGAAAAATAGTTAAACCTGAAATGTTGCACCATTGTCAGCAACAGGCAAGATGCCTATTCCACAAAGAGTGAATTTTCTTGTGGAACAGGCCGGAAAGCCTGTTCATAAATAAGTAAAAAACAGCTTTTTGGTAATTAGATGATAAATTGATATTTGGATTTTTAACCGCAGAGGCCGCAGATAGCGCAGAGGAAGAGAAGAGAGATGAGCAATTCTGATACCAACTCACATCCAGAGGACATTCAAGCTGCGATCGCTAGAAATGAAGCAGCATAAAATGTGGCGCGAATTTGCTATAATCTAAATAATATCAGATCCGAGCGATCGCACTTATGACTATACAAGAATTAGACACTCAAGTCTCAATTTTAAATCCGGTCGATAAAGCTAAACTCATCAACATTCTAACTCAAACTTTAACCAACAGTTCCCTAGGTATTAAAAAGACTCTTGGCGTTTGCGGAGGCGATGCTTGTATTGGCAATACTCGGATACCAGTTTGGTCGCTGGTGTGCGATCGACATTTAGGTGATTCCGATGCTATAATCTTAGAATCATTTCCCGATCGCACCTCCACTGACTTGATAAATGCGTGGGCTGATGCCGATGCTTACCCAGAAGAAATTGAACAAACAATTAGAAAAAATGATTGAGATCGTAAAAAATGGCACTGAAAGAATTAGAAAAACAACTCCTTGCCTTAACTCCCAGTGAAAAAACTCAGGCAATACAGCTATTAGTCCAAAGTTTAAGCAATACTTGGCAAGGAATTGAAAAAACTCCGGGCGTATGTGGTGGCGATGCTAGAATTGCCAATACTCGCATACCTATTTGGTCGATGGTAAATTATCGCATTCTAGGTGCAAATGATGTGCGAATTTTGCAAGACTTCCCTCATTTGAGTGCAGCGGATTTGGCAAATGCTTGGGCTTATGCTGAGGCACACCCAGAGGAAATTGAAGCAGCCATCGCTAGAAATGAAGAAGATTAACAAATGGTGCGTCTTTATGCAGATGAAAATTTTCCACTGGTAATCGTGGAATTACTGCGAACTTTTGGTCACGATGTTTTGACAGTGCAGGAAGCTGGAAATGGTGGATTGGGGATTCCTGATGAAGATGTGTTAGCTTTTGCTATTAGCCACAATCGAGCCGTGTTGACGCGCAATTGGGATGATTTTAGACACCTGCACCGTTTGCAACCTGACCACAATGGTATCATTATTTGCAAAGAAGATTTGAATACAGAGAGACAAGCTACACTGATTAATGAAGCTATTTCTACTATCGAAAATCTCACAGGTAAATTGATGCGAGTAATTCGTCCGCCGCAGTAAAAACAAGCTGATTGCTCAACAGCGATAAAATAAAATCGTTACATCCGCTAGAGTTTGTAGCCGAAGCACATCTTCGCTTTGTGTCGATTCATCCATTTCGGGATGGTAACGGGCGCAACGGGCGACTACTGATGAATCTCCTGCTGTTGCGGGCTGGATATCCCATTGCGATTGTATCTAACCAGGTGCGTGCTGCGTACATTGATGCGATCGCCCAAGCCCAACAAGATGATTCCAGGATTCATCTCAAATCCGCTAGTATCGGAATTATTCATCTCTCTCTTCTCTTCCTCTGCGCCCTCTGCGCCCTCTGCGGTTAAAAAAATCCAAAACAACCATAAATCTTATAAAATGTCCCCATTAAATAAAGAATCAGCCGCCGTAGATGAAGATTTGATGTATATTTGGTCGATCGCACCCATCACAGGTGACAACTACTATAGTGATTTTGCTATGGTTGTTAAGGCTAGTCGATTGGGCAAAGCAGATTTCGCACTAAAAGTGTACAGTTCGCTAACCCATCCGCGCAGGTAAGTGCTACCGGCAAAAACCAACATCGTCTACTCAAGGCTTCAACAAGCAATCCTGAAGGAGTAAAAAATCATGGTTCAAACTCAAGAAGTTTCTCAAACATTAACTCTGATCGCATCTGCTGCACCCAACGGAATAGCCGCTACAGAATTACGCCCGTGGGGTTCTTTTACAACTCTTGAAGAAGGCCCAGGATATAAAATTAAGCGGATCGAAGTTAACCCAGGACATCGCCTCAGCCTGCAAATGCACCACCACCGCAGCGAACACTGGATCGTAGTTTGTGGTACTGCTAAAGTTACTTGTGGTGAAACTGAACAAGTTCTATTTACGAATCAATCTACCTACGTTCCTCAGTGCATCAATCACCGTCTGGAAAATCCGGGAGTCATCCCGCTGGTTTTGATTGAGGTGCAGAATGGCGAATATCTCGGAGAAGATGATATTGTCAGATTTCAAGACGATTACGCCCGCACAGAATCTAAGGCGAAATAACTATGGGGCATAGGGAATGGGGAATTGGGAATTGGGAATTGAATATTCGCATCAATAAGTAATACCAATTTTTTATGAGGCTGCATAGAATCTGATCCCCCCTAGCCCCCCTTAATAAGGGGGGGACAAGATTCCGATCAAAGTCCCCCTTCTTAAGGGGGATTTAGGGGGATCGAGATATGTGCAACTTCACATTAAATTGGTATAATACCAATTTTTTATGAGGCTGCATAGAATCTGATCCCCCCTAGCCCCCTTAATAAGGGGGGGACAAGATTCCGATCAAAGTCCCCCTTCTTAAGCTATGCGTTATAAACATCTTTCTTAACATTTGAGAGCGATCGCGATCGAGGCTATCAAACCCTTATTCCTCGATCGCCAATTCTCAATAAATGCCAGCTATTTTCAATAAACAAGGTTGTTAAATTGTCAAGGCTTGTGTCGTGATTGCTCCCAAAAGCCTTGATTTACAAAGCTTTCAGGATTGTTAAGAAAGATCCTTATAAGGCATAGCTTCTTAAGGGGGATTTAGGGGGATCGAGATATGTGCAACTTCACATTAAATTGGTATAACCCATAAACAATTAGTAATAATCCATTCCCCCATTCCCCATTCCCCATTCCCCATTCCTAATTCCCAATTCCCAATTCCCAATTCCCCATTCCCCATTCCCCATTATTAAAATGATTCATCTGAGTAAAACAGCCGCCACAGAAGTAAAGCGCTTGAGATCAAAGCATTCTCATCCCGATGCTTTACTGCATCTCGGCGTGGAATCGAGCGGCTGTTCGGGCTTGTCTTATACAATGGGTTTTGACGATGCGATCGCCCCAGAAGCCACTGTTTGCGAGTCTGAGGGCATTCAAATCGCGATCAATCCCCAGCAATCAAAATATCTCAACGAGCTCACCTTGGACTATTCTGAGGATTTGATGGGCGGAGGTTTCCGATTTCACAATCCTAATGCAGCTAAAAGTTGTAGCTGCGGCAACTCCTTTTCTGCCAGAGAATAACCAACATCGCAAATAATTCTTCAATCCAAAATCTAAAATCTAAAATCCTATGATGACACTCAAAGACTTAGAAAAAGTCCAAAAAACTTTCCAAGAAGCCGGTCAAGATTACCAAGTTGAACTAGAAAGTGGGAGAATTATAATTATGGGCCCGTCAGATATTGTATCTAGCGAAATAGGCATTCGCTTGAGTGCCTTTCTATTCGTTTGGGTGAATCCCCGTCGCTTGGGAAGAATCTTTGACTCCGCAGGCGGTTTTATTCTACCAGACGCTAACCTCACAGCACCTGATGTTTCCTTTGTGCGGGCCGCACGTCTCCGGCGAAGTCCGCGTTATTTCGGAGAATTAGTCCCCGACTTGGTAGTAGAAATTAAATCACAGAGCGATCGCATTAACCCGCTCGAAAAAAAGATTCTGAATTTTATAGAACTCGGAGCACAAGTAGGAATTTTGATTGATCCCGATGAAGAAACTGTGACAGTTTATCGTCAGACAGGTGAACCGATTGTGTTGGGAAATGAAGATATTTTGACATTACCGGAACTTTTTCCCGGTTGGGAATTGCCAATTTCCGAACTGTGGCCGCCAATTTTCACAGAAGCAGAAACTCAAGCATAATCTCGCATTTTAATATAATTTCTTTTCTCTTCCTTCGTGTCCTTCGCGGTTCGTAAAAAAAAACTAATTTACAAACTTTACCAAAAATATTACTACAACTGACACGCGAAATGATATAATAAAAAATTAATCAGAAATTTAAAAGTTAGTTAATTAATGAAACTAAAAACTTGTAAATTATGGCTCGGCACGCTTTTTTGTAGTCTAAGTACGATCGCCCCCAGCAACGCAGAGATTGTCCCAGATGCCACACTACCAGTCAATACTATCGTAATTGTCAACGATAATAATAACTTTATACAGGGCGGAACGCAAGCCGGAAACAATCTATTTCACAGTTTTAGAGAATTTTCACTTTTGAGAGGAGAAACAGCGTTTTTCAACAATTCTACAGACATTCAAAATATTTTCACCCGCGTTACGGGTGGCTCGATTTCTAATATTGACGGCACGATAAAAGCTAACGGTAGTGCAAATTTATTTTTGCTGAATCCTAGCGGGATTATTTTTGGGCGAAACGCTTCATTAAATATCGGCGGTTCGTTTTTGGCGACTACAGCGAATGCTGTGCAGTTTGGAAATGGCAGGGAATTCGGCGTCAATGTTTCACAAAATACGCCTTTGCTAATAGTTAATGTTCCTCTGGGATTGCAGTACGGACAACAACCCGGGAGTATTGTAAATCGATCGACCGCTGGACTGCAAGTGCGATCGGGCAACAGTCTGATCTTAGCGGGCGGCGATGTGAGAGCCGACGGCGGAAAAATCATCGCACCAGGGGGCCGAGTCGAACTCGCAGCCGTTGCGGGAGGGGAAACTGTCGGGCTAGACGCCTCTGGTAACAATGTGAGTTTGAATGTTCCCGCGCAGGTAGCCAGAGCCGATGTATCTCTCACAAACGGCGCTGATGTGAATGTACGCGCCGGAGGTGGCGGGAATATTGCTGTCAGCGCTCAGAACTTGAACATGACAGAAGGAAGTAAACTGCGGGCGGGGATAGCGGAAGGATTGGGCGCGCCTGACGCTTTGGCGGGGAATATTGATGTTAATGCCACCGGCGCTATTTCCTTTGATGGAGTCGATAAGATTGATATACCGAGCGGTACGTACAATTTAGTGAGAGGCGGAGGTGTTGGTGCAGGGGGTGATATCAATATCACAGCCGAAACGCTTTCTTTAACTAATGGAGCTCTAGTCAAAGCCAGCACGTTTGGAGACGGAAATGCTGGCAATGTTAACCTTCGCATTCGCAATAGAATCTCCTTTGATGGTGGGAATGGCGAGAACTCCAGCGGCGTCTACAGCCGAGTCGAAGATTATCTAGCAGTTGGTAATGCAGGCAATATTCATATCTCGACGGGTTCGCTCTCACTCACAAACGGTGCTGTGATTACAGCTAGCACTGAAGGAAAAGGAAATGCTGGCAATATCGCGATTTACGTCAGCAACAATAGTGTTTTCGATGGTTTAGGGGCGCTATATCCACTTACTTTAAACTCGGGCGAAGTCATTCAAGTCCAACAATCATCTGGCGTTTATAGCAGCGTCAAAACAACAGGGGTGGGTACAGGGGGCAACATTAATCTTTTCACTCGATCGCTATCCATTACAAATGGTGCTTTAATCATAGCCAGAACAGAAGGGCAGGGGCGAGCTGGAAATATCACAGTCAATGCTGCTGATTTCGTGACAGTTGATGGGGTAGGTTCAGATAATTCGTCCAGCGCTTTGCTAGCTCCAACAGAACCAGGGGCGGGAGGTAGAGGTGGGGATATTACGGTTAATACTAATTTTTTTCGAGTCTCAAATGGAGCCGTTGTTAACTCCCAAACTCAGAACGAGTATGATGGCGGAAACATCGCGATTAATGCTAATATTTTTGAGGCTACGGGTGGCGGACAGGCGATCGCCACAACTCGCAGCATCGGTCAAGCTGGTAATTTGACAGTCAATGCTGCCGATCGAATTATTCTATCTGGGAGCGATCGCAATTTTAGCGATCGAGCTTCACTATTCAATACCAACATCGTCGGCAACAACGAAGGTGCTGCTACCGGGCTATTTGCCAGTACCGGGAAAGATTCCACAGGTGCCGGCGGTAATTTAAATGTGAGAACAGGCCAGTTAATTGTCCGAGATAGCGCCCAAGTTACTGTCAGTGCCGATGGGCAAGGAGCGGCTGGAAACTTGAGAATTGTCGCCGATTCAATCCGTTTAGATAGTGGCGCAATAAAAGCCACAACTCAAGCCGGAAATTTTGGGAATATCACTGTGCAAACAGGAAATTTGCAACTGCGCCACAATAGTCAAATTACTACTAATGCGTCGGGGACTGCGACAGGCGGCAATATTAATATTGAAGCGGGGACTGTAGCTGCTTTAGAAAATAGCGACATCCGCGCCAATGCGATCCGAGGCCAGGGCGGAAATATTATCATTAATACCAAAGGTATTTTTCGCTCTTTTGACAGCGATATCGACGCTAGTTCAGAATTAGGAATTGACGGCAATGTCGAACTCAGAACTCCCGATATTGACCCCATAAAGGGATTAAATCAACCAGAAACCCCCGGAGTTCCGCCACAACCGGCGCGAGGCTGTCAAAATAGTGGTCAAAGAACTAGTCGGTTTGTGATTACCGGGCGTGGCGGTTTGCCGCCTAGTCCCAGCGATCAAGTTAGCAGCAGCGACGAAGATAATTTTGAGGCCGCTGAGCCTCTTTTAGAAGCTCAAGGGTGGATAATTAATGCTAAAGGTGAGGTGGAATTGGTTGCAAATCCGTCGGTAGTTGTGCCTTACAGCCCGGGGGAAGCGCCGCCTATTTGTAATTAAATGTCTGATGATACCGAGGAGACGGCAGTGCCGTGTCCCTACCCAGATTAATTGCGCAAGAAACGGCACTGCCGTCTCCTGATTGTGGGTAATATTAATTTCCATGCTACCTGATTTCATATGATACCGAGGAGACGGCAGTGCCGTGTCCCTACCCAGATTAATTGCGCAAGAAACGGCACTGCCGTGTCCTGACTATGGGTAATATTAATTCCGATGCTACCGGATTTGATATCAGTCCTCTCATTAAGCTTTCAATCGAGCTGGCGTACCGAGAATCACCCACTGCATTAATTCTTGCCACTCAGGAGACTGAGCTAATAAATCTGCATCGAATTCATTTCCCGCATCCTGCGAAAACTCGGCGAAACATTCCGCCCAATTAATTACTGTTTCCACAGGCACATAAGGCGTATAATTCCAAGAACGCTGCAAAAACTCTACCATCTCAACAGAATGACCGGTGCGGTGCAAATACCAAGCAATCCAAACTAAGGTACTGTACTTAATTTGCTTTTCCAACAAACGTATTTTATCTGGCAATTCAGGGCGAGCAAAAAAATTTTCCATCACCGCCGCCAACGATTTAGCCTGTGGCAAACCTTTATACATCGCACTTTGTTCGTGCTGGCGGTAGCAAACTGTTACTTGCCGTAGCCAATCTGCTTCGCATCCCATCAAGGCTAAACGCAGCGCTAAATCTGTATCTTCGGCTGGTGGAAATCGAGGATCAAATCCGCCGACGCGCTCTAACCAATGGCGACGAAACATCATCGCGCTCGGTAATACTGGCTTCCAGCGCAGCCACATTTCTAAGTCTAATTTAGGGACATTTTGCCAGGGTTTGACATCTTTTAGTGGTTCGCCTATACTATTGACTAGACGCCAGCCACTGTGAACTATTCCTAGATTTGGTTGCGCTGCAAAAACAGCGATTTGTGCTGCTATTTTGTCGGGAAGAAAGTAGTCATCTGCATCTAGAAAGGCGATAAATTCTCCTCGTGCTAACTTGATGCCATGATTTCGGGCGATCGACACTCCTTGATTTTGTTGGTAAATGTAGCGAATTTGATCGCCATATTGCTCTAAAACTAATCTCGTGTCGTCTTGGGAACCATCGTCTACTATAATAATTTCCCAGTCAGTGCTTGTTTGGTATAGTACGCTATCTACGGCTTGGCTGATGTAATTCGCGCAGTTGTAAGCCGGAATCACTACGCTGACCTGCGGGGTTCGATCGATCGTAACATTAGTCATAATTTATGATCTTAAATTCGATGGCGTCTTGATTTTACAATAAATGTAGGGTGCGTCAATTGCTGACGCACCCTACAAGGAATTCTCGTGTTCATTAATTTCGTTTCAAGAATTTGCCAAGGCAAGTTGCTGCGAATTTAGTACATCATGGCGACGAGTTGCTAAAGGATTGCGATCGTCTTTTACCTTTAAATACTTCTGGGCTACTTGCAAAACCTGTTCGGGATTGGTCGGCTTGCTCAAAAAATCGGAAGCACCTATCAATTTTGCTCGCGTGCGGTCAATTATATTGTCTTGATCAGTCAAAAACACGATCGGAGTTTGCCGAAAATGGGGTGTTTTGCGTAAAAAACTGCACAAAGCAAAGCCATTTGTCTTCGGCATCACCACGTCCATAAAAATTAAAGCAGGCTTCTGTATAGAGATGATGCCCACTCCCTGCATTGCGTCTTGAATTTTTAGGACTCGATACCCCGCCGGCAATAAAATTTGCTCTAAAAATTCGCATACTGTCGGACTATCATCGATACAGGCAATCAAAGGACGAACTGGCCCAGCGATGGCCGCAGCCCAGCGCCACTGTTCTATAGGCGATGGCAAGTCTGGTACTGTTCGGAAATTTACTAAACCCTGCTTCATGTAATTAACTAAAGCGCGAGTTGCCACTGTCACGCACTGCTTTTTCTTAAATGCAATATCCCAAAGAGTATTTTCGCCATTGAATACGTTAGCTAATGCGCTCAAAGAACTAGAACTAAACCGATTTTCCTCCAACTGGGCAGATGCTTTTAACAGCGGTGCTTGTTCGGGCTCTACTAGCCATAAACCCATTGCTTTCCACTTCTGCCAAATTTCCTCTGTAGAACACAGAATTTGCTCTACTTCCGCTACTGACAGCAGCAAAGAAGAGATAACTTTAGAAAAATATTTTTCGGACGGGCGCCACTCCCGGCGCAAACCCGATTGACCGATTAGAGAAAAGAATACTTCGGAAACGCTGCTTTGGACGATCGCCTTAGCTTGTTCCAAGCTCATTTCACTAGCAGCTACTCCTCGTTCTATCAGTTGATATTCCCACAGTTCCGCAGCATCAAGGTCTCTGAGATCGACTTGAAAGTTTCGACAGTGTTGCCCGATCGCCCTGTACCAGCGTCTCGCTCTGTGCGCTCCTCCTGTCGCATAAACCAAACTACCCCGAAAAAAGTAAAGTTGCCATTGTTGTTCCCCTTGCTCTAGCAGCAGTTTCCCCGTTGCTTGTTTCTGGCTCAGCACGGCCAGAGTATGGGACAACATTTTGTAGCCGATTGCGGTATCAGACATATTCACTCGCATTCCCCGTACTCTGTTTTTACTATTATATAACTGCCCAGTTGTGAAAGAAAACAGTAATATTACTGAATTTGGGTAAATAAAAACAATTAATGCTACAGATTTAACCCCATTAGTGATATCAATTCCGGCTGTGCCGGAATGATATAGAGGATACGGCAGTGCCGTGTCCTGATTTCGGGTAATATTAATTCTGATGCAACCGGAATTGATATGATTCCCCTCGGGAGTTTGAGCCATGAGGATACAGCGCCTATTTCCACTATTAACTAATAACTAAAATCCTGGTTATAACTAATCACTAATTCCCCTCGCTATCTTTTGGAGGTACTGGATCGTAACCCCCTGGATGAAAAGGATGACAGCGCAAAATCCGCTTAACTGCCATCGATCCGCCGCGGGCGGCCCCAAATCTTTCTATGGCTTCGATCGCGTATTGCGAACAAGTTGGGTGAAATCTACAAGCATTAGGTAAATAAGGAGAAATCCCCATTTTGTAGCCTCGGATTAATCCGATCAGCAATACTTTCACAATTTTGACCTCAGCGCTTGATTAGATTAATCGCAAAATCTTGTCTTGTACCTATTTTAATTGTTAAGCTGTTACGCATTTAAAATAGTATTGTAGGGTGCCACGGGCCGCAGCGTTTCCCTTGCCTAATAAGCGATCGAGCTGACGTACCCTACAGGCCTCGTTAGTGGTTTAAATGCGTAACAGCTTACCTCTTTAATAGCTAAAACACAATTTGAGGAGACAAGATGGTACTTGTCTCTGAGTTGGCTACTTGACCGATACCTAAAAAATTATCATCTCGATCGTAAACCTGCAAGGGATAGGGAGGTTGGGGTGTTGGGTTGTCTGGATTTTGCCTGCTTTCTTCCTTTTGCCCGATCGGCATTTCAGGAATCGGGAGGCGCTGGCCTTGAAACCAGCGTTTGGTATATTCAGGAGAAAGGACGATCGCCCCTAAATGTCCCAAAACCTGCGCTGGCAAAATCGGGCAGAATTTATCCTCCTGCAATTGCAGTTCCAATTGTTCAAAACTGAGACTTTGCTTGATCGAGAAACCACTACTTTCGGTACGAGTCAAAGTAGCCAAAGTACCGCCTGTATTCAACAGTGCGCCCAAGTCCCGCGCGATCGCCCGGATGTAAGTACCGGCCCCACAGGCGATCAACAAATCCAACTCAGGAAAATCCCCCGATCGCCAATCCAAGATTTCGAGTCCAAAAACCTCGACATTCCTAGCAGCAACTTCCACCGTTTCGCCTTTTCTAGCTAACTCGTAAAGGCGTTTTCCTCCCACCTGAACCGCACTAAAACTTGGGGGAAATTGCTCGATTTTTCCGATAAACTTCGGCAGTGCAGCTTGCACCTTTTCTAAAGTTAAATCCGGTGACGGTTGAAAATGGATAATTTCTCCTTCTAAATCGTCCGTAGCGGTAGTTAAGCCAAACCGAATCGTACCTTCATAAGCTTTATTGTGTTGGAGAAATTGCAGTAGTCTGGTGGCTCTGCCTAGGGCGATCGGCAAAACGCCAGTCACAGTCGGATCGAGAGTTCCTCCATGTCCGACTCGCTTCAGTTTCAAGAGTCGGCGCACTCGCCCCACGCAGTCGTGAGATGTCATGCCCGCAGGTTTGTTGAGATTGATAAAACCGTCAGTAGTCATTAGTCAGTTGTTGGTTGTTGGTTGTTAGTTGTTGGTTGTTAGTTGTTAGTTGTTATATCAAATCCGGTAGCATCGGAATTATTAATATTACTCACACCAGGACACGGCTTGGCCTTTGTCCCTACAATTAATCGCGGTAGGGACACGGCACTGCCGTCTCCTCTATATTATTCCGGTGTTACCGGAATTGATATTATTTGTTGGTTGTTAGTTTTCATAGCAAATCCCGCTTAAATACCGTTCTATATCTTAGTCTGCGGAGGCAGACTTCGTTCGTGTAGTCGCGTTTCAACCGCCTAGTCCCATAAAAAGGTTAGCCAACCCAGATTAGTCAACCGTCAACAGTCAACCGTCAACAGTCAACCGTTAACAGTTAACCGTCAACAATTCCCAATCAAAAAATAAAGTCAGCCGAACTGATAGCAGAAGGAGCAACTCCCAATAAAGTAGCGAGAGTTTCCTTGGTGCTTGTAAGCTGAATAATTGTACTTGGCGAAGTTCCCGCCCCAGCGGAAATGGTGAGTGCGCCAAAGGTGAGGCCGGCAGTCAAGCGAATTCGATCGCTCAAATCAGTAAAATCTGTAATCACATCTGCCTCTGTCAAACGCCCGATCGCAAAAGTATCATTTCCGAGGCCACCAGTTAAAGTATCTCGGCCGCGATCGCCCGATAAATAGTCATCGCCGATGCCGCCAAACAGGGAATCATCGCCGGCTCCCCCAAACAGCGTGTCATTCCCCGCGCCGCCCAACAAAGTATCGCTGTCTTGGTTGCCAAACAGTAAATCATTGCCGTCATCGCCAGTTTGCGAATCAGCACCTTTGCCACCATAAATAGTATCGTCGCCCGCGCCGCCAAAAACGCTGTCGCGCCCAGCACCGCCGAACAGCAGATCGTTGCCGTCGCCGCCCAACATGGAGTCATCGCCCTCGTCGCCGTAGAGGGAATCGTTTCCCCCCAAGCCCAAAATGGTGTCAGGGCCGCCCAAACCGAATATCAAGTCAGGACCCGCAGTACCGCTGAGGAAGTCGGGGCCGCTAGTGCCTCTCCGGCCGCTAGCAGCCCCTCCGGGACTGGTACCCCCGCCGGGGGTTGGGGTTGGGGTTGTGATTCTGGGAATAGGCTGAGATGGTGATGCTGGTGGCATGATTGTGAAGAAGGGTAGAAATTTCCAACTCTAACTTAGCTTAAAAGCGGAAGCGATAAGCTCGCCAACCGCCCAAACTGGAAATGTCGATCGCACCCGCCACACCATAAGATTCGCACAAAAAGCCCTGCACCGTGGAGCCGTCCTCCAACACCAGCGTACCAATCCCCAGCGGCGGCCCAATTTGAGCAACAAATTGACCGAAAGCGGCGATCGGCAACTCCCAAACTTCCACCTCGATCGCGCTACCGCCCTCTACTTGACGCACCAATCCCGGCTTGCCGATCGCAGTACCCGTCAAAGCGTACAGCCTGTAAATCGCGCTGGTACGGCAGGCGCGCACCAAAATTCCTCCGAGTTCGATTAGTTGATAATTCAGCGGTTCACCGCTCAAATGAGCGCCAACCACGGCTATTTTGACTCGTTTTTCTGAGGAAGATTTGGCTGCGGTGGCGGGTTCCGGGAAGGTTGGCAGCGGTAGGCCGGTTGCGCCCAAGGTTCCCCCCAAGCTAGCGTGGAAAGCAGCTCCCAGGCGGCAGAGGGATAAATCGTGCCATGCAGGAGCCATCAGTGTCAATCCTGTGGGCAATCCGCTGCTTTGAAACCCGCTGGGAAGTGCGATCGCGCACAAATCGAGCAAATTCGCAAAGTTCGTGTAGCGCCCGAGATTGGTGTTGAGGGCGAGCGGCTCGGCTGCAACTTCGGCGACAGTATAAATCGTACCAGTTGTGGGAACAGCCAACACATCCATTGACTGCCACTGAATTTCTGAGAGCTGGCGGAGCTCGGCCAACCGGTAAGACGCACGGTAAGCAGATACGGCATCGTAGCGTTTGCCGCCGCTGATAATCTCGTACACGATCGGATCGATCGCATCTGGGTGCGCGTCGAGGAAATCGCCGATCGCCGCCAGCCTTTGGGCTACCCAAGGCCCGCCGTAGAGCAGTTCGGCAGCATCCGCAAACGGTTTGAAGTCAATAGGTGCGATCGTGCAGCCCAAAGATTGCAAGCGTGCGATCGCCTCTCGGTAGCGCCCTTCGGCTTCTACATTCCCGAAAAATTCCAGTTCGCCGTCTGCGGGAACTCCCACCCGCAAGCGGGATAAATCGGGCAAAACTTTCGTTTCCCGGCGGCGAGAAAACGCATCCTCAGCATCAAAACCGCTGGCTACTTGCAGCACAGAGGCCGCATCCGCACAGGTGAGAGCGAACACAGAAACGCAATCGAGCGATCGCACCGCCGGTAGCAGCCCGCGAGTGCTTACTGAGCCGCAAGTTGGCTTCAGCCCGATAATGTTGGTAAAAGCAGCGGGAACCCGCCCTGAGCCTGCGGTATCGGTACCCAGAGCAAAACTTACCAATCCGGCGGAGACTGCTGCTGCGGAACCGGAACTCGATCCGCCCGGGATGTAGCGCCGATCGAACGGATTGCGGCAAACTCCATAGGGCGTGCGGGTTCCCACTAATCCTGTGGCAAATTGATCCATGTTTGTTTTGCCGATCGCGATCGCACCTGCCGCGCACAAACGCTCTACGACTGCGGACGATCGCCCTGGAGTGCGAGCAAACGGAGGACATCCCGCCGTAGTCGGAACGCCCGCCCAATCGAGATTATCTTTGATCGCAAACGGTATCCCGTAGAGCGGCAACTGCTGCGGGTCTTGATTTTGCAAGGCTTTGGCGCGTTCGAGGGTTTCGGCGATCGGTGCTAGATAAATCCATACCGCCGGATCTGCATAGCGTTCGATCCGATCGTACACGCTGGCGATCGTATCTGTAGGCGCGATCGATCCGGTGCGGTAGCGATCGAGTAGGGAATGAATATCTAGACTATTGGTGTAGTTAACTTTTTCCATAGTGCACCCTCAATTTCACGGAACTCGATCGATTGAAGAATTGAAGAATTGACTTCAGATCATTTTCGGAGAGATTCGGACTTGTATGATGTTAAATTTTGTAGGGGCGGGTAAACCTGCCAATAATTGCCCATAATCGACAATCTCATAAACCCGCCCCCGCCCATACTTTAATTTTACAAATCCGATAAAAACAGTTTTTTGTAACATTCCACACATTTTAGGAGCAAGCTTGCTGTTACCGTTTGAAACGTAGCAATCTAGTACGATCGCACCCTACAGTATGCTTACCTTTCCAAAAGCTAAGTACATTGTAGTAGTCAACAGTCTCGAATAACTCCCTGATTTGCAAACAGGAGTGATACAGACAGAAACCGCAAAAATTTAACAGCTTCTAGGGTTCCGATTTGAATCAGTTTCATTCCTCATCTGAGAAAGTTCAAGTGCTGGTCCGAGAGAAGCAGACTGGTTGTCCCAATATTCTAATGTTAGGGAAACACTAGCCAGTTACACGGCGGGATAAAAGCCCGGGAGAAACGCGATCGGTCGGCCAGACTCGGTTCGTTAGCTCTCGGGCTTTATCCTTGTATATCAAGGGTTTGCGGAAGCTAAGGAAGCCAAAGAAGGTGCAAAAGCTCGATCAACATATTCACCTCTAACCAGCAACCAGAATATGCTATGAATATCCGATATTGCTCCCCAAAAATCAGGCGATCGCCCTTATCCTACTGTGCCGTATTTTTGATTACCTTATTTTTGGCGATCGGCTGCGTCAACCCGGCAATTTATATCAAAACCACGACAGAAACCGAAACAGCTTCTTCAGTAAGTGCTGGCGCAGTTCGCCTCGGATTTAGCGCGTGGCCCGGCTGGTTTCCGTGGCAAATTGCCAAAGAACAAAAGATATTTGAAGCCAACAATGTTGCTGTAGACTTAAAATGGTTTGACGGCTACTTAGAATCCATCAGCACCCTCACAGCAGGACAGATAGATGCTAACAGCCAAACCCTCGGCGATACAGTAAATTCCATATCAGGCGGCGCCGACCAAGTAATAGTTTTAGTCAACGACAACTCGACCGGAAATGACAAAGTGATTGTCGCCGAAGGCATCAATTCCATTGCCGATTTGAAAGGTAAAAAAGTTGCAGCCGAGGAGGGTACGGTCGATCACTTTCTGTTGCTGTTAGGGCTGAGAAAAGCAGGTTTATCAGTGCAAGATATTCAATTTGTACCGCTGGAAACCGGCAAAGCTGCGGCGGCTTTCGTCGGAGGAAAAGTCGATGCGGTGGCAGTATTTGCGCCGTTTACCACCCAGGCATTAAAGCGGCAAAACAGCAAGGAACTGTTTAGTTCAAAAGATTTTCCCGGGGCGATTTCCGACCATTTGGTATTCACGCGCAAGTTTATCGGCGAACACCCCGATCGAGTGCAAGCCCTGGTCAATTCATGGTTTGCAACATTGGAATACATGAAAGCAAATAAAGACAAATCTTACGAGATTCTAGCCAACCGCGCCGGAGTCACTGTTGAGGAATACAAAGAATATGAAAACGGCACTAAGATATTTACTGTTGAGGAAAACTTGAAAGCTTTTCAACCGGGAAACGACATGAAATCATTGCAGTTTGCGGCGGCAGAAATGACCAAATTTCTAGTCGATGTCAATTTAGCAAAAACCCAACCAGATATCAGCAAATTATTTGACGATCGCTTTATCAAAGCTTATGCAGAAGGCAAAAGCTAGAAGGCAAAATTTACATTTTGTAGACACAAGCAACTCTCAAAAATATTTCTTTTAAACATCCCCAAAACTACTCAGATTACTCGATCAACCGTTCTGCAATTAAATCATGCTACCAAATCCCGAACCCCGATCGATCCAATCTCACCTCAAGCCAAAAAGCCTCAATCCCACCGTTTTCTGGCGGATTGCGGAAGAGATACCAAAACCCCTCAATATTGGGTTAACGGTAACATCGATCGCCCTCCCGCTGCTACTGTGGTGGCTAGTAACAACCTTCGCCAACGTAGACTCGAAATTTTTGCCTTCCCCCGGCAAAGTTTTAGAGGCATTTTGGCGGCTTTGGAACACTCGCGAACTTTTGAAAGACACGGTAGCGAGTTTGTGGCGGGTGGGAGTGGGCTTTCTGTTCGCCTCGCTTTTTTCCATACCAATTGGCGTGTTGATGGGCGGTTTTCCCAGCATTCGCGCCTTGCTAGAACCCATGTTCGGCTTGATGCGATATATGCCCGCACCAGCATTCATTCCCCTGCTAATTCTCTACTTGGGAATCGGCGAAGAACCCAAAATTACCCTGATATTTATCGGTGTGTTTTTCTTCAATTCGCTGATGGTGATGGATACGGTCAAGTTTGTGCCAAAAGACTTGATCGAAGCTACTTATATGTTGGGCGGGAATCGCTGGGAAATCCTAACTCAAGTTATTTTTCCCCACGTTTTGCCGGGAATTCTTGATGCTAGCCGCATCAACCTAGCTGCGGCTTGGCAATTGGTAATCGTCTCGGAATTAATTGCGGCAACCGAAGGCTTAGGCCGCCGGATCAGTGTCGCAGGTCGATTTCTCCGAACCGATGAAATTTTTGTGGGGCTGATTGTCATTGGGGCGATCGGACTGACTTTTGACTTGCTTTTTCAATATCTGCTGCGGGTTTCTTGTAAATGGTCAAGTCAGAAACAGTAAGCAGATGTTGAAGGAAGAAGGAAGAAGGAAGAAGGCAGTGGTGTAAACCTAAGATTAAAACCCACGATTCCTATTGTTTTTCTTCCTAAAATAGACCCGCTTTGGGAATAACTCAATCAAGTTTTTACTTACAATACAGAGGATAAACTCATGTTTCTGGAAATCAACAACCTGCACAAAAACTTTGAAACAAAAAACGGTAAATTAGTTGTCCTCAAGGACATCAATATGAGTATCAAGCAAGGCGAATTTATCTGCGCGGTAGGCGCATCTGGGTCGGGCAAATCTACTTTGTTGAGGCAGATTGCGGGATTGGACAAGCCGACAACCGGATTCGTTAAAATTGATGGTAAGGAAGTTGTTTCGCCTGGGCCCGATCGAGGTATGGTATTTCAGCATTACACTCTTTATCCTTGGATGAACGTGCAGGAAAATGCCGAGTTTGGCCTCAAACTTCAAGGCGTGTCCAAGCAGGAGCGGCGCGAACAAGCGAGTTATTATTTGAGTGTGGTAGGATTGACGCAGTTTGCGAAGTCGCTACCGAAGGAATTGTCGGGCGGGATGAAACAGCGGGTGGCGATCGCCCGCGCCCTCGCTTCTGAACCTAAAGTGTTATTAATGGATGAACCTTTCGGCGCATTGGATATCCACACTAAAGAATCGATGCACGAATTCATGCTCGATTTGTGGCGCCGCACTCAGATTACCATTTTTATGATTACTCACGATGTCGAAGAAGCGGTGTTTCTTTCCAATCGGATTTATGCTTTGGGCGCTCGTCCCGGTACAGTGAGAAAGGAAATGTCGATTAATTTGCCCGATGATCGCACTCCCAGCATTAAACGCCACGCCAAATTCCACGATTACCGCGACGAACTCATGGATTTGATGCGGAAACACGGACAGGAAGCAGTCGCAATGGTTGCTTAAATAGAAATAGGTTTGCAGTTGCACTTTTAGGGGCGGGCGCTAAGAGTTAAACTACAAATCTAAGTAAGTGGAAATAAATATTACTTTGGGATCAGGCGGGTGGAGCAGCTAAGACATACTATTGTTGTGTTTCGCTGGTCTACCCAAATAAATCAAGAGGAACTCATGGTGCAACTATCGATCGACAAAAACTCGCAAATTGATTCCGACCTCGTATTAATGCAAGAAACCGTACCGGGCGGCGCGTACTGGTCGGGGGTCATCAAGCGGGGAAACACCCTGCGAATCACCGATTTAGAAGGCTCTCGCGGCGTTTCCATGCTGTGCTACAACGCCGATAATGCGATCGAACGTTTCAACGCAGCAGACACCGCCAAAATTCAATTCAATGCCTTTCTCAAACAAGGCACAGTCCTCTACACAGACATGGGACGCATCCTATTTTCTATCACCCAAGACACCTCCGGCTGTCACGATTTGCTAGCAGGATGCAGCAACGCCATTAGCAACAGTAAAAAATACGGCGAAGGAGACTGGAAAAACTCCCGCGACAACTTCCTCAAAGCTCTAACTCGGTGGGGTTTAGGCAAAAAAGACATCATGCCCAACCTCAACTTATTTACTCGAATTGCCGTCAAAACAGACGGCACGATGGAGTTTCGCGAAGGCTGCGAAAAACCGGGTAGTTTTATCGATTTGCGAGCCGAAATGAACGCATTAATAATTATTTCTAACACCCCCCACATCCTGCATCCAAGTTCAATTTACGATCCAAAACCCATCCAAATGCAGATTTGGAAATCCCCCGCACCCGCACCAGACGACTTGTGCCGCACCGCCAACCCGGAAGTTGTGCGCGGATTCACCAACACCGATGTTTTGTTCGTTCAATAATAGACATCGACCGAATAGCAAGCTTTGAACAGGCAGGATGCCTGTTCCACAATAAATATGGTCGATGTCTAATAAACCTCTTTGACAACTTAATCCTATCCGCGTTCTGAAGCGGTGAAAAACCCGCAAATTATCCTTTACATACCTTCAGGAAAAAACCTATGCTTTTAACCACCCAACAAATCCTCGCTCCAGAAACAGCAATTTATAACGAAGTTTTACCCGCCCGACATCCTTGGTCTCGTGTCATCAAAAAAGGACAAATTCTTCGGATTGTAGATTTAGGCGGAAATCAAGCAGTAGACTTTTTAGTTTACAATGCCGATGACCCTTCCGAACGCTACAGCGCCCCCGATACGATCGTCAATCAAGGCAACATCTTTGTCACTACAAACAGCCAACTGATTTCCAACGAAGGGCGAGTCATGATGACCATAATTGCTGACTCCTGCGGGCGGCACGATACCTCTGGCGGCGCGTGTAGCTGCGAGAGCAATTCGGTACGGTTTGGACTGGATAAAAAATACCAGCACGCCTGCGTTGAAAATTTTCTCGCCGCAATTCTTCCCTACGGTTTGGGGAAGCGAGATTTAGTCAGCAATATCAACTTTTTTATGAATGTTCCCGTTAGCGAAGATGGCACGCTTGAAATTGTTGACGGCATCTCCGATCCGGGAAGTACAGTTGATTTGCGAGCTGAAATGAACGCGCTGGTTGCTATTTCTAATTGTCCGCAAATCAACAATCCTTGCAATGCTTACAATCCGACGCCGATTCAGTTGATTGTTTGGGATTCCGTGTAATCTAATATTCCCGCCGCGAGCTATTAGAATCCGCCGCGAGGGGGACGCTGGCACTATTGTTAGCGCCCTTCCCTATTGCCCCAAGAGACTTGCATGGCATTCCCAAGCTTTCCTATCTGGAAATTATCTGCGTTTATCTGCGTTCATTTCCCTTACATCTGCGGTTGACTTATCAATCAAAGATTTATACAATTACCCAAATGTTTAACAAAGTTTTGATTGCAAATCGCGGTGAAATTGCCTGCCGAATTATCCGCACGCTCGATCGCCTTCAAATTGCTTCGGTAGCAGTATATTCTGAAGCAGACGCCCGCGCCAAGCACGTTTTCGCCGCCAGCGAAGCGGTTTGTATCGGTGCAGCCGCCGCAGCCGATAGTTATTTGCGGTTCGATCGCATTCTCGAAGTTGCGCGCCAAACAGGAGCTCAAGCTATTCATCCGGGTTACGGATTTTTGAGCGAAAATGCTGAATTTGCCGAAGCTTGTGCAAGCGAAAATATTGCATTTATCGGCCCGACTCCGACTCAGTTGCGCTGCTTTGGATTGAAGCACACCGCGCGGGAAATAGCCGCTGCAAATCAAGTGCCGCTAACTCCCGGAAGCCAACTTTTAGCAAGCTTAGAGGATGCCCAAAAGGCGGCTGGGGCGATCGGCTATCCGGTGATGCTCAAAAGTACCGCAGGTGGCGGCGGCATCGGTTTGCAGGCTTGTTTTGGCGATCGAGATTTGGCAGAAGCATTTGAAAAAGTACAGCGTTTGAGTCAAAGCAATTTTAAACAAAGTGGCGTTTTTTTAGAGAAATACATTCAAACAGCCAGACACATTGAAGTCCAAATTTTTGGAGATGGCAAAGGAAATGTCATAGCCTTGGGCGAGCGAGATTGTTCGGTGCAGCGGCGTAATCAAAAAGTAATTGAAGAAACCCCCGCCCCTGCGATTACAGACGAACAGCGAAATCAGTTGTACGGTGCAGCAGTGCGGCTGGGAAAAGCGGTAAACTACCAGTCAGCCGGTACTGTTGAATTTGTGTTTGATGTCGATGCGAAACAGTTTTATTTTTTGGAAGTCAACACGCGCTTGCAAGTCGAACACGGCGTTACTGAAGCTGTCAATAACATTGACCTCGTGGAGTGGATGGTAAAACAGGCTTCGGGAGATTTGTTCCCCCTGGAAGAGTACCGCTATCGGCCGCAGGGACACTCAATTGAGGTGCGAATTTATGCGGAAGATGCCGCTAAGAATTTTCAGCCGAGTTCCGGGTTGTTGAATGGAGTTTCGTTTCCCGCAAACGTCCGCTGCGACAGTTGGATAGAAACTGGCACGGAGGTAACTCCTTTTTACGATCCGCTGCTAGCCAAACTAATCGTTTGCGGGGATAATCGAGCGCAGGCGATCGCTCAACTCAAAGCTGCTTTAGATGCCAGTGAAATAGCCGGAATTGAAACTAATTTAGATTACCTCCGCCAGATTTTGGACGATTCCCGATTCAACCGGGGCGAACTGAACACGCGCTTTTTAAACTCTTTTGAATACGCACCTTTAACGATCGACGTATTGGATGGGGGAACCTACAGCAGCATTCAAGATTATCCGGGAAGAATCGGCTATTGGGATGTGGGCGTGCCGCCTTCTGGGCCGATGGATCATCTGGCATTTCGATCGGCAAATCGTTTAGTAGGAAATCCCGAATCGACAGCAGGATTGGAATTCACCGCGACAGGCCCAACTCTGCGCTTTAATGCCGATACAGTTATTAGTTTGACTGGTGCAATTATGAAGGGAACGCTTAACGGCGAATCGGTGCCGTTTTGGCGGGCAATTCCCGTAAAAGCGGGCAGCATTCTCAAGTTAAAAGCCATTGAAGGCGGCGGCTACCGCACTTATTTAGCGGTAAAGCACGGCTTTAATGTCCCCGATTATTTGGGCAGCAAATCAACGTTTGTACTGGGCAAATTTGGCGGACACGCGGGCCGCACGCTGCGTCCGGGAGATGTGTTAAAACTGCATCAAACTGCAACTCTGGAAGCGGAATTATCTTTGCCTCCCGAACTAATTCCAACTTACAGCAATAATTGGGAAATCGGCGTTTTGTACGGGCCTCACGGCGCGCCGGATTTCTTTACTGAGTCAGACATCGCCATGTTTTTCTCAACAGAATGGCGGGTGCATTACAACTCGACGCGGACGGGAATTCGGCTGATCGGCCCGAAGCCGAAATGGGCGCGTCAAGACGGCGGGGAAGCGGGTTTGCACCCGTCTAACATTCACGATAATGCTTACGCGATCGGCACGATCGACTTTACGGGCGATATGCCTGTAATTCTCGGTCTTGACGGCCCGAGTTTGGGCGGTTTTGTCTGTCCTGCTACTATTGTGCAATCGGAATTGTGGAAAATCGGACAACTGAAACCGGGGGACAGCCTTCGGTTTCACTGTTTGAGTTTTGCTGAAGCTTTGCAGCGGGAATTAGCACAAAATAGGCAAATTGCTACTTTTTGTTTGCCTATTTTTGAGAAAAATACGGAGGAATTACCCGCACTTCCCGCTTCTCCAATTTTGCACGAAATTCTAGAATCTCCGGGGCAGGTTGCTGTTACTTACCGTCAAGCTGGGGATAAATATATTTTAGTTGAATACGGCCCGTTGGTGCTGGATTTAAATTTGCGTTTCCGGGCGCACGCCTTGATGGCATGGCTGACAGCAAATCCGTTACCCGGAGTTACCGAATTAGTGCCGGGAATGCGATCGCTCCAAATTCACTTTGACAGCCGCCAGATTTCGCAACAGCAAGTAATGCAGGCGTTGATTGCGGCTGAGTCGCAACTTCCGGCGATCGACAATATGGAAGTCCCAGCACGAATTGTGCACTTGCCTTTATCTTGGGAAGATGAATCGACGCTGTTGGCGATCGCAAAATATATGCAGTCTGTGCGATCAGATGCACCTTGGTGTCCCAGCAATATTGAGTTTATTCGCCGCATCAACGGGCTTGACAGTATCGAACAAGTCAAAGAAATTGTATTTAATGCTAGCTATTTAGTCATGGGTTTGGGAGATGTTTATTTAGGCGCGCCCGTCGCAACTCCCCTCGATCCGCGCCACCGTTTAGTTACTACTAAATACAATCCCGCCCGCACTTGGACTCCTGAAAATGCAGTTGGCATTGGCGGCGCGTATTTGTGCGTTTACGGGATGGAAGGGCCCGGAGGTTATCAATTTGTCGGCCGCACGGTACAAATGTGGAATCGGTTCAAACAAACGGCGGATTTCCAGTCTGGTAAACCTTGGCTTTTGCGCTTTTTTGACCAAATCCGATTTTATCCGGTTTCTCATCAGGAATTGCAGCGCTGTCGGGAAGAATTTGTCGTAGGGAAGTTTAAATTAAAGGTTGAGGAAATCACTTTTAAGTTGAGAGAATACAATCAGTTTTTGGATTCTATTGCTAGCAGTGCGGCTGAGTTTAAAGCGAATCAGCAGGCCGCATTTAATGCAGAGCGCGATCGCTGGGCCGCATCCGGGGAATTTGACGCTGAATCTGTGGCTGAAGCGTCGGCGGATGCGGCTTCTGACACAGCGGCGGAGGTTGTTTTGCCGATCGGCTGCGAAGCCATTGTCGCTCACGTTTCGGCCAATGTTTGGCAGGTGCTGGTTAATGTTGGAGATACCGTTGCTGAGGGCGATCGGCTGTTAATTTTGGAAGCGATGAAAATGGAAATTGCGATTACTGCTGATGTGGCGGGAACTGTGGCCCAATTGTTTTGTGAAAAAGGACAAACCGTGATAGCCGGACAAATTATAGCCGCGCTTCAACCGAATTAAGGATAAGCTATTCGGCATCTAAATTGTATTTTTTGTGCGGGCGAGACGCCCACCCCACAAAGACTTCATCAAATTTGACCATATAGTTTAAATGCACAACAGCTTATACCAATTTAATGTGAAGTTGCACATATCTCGATCCCCCTAAATCCCCCTTCCCCCCTAGCCCCCCCCAAGGGGGGAAGGGGGACTTTGAGAAGAATCTTGTCCCCCCCTTATTAAGCTATGCCTTATAA